>Ga0099364_10015161_pt1 | contig 10180 bp, 10 predicted proteins | sample TergutTh196P3_FD_73070 | JGI IMG/M metagenome (GOLD analysis project Ga0099364, IMG submission 73070) | Microcerotermes parvus P3 segment gut microbial communities from Pointe-Noire, Republic of the Congo - Th196 P3 | ecosystem: Host-associated > Arthropoda: Insects > Digestive system > Gut ...
TGTAATGGATCAAGAATGTACTGGAAGAAGAATTGGAAATAAAAATAATTTAATTAATGAAATTACAAGTTGGTGCAATGATAGGAATGAAAAAAAGAGTAAAATTCATTGGAATTTTACAAAAAATAAAGCAGATGAGAAATTATCAAAACTTTATATATGAAATGAATTTTGAGAATTAAATTGTCATGACACTAGTTGTTAATATAAATAGTTTTCATGGTAAATTAACATATGTTTATGTTAAAAATATTGGCATAATTTTATGGAAAAATTTATATATTTTTCATGCCATAATATATTATAGTTTAGGAAATAATTTTTTTTTGAAAACCATTATTTAATTCATTACTTTTTAGTACTTAGTGTTAGATTAATGAATCTAATTAATTTTTTAAAAACTTTTTAAGTTTTGATTTTCCAAAATAAATATTTTTTTACAATTATTCATTAAATAAAATCTTATTTAGCTTAAATTTTTTCAATAAATAAAAACTTCATTTTTCTAAATTTGAAAAATTTTTTTCAACAAGGATAAGTTTTATTAAATATTGATAAGAACAGTTTTCTCTCAACTAAATATCAAAGAGGGTGATAAAAATGAATAAGGAGATAGGAGATAGATTAAAGAAATTAAGGGAGGAAAGTAATTATACTCAAGAACAAATAGCTAACTATTTAGGAATCACTCAAGGACAACTTTCTAAAATTGAAAGTGGAAACAGAAAGCTTAATTTGAATTTGTTAGATAAAATTTCTTCATTATATAATTGTTCTCATGAATATATTTTATTAGAGTCTGAGGAATATTCTATTCCAAAACTTGCTTTCAGAGTTAGTGAAAATTCTGTTGATTTAAATCTTGTTGCTAAAATGAATCAAGTTATTAAAAATTTAAAATTTTTAAAAAGTTTGGATTATGAGGAATAGTATGAAACAATATCATGAAACTAATCAATTAGCTGAAAATTTAAGAAGAGAGTGGGGAATTGATAATTATGCACCTATTGATATTTTTTCACTGTCGATTGAAAAAATGCATAATTTAACCTTAATTTTATTACCATTAGATGAAAAAGTTAGTGGATGTAGTTCTAAAGTACATGATGATCAACTTATTTTGATTAATTCCCAACATTCTAAAGGTAGACAAAATTTCACTTTGGCACATGAATTATATCATCTAATATATGAAGATAATGAGGAATGGTTAATTTGTGGTAGTGTTAAAAAAAATCATTTTAGTGAAAAGGAAGCAGATAATTTTGCATCTTCCTTATTGATGCCAAGTGGTGCACTACACGAATATATGAAAAAAAATCATATTAAAAAATGGACTTTAGTGGATATAATATCTTGTGAGCAATTTTTCAAAATCAGCCACATAGCTATGTTATGTAGATTGAGAGTTGAAAAATTAATCACATATGATGATTTTATTCTCTATAAAGATAATGTTAAAAAAGAATCTATGAAATTAGGTTTTAGCAGTGAATTATATAACCCTTCTTCTGAAAGTAAGAAATACTTTTCTTTTGGTAACTATATACGCTTAACTGAAAAAGCATATGAAAATGGCAAAATATCTATTGGAAAAAAAGAAGAGCTATTATTAGATGTTTTCAGATCAGATATTGTTTATAACCTTCAAGAAGGGGATTTTCTTGAATGATAAACCAATCTTTTATGATACTGATTGTTTAGCTAGTTTTTTAATAATTGGTAAAGATTTTATTTTACAAGAAATGTTTTCAAAGATAATTATCCCCACACCAGTTTATGATGAACTTTTTAATGAAAGTACTCCAGTTATAATAAAGAATAATTTAAAGTCTTTGATTAAGAGGGGTTTTGTAGAAGTTAAAGATATGAGTATAACATCGAGAGAATATACTGCCTATAGATGTATTATAGATGGGCTTTGGGGTGAAAAACGTCTAGGTAGAGGTGAAGCATCAGTAATTGCTTTTGCAATTGAAAATAAAGGTATTGTTGCCAGTAATAATCTAAGTGATGTTAAAGAGTTTACTGATAAATACAACTTACCTCTTCTAACCACTGCTATTATTTTAGCTAAAGCCGTTGAAAGTCATTTAATAAATGAATCCAAAGCAAATAAGCTATGGAAAAAAATGTTAGAAAAAAATAGAAATTTACCCGATGATTCTTTTTCTAATTATTATCAAAATAAATACAAAACAGATTGTGATGACTTTTTTTTAAATAGATGGGAATGAACATGGTTTTAAGTTTTATTTCACGGATTATTTTTCATAGTTATCTATATTATTCTTATTTAGGATAATAAGCTCTTCAAACTTTTCAAAATCAGGTAATTTAATAATAGTTCCATTATTCTTTTTTAATTGAAAAGTTTCATAATCATCCTCTTCAATAGGAAACAATATAAAGTTTTTGTCTTTTAAGGGTACTGCTCGTTCATTTTTAAAAAAACTCAAAAATAAAACCTTCTATTGGATTGTTATTTAAATTATATGTATTATAGCTAATTACCTAATAATTTTCCAAAAAATTTAGTTAATTTATAAATGAGATGGAAATTTTAAGGAAAGAAGTTTGGTAATAACCTATAGTAGTACATAAAGAAATTCACTCTTTTTCTTTTTTTCAAAGTAATTTGGAATTATCCAATTAAAATCCCTTCTTTTTCTACATTAGCTATGAGATTACTATTTTTATTATATGTATAGTCTTTATTTGATAATAATATGACTGAAATATCTTCATCGTCATTTAAATAAATTTCATATGCTTTATTGTAAATGTCATCTTCAACTTTATATTTATCTTTAGCTATTACTAAAATATCTATATCCGAATCTTGTTTATCTTCATTTCTTGCAACAGAACCAAACAATATAACTTTTTCTATTTCAGAATGGTTTAAAGACTCAGCAAAATCAATAGCTATTTGTTTCTTATCTGTCATATCTAATCATCTCTTTATAATCATATATTATGAACTTATTGTTTAATAAATTAAACTAAACTAGGATAGTTATTTTTTTAATCTTAAAATCTAATGAATCACTAAATTTTGAAATTCAATTAAACTATTCCTGGTATATTTTAAAATAAAGTATTGTACTTATTTAATTCAGTTTTTATTTTAAAGCTTAAGAATTTGAAATTTCATTAAAAAAATGAAAAGTTATCCCTATTTTCAAAGTGAAACATGTATTTTTTAAATTGCAATATACTTATTTTTTGTATTAAAATCAATAATTACCATGCTTATCTTTTTAACTAATTCATAAAAGAAAATTATAAGTTATTTTAATTTTTAACATATTATAATAAAGATATATTTGTTTATCACTTCAAAATGATAATAATTTCCAATAAAAACCCCTTTTTATACTTTTTTTCTCAACCAGACCTATTAGTTTTTTTATCATCATATCTAGTTATCCTTTAAATAAATATTTCATGCTAGTTTTTTAATAGGTCACGCTCATTTGAATCTTTAAAACTCATTTTTTTCAGAGCTTATTAGCTACTCACCAAAAACAGATAGTTGAAACCATTTTAAATTCCTGTAAATTGTAAGTGGAAAAATAGAATCTAAATAATTAAAATATTTTAATAGCAATATTTTTAACCTTATTAAAAACTAAATTTTGAGATTATCCTCTTCTAAAATTAGCTATCAAATAAAGCCAAAGTTCATTAAAGGTAAATAAATTATGTCTTTTTTATATTTTATTCGTGGATATCTGTTTGAAACTAAGATTCCGTATTTGGAATTGTAATTATTCATATCTTTTTTTACTTGGCTTTTTGTTTTTTTCCCAATTCCTACTTCTATAGGTACAATTTCATCAAACTTTGTTTTAATTAAAAAGTCAGAACTTCCTTTTTTTGCTGGGTAAAACAATCCTAAAAGATTAAAATCTGTTTTACTCATTTTATATAATGAACTTGCAACTAAATTTTCTGCTAAAAGACCTAAACACTTTCTATTGTTTAAATTGTATCTCCCAATTTCAAAGTTTATAGCTGTTTTTAGAGATGGTGAGAGAAAAAAGTATTGCCATTGCTTTTTAATAATCTTAGAAGATCCACCATATGGTTTCACATGGAAAAGTAGCTGGGTTTTTTCTAATGTGTCTAATATTTCCCTAACCAGGCTTGGTGAAATTGATAAATAATTAGCTATTTTTGCATTAGATGTTCCTCCAGGTTTTTGCAATGCAATGTATAATATTATTCTTCTAATTGTATCTTTTGTTGAGGAGTTAAATGCTTTTACTGAAGGTATGTCTTTTTCTATAAGATTATCTACTATAGAATATATTTTTTTGTAAGATTCTTCCACGTCGAAATTTAATGTAAATGGAAATCCCTGTCTTTTTAGAAAACTATCAAATTCAATTTGTGGATTATTATTCAATGAATTTAAGCTATCGTATACTTTATCTTCACATTTAATAGCTTCTTTCATCTGTTTTGTCTTTCCAAAATATATTAAATCTTTTAATTTTTTTGAAAAATTACAATTAGCTGAAATTCCATGTTTTAACAAGAGATATTCATTAAAATTTAAGGGAAATATTGGTTTTTTATCTATTCTTCTTGCCACATCTCCAGTAATTTCTAAATTTAATGCAGATGAACCTGTGAATATTAAAAATATGTTTTTTGTGGTATCAAAAATGATTTTTCCAGCTATTGCCCATTTTTTATCAAAATGGCTTTCATCAACGAAAATAAATATCTTCTCTTGTAGATTTATTTTATCAACTGTATGTATTTCCTCTAGAAAACTATCTACAACTTTTAATAAGTCAGTATCAAAATAGCTAATTACTTGATCCATAGAAAGATAAATTAGATTTTTAGGATTAATTTTTTTGATATTTATTAAATAATCATATAATTGGAAAAGAATGGTTGTTTTTCCAACACCTCGAAGACCAGGTAGTACTATGAACCTTTTTTCCAAGTTTCCATTAAGATAATCATCTAAATATTTTTTTACTTTAAAATATTCCTCTCTATGATTGAAACCTTTTATATTTTCCAAGTGTTTATTAATTTCTCTTCCTCTAGAGTAAATATAATTATTTAATTCTTCATCAAAAAACATGAAATCACTTTTATTAATTTTATACATTGATATGTTCAATAATATATAAATATTTATACTTTTTTTTGTTCAATAGTATATAAATGATTAAACATTTTTTTGTTCAATAATATATAAATGATTAAACATTTTTTTGTATAAATTAAATAATTTTTTAAAATTAGATATTAATTAGATAGCATGTCTTTGAAGAAAAATCACTTAAAGCTAGTTTAACTAATGATATTAGGTTTTTTAAATAATTTTTATCAAATTTTAATGGTAGATTTAGGAATAAATGAGATTGTAAGTTTTGATTTAGACTTTGACATTTTTGATAATATTAAAAGAATAGGTTAAAATTTAAGTAAGAAAGATTATACTAAAATTAAATATTTGATAAATTTCATGAAAAAACTTATTTCATAAAAATTGTTTTATAATCTCATTTTCCATCAAATACATGGCTTAAATAGTGATAAAATGACGAGCAACATAGGAAATAAAATAGAAGCTAATGATACTTACCTGAATGATTTATTGAAAGGTCAAAAATTCTACATTGATTATTTTCAAAGAGAATATCGTTGGGAAAATAAACAAATTACTCAATTAATCGATGATTTGACATATACTTTTTTAAAGGATTATAAAGATGGGGATGAACCTTATGAAGTTGAAAATTACCAAAATTATTATTTAGGTCCAATTGTTTTCAGTCAAAGCGAAGGAAAGTTATCCATTATTGATGGTCAACAAAGAATTACTTCTATCACTCTTCTATTAATATTTTTAAATCATTTACAAAAAACTTCTAATAGAAAAGTCAATATTAAAGAATTAATTTTTTCTGAAAAATTTGGTGTTAAATCATTTAATCTATTTGATGAGATTCGAAAAGATTGTATGAGTGATTTATTTAAAAATGGAAAATATCTTGTGAAAGAGGATGATGATGAAACAGTAAAAAATATGGTTAATCGTTATCAAGACATTCATGATTCTTTTCCTGAGGAAATAAATAGTAAAATACTTCCTTTTTTCATAGATTGGCTAATATATAAAGTTGTCATTGTAAAAATCACTGCTCACTCTGATGAAAATGCTTATACCATATTTGAAACTATGAATGATAGGGGTCTTAATTTAACACCTCCAGAAATGTTAAAAGGTTATGTTTTATCAAAAATAAAAGACAAAGAAAAAAGATTAAAATTAAATAATCTTTGGAAGAAGCAAATTCAATTATTAAATGAATATAAGAAAAATGAAGATTTGTCATTTTTTCAAGCATGGTTTAGAGGAAAGTATGCTGTGTCTATAAGGGAAGGTAAAGTTGGTGCAGAAGATAAGGATTATGAATTAATTGGGTCACGATTACATCAATGGTTTAAAGACAATCATGAAGATATATTTGACCTTAAAAGTCCTGAGGATTTTTATAATTTTTTCAATGATAGGTTTCCTTTTTTTGTAAAAACCTATTTAATGATTAAGGATAAAATGATAAATTTTGATTCAAATATTCCTCACTTGAATTATATTAATACTTGGGGAATTGCAGAATCATTACAAGACCCATTACTCCTATCATCACTAATTTATACTGATGATGAAGAAACAGTTATGAAAAAAATTGATTTAGTAGCTCGTTATATTGAAACATTTACTGTGAGAAGATCAATAAACTTTAAAAGATTTCCCCATGCCTCAATAAAGTACACTATCTTTAAAAAACGAACACTTTTAATAAGAAACAATGATTTAAATGACTTATCTCAAAACTTAAAGAATGAAATAGATAATATGGATGAAAAATGGGAAGGAATAGATAAGTTTCGTTTACATGGACAAAACAAAAGTTTTGTCAAACATTTACTTTCTAGGGTTTCAAGCTACATCGATAATTTAATTGGGAAAGATACTAATTATATGACTTATTATCGTCCTAAAGGGAAACAATTTGAAATAGAACATATTTGGGCAAATAAATTTGAAGATCATAAAGATGAATTTGATCAAATGGATGATTTTAATCAATGGAGAAATTCTATCGGTGCTTTATTATTAGTTCCCACGGGTTTTAATCAATCATTAGGTAGTGATGTTTATGAAATTAAACTAAAACATTATTTAAAACAAAATGCTTATGCTCAATCTCTTCATGAAGAATTTTACCATAAAAATCCCAATGAAAAGAACCTAATTGAAAAATTCAAATTTAAACCACATCCACATTTCAAAAAAGAAGATATTTTAGATAGACAAAATCTCCTGAAGAGAATTTGTAAAGATTTATGGGACATTGATTACTTTGATGAAAATATATAAAATCTAGAATAATTCATTTCTATCTCTTTTGAATATTTTTTTTTAAAAGAGAAAACCATGTTAGTATTACTCAATCTAGGAAGATACTTTAACTCCTTGAATGAATGATGAAAATTTAACACCTTATTTATATAGTGATAGAAAACATATTTACTAATATATTCATAGTTAGTTATAGGTTTTCAAAATGAATAGCTTACAAGATAGATTATTATTTATCCAAGGGTTAATCCACATTTTAAAGGAGTCATTTAAAGAAAGTGAATTCTCTAAAGTAATTATTCCTTTTATAATTATTAAAAAGCTTGAATCACTCTTAAAAATCTCTAAAAATAATGTCATTGAGAAATATGGTGAATTTAACTATATGGATGATTTAAAAATTTTAAATCATTTTGCTCTTGATGAAAAAGGAGAAATTTTAGGATTTTATAATTTTTCAAAATATGATCTTAATCTCTTAGCAAGATCTGTAAATAATCTAGAAGAAAGTTTAATCGATTATATTAATTGTTTTAGTCCAAATATTAAAGAAGTATTAGATATTTTAGATGTAAAAGCTGTTATATCTAATTTATATAAATTAAATCTTCTATCGCCTTTTTTAAAGGAATTAGGTAATTCGGATATGGATTTACATTTTGAATTAATGTCTAATCGAGAATTTGAATTAATCATGGAAGAATTACTTTTTAATTTCTCAGACGATCCTACATCAATGGGAAAACTGTTTATTCCTAGTGATGTTTTAGAATTATTAGTTAGATTATTGTTTTACTCTGAAGAAATTGATATAACTGATAAAACATTAATTAAAAAGATTTTTGATCCTGTGTCTTCTTCTGGGAAATTACTTGATAAATGTTATGATCTCATTTATGAAAAAAATAAATCTGCAGAGATAGTTTTCTATGGTCAAGAGACTAGGAGAACTTTATATTCCATTTCTAAAATAAATTCAATACTTCGGAAAAATGATTTTAAAAATATTAAAGGTTTAAATAGCTATTTATCCGAGGATTTATTTTCTAATCAAAAGTTTGACTTTATTATTTCTAATTTTTCCTCTTTAAATGATGAATCTGAACAAATATTATATTTACAAAAAATAATTTCTAAGATGAAAATTAATGAAAAGTCTAGGATAGCTATTATAACTAATGAAACTCCTTTGTTTTATGCAGATAAAGGGTCTATTCAAAGCAAAATTCGTCAACAAATTATTGAAAATGATTATTTAGAAACGATTATTTCATTAACTGAAAATACATTTCATATTCCCTTTAAACCATATATTTGGATTTTAACTAATGAAAAATTAGAGCATAGAAAAGGGAAAGTTCAATTTATCAATGGATCAGATGAGTTTGTAGAGATGAAAAAAACCGTTTTGGAAAAGAGAAATGGTATATCTAAGTCAAATTTGAAAAACATTTTAGAATTATATGGCTTTAAAACTAACTCAAAAATAGTTTCTTTTATAGATAATAATGAAATTGATCCTACTGACTTATCTTTTAAAAATATTAAATTTAAAGAGGAAACATCTTCAGGTAAAGAGGATGAAAAGTCAAAAATCCCATTGAAAACCCATGATAAAAAAATTATTCCTGCAAAAGGTAAAAAACAAGTTAAAACTTCAGAAAGTAAAAAAATAGCTAAAAAATCAAAAGAATTCAATCAAAAAGAATTTGAAAAATGGATTGAATCCTTACCTTTTCCACTTGCCTCAATTTTATATGCCTATGACGTTGAAACAAACTATGATGTAAAAATTAAATATATTCTTCATTTTTTTGAAAGCTTATCTGAATTTAATTTCAATTTAATGCTAAGTGCTGTTTCTTCCAATTCAGATTTTTATAATAAACATTTTTCAAAATGTAGGGCGTCACATAATAGAGCTTTCAAAAAATGGTTCCTTAAACCAACTTTTGGGAATTGGAATAACTTTGGTAGTTGTTTTGCCAAAGCTATTCGAGTTATTCTAGAGGATCCAAATAAAAAATCTGAATTATTACAATTATTTGCCAATTCCAATGAATCATTTGTAAAAATGGTATCAAACAAGAAATTTTATAACTTGTTATTTAAAATAGCTGAACTTAGAAATCGATGGGAAGGTCATGGTCCAATAGTAGATAAAAATGAGCAAGAAAAACGATTAAGAGTACTAAAAAAAGCATTAATTATACTTAAAAATATTATATCTGATAATTACAAAGATTTGAATTTAATAGCTCCTGTGGAGAGTCGTTATAGTGAAGGTGTGTATAATAGCTTATCAAAAAGATTGATGACAACCAGACCTCCATTTAAATCAATTGAAGTAAAAACCACTATCCCATTAGATGTTAAGAAGAAGTACTTAGTTTATAAGGATAGTTCATTAGCTATTGAACTCCTACCTCTCTTTGATATTATGGAAAGCCCTCAAAAACAACAAGAAGCCTGTTATTTTTACAATATCACAGAAAAAGATAAAGTACAATTTGTGTCCTATCATTTTAATAAAGAAGCTATTATAAAATTTAACAGAGAAAAATTAGAAAAGGTTTTTAAGATTATAGAATGAATAGTATTTTAAGATTATAAATGGTCAGATTTTTAAGAAAGTTTATAATATATTTTAATAGTATTAATGATTACAGATTTAATTATCTATTATTTGGAGTAATATAATGAGTAATTTTCAGGAAAAAGTAAGTTTTATTTGGGATTTAGCAGATCTCCTAAGAGGAGCTTATAAGAGAAATGAGT
>Ga0099364_10015162_pt1 | contig 10180 bp, 11 predicted proteins | sample TergutTh196P3_FD_73070 | JGI IMG/M metagenome (GOLD analysis project Ga0099364, IMG submission 73070) | Microcerotermes parvus P3 segment gut microbial communities from Pointe-Noire, Republic of the Congo - Th196 P3 | ecosystem: Host-associated > Arthropoda: Insects > Digestive system > Gut ...
TTCTTTAACAGTTTTTGTGTTATATTTGTCAACAATCCACAGCTCACACTCCTTGTTCAAAAGCTTTTCAAGGTTGTTTTTGCCCTTGCTCGTACTGCTATTAAATGGGTATTTGTCATCCGTGGGCGGCATAAATTCATTTGTCTTTTTGTTGAATTTAATGACTTTCCACTTCTTGCCGCCATTTATGCTGTATGCCGCAGGGACAAATCCGCCAGGTAGTTCCAGAGATTCCTGGGTTAGGTTGATTTTGCCATTATCCGGGTGCGTGATAGAAGGAACAAATACCCGCCCGTCAGGTTCCGGCGTCGGCGGCTCCTCAGTAGGCTCCTCCGTAGGCTCCTCCGTCGGTTCTGCTGTCGGTTCCTCGGTAGGTTCTTCCGTCGGCTCCTCGGTAGGCGGTTCCTCAGTTACAACAACCACTTCGGCAAACCGTGCTTCCAGTTCCCGGTTGTTTGTTGCTGTAAAGCTGTAAGCTTCACTGGTGCTGATTCTTGCGCCGTCTTCATACCAACCGTCAAAAGTGTAGTCATCATCAGGCGTGGCGGTCAGGGTTACCGTCTCGTTTACGGCGTAGTTCCCCCCACCGGAGACCGTGCCGCCTTCGTTGGCTGTTGCGGTGATTGAAGCTGGAACGATTAGGGTGGCATGGGCTGAGGAGGCGGAGGATGTATTTGGAGCAACGCGGATGTAGATGGAATCACCGGGGACTAAGTTGGGAAATGCCCCATCCATCCATGCCCCGGGGGATGTTGCTGAATCAATCCAGGAGAGGCTGAGGAAATTGGGATTGCTTGAGAATGCGTAATAATAGCCCTCTTCAAGACCCCACACAACCGGTTTGCCCTCAAGCCAATCCAGCCATAATCCTTCCGGTTCAGCTTCTAATGCAGGGATGATAATGGTCTGCACAGCCGTTGGCATATCCCTGTAACGTATTTCCACTTTTGTCTCACGTTGGGTGCTAAGTTCGGTATACACATTCAGGACATCCACAGATAAACCGCTCATTTGCACCCAGGGTGTCCATGATTCTTTGTATACGCGAAGCTCCATAGTTGACTCTAAGTCAGTGATTGCGTGAACCAGGCTATCATATCCAACGTTTGGTGCGGATGCCTCAGGCACAACCAGCGTAATATGTGCCGAGGAATAGGCACCTGTTAAAGTGCGTATATAAATTACATCTCCTGGGTCGAAACCTGTCATGCCGAGTGCGGTTCCTTCAGGGGCGTTGCTGTAAAGCGTAATGCCAAAATCAGGGCCGCTTGAAATAATGTAATGCGTTCCCGGCACAAGACCATACAAAGCCGGAGTACCCGAATTCCAAGCAATATACAACCCATTTGGCGCGGATTCAATGGCAGGAATTGTGTAAGACCATGCCTGTGACTGTGGACTTCGGGTTCTCACCTCAATTTTAGTCTCCCGGGTAGTACTCAGCAAGGTATAAACATTCAACGCCGAAAACCCCGGCGAAATAGATGCCCAAGTACTCCAAAAAGTTGTATAAGAACGGTACTCCATCGTTGAATCTAATCCGGTTACCCAATGCTTCTCTGCATCGTAACCAACTGAAGTAGGTGCAGGAGGCAATGGTGCTGGTGGGATTATTTTACGGATGTTGAGGGTGTTGGCACTTGTGCTGTTGATGTTAGAGGGATTTCTAGTGGTTACCTGGAATAGGTGGGTTGTCAAATTGGGACTTATGTACTGGGCGATGTTGGCGATTGTGATGGTATAATTGTAATGTGTGAGTTTTGATATGGGGTCAATGCCGGAAACTCTGTCTGTGGTCATGGCGTTTGATGGGATGAGATTGCCGTCAACACGAACTTGGAAACCGTTGGTAGTGCCTGTTTTGACCCGGACTGTCAATCGACCATCAAAATAGTAATATTTAGATGTTATTGGATTTTGGATACCATAGCCTTCTCCAATCGGCTCACTGTCATCAAGGGTACTGTTAAATGTTGATATTTGCGTAAACTCTATATGTGCCCAACTGGAAACCACTGCCGCTTGTACAGGCAAGATATTACACCCAAAAACTAGTGCCAAAGTGAGAACAATTGCTACCATTTTATTTATAAACTTACTCATTGATATTTACCTCCTGTGTGTTATTTTGGGACAAAATGTTGCTAATTTTTGAAACAATCGCCTGAGCTTCGGGTTTAATTTTTAGTGAATCTACTAATTCCAAAAGCAAATCATCAAAAGACAAAGAAAAGAAGTAATTTTTTATGAAATCATCGAGGTTAAATCCTTTTCCTTGTGTCCGTTCTGAAAGTTCTCTTTCTTGGTCAAACTTAATACCATTTGCATTCAGAAGGGCTACGGCTTGCTTAGCAGTTATTAACCCTGCATCTTCAAGCTGACCTACCATAGCCCAAAAGAAATCAGGCTCGCCTTTGTAATGATTTACAATGGCGGCGAATAAAGCATCGCCTTCAAGAGAATCTTTGTTGTCGAATTTCTGTATTGTTCTGGAATAAGTAGCTGTGCCGAAGGAAACTGTACCAGCTTTGCTTTCTTGTACAATTCCCGGCTTAGGTTCAAGAGCCACCTCTTTCCCGGCGGCCTGTTCCGCCATCACCTTAGCAAATTCCGCACTAGTACCTGGGATTTTGGGTGTTTGCGTGCCGCCAACGCACGGCGTGGTTGTTGTTTTTGTTACGTTCATTGGGAATACCTCCATAAAATAAAATTCTAAAGTCCGGGGTCATTGGAATTATTATATCAAATATCCGGAAAAAAGCAAGGGGATTTTTGCAAAACCGCAAAAAAAAAGACCCTTTAGGGTGTGGATTCAATGGCGGGAATTGTGTAAGACCATGCCTGTGACTGTGGACTTCGGGTTCTCACCTCAATTTTAGTCTCCCTGGTAGTACTCAGCAAGGTATAAACATTCAACGCGGAGAACCCCGGTGAGATAGATGCCCAGCTGCTCCATGCCGTTGTGTGAAGACGATACTCCATTGCAGGGCTTACGCCTGTGATCATGTGGCTTGCGGAGCTGTAGTCTACTGTTGCAGGGGCAGGTGCTGGTGTTACAATGGGAGCGGGTTTACGGATATTCAAATTATTTGCACTTGTGAGGCTTATATTAGAGGGATTGCGGGTGATGATTTGTAGATAATGGGAAGCTTTGCTGGAATCAGCATACTTTGAAACATTGGGAATGAGTATGTCTGAAATCCAAAATGATTGCTTTGAAAGAGGGTCTATACCCGAAGTTCTGCTTATTTGCATATCCGCATTGGCGACAAGATTCCAGTCAAAATGCACTTGAAATCCTGTTGTCGTGCCAGTCTTGACCCGCAAAAGCAACCAACCATCAAAATTATGGATTGGTAATGTCTGTGGATTTTGTATCCCGATATAACCTTCGCCGATTACTTCGGGATTGCCCGGTGTTTCTACCTGTATAAACTCAATATGTGCCCAAGATGAAACGACCGCCGCCTGAACAGGGGAAATGTTGCTCCCGAAAATTATTGCTAATGTAAGGATAATTGCTACTATTTTATTTGTAAACTTACTCATTGATATTTCCTCCATAATTCATATTTTGCTCTGATATAATATTGCTGATTTTTGACATTATTTGCTGTGTTTCGGGTTGAGATTTGAGCGAGTCCATCAAGTCCGACAGCCAATCGCCGCGGGAAAGAGATAAATAATAATTTTTTATAAAGGCATCGAGGTCAAACTCTTTGCCTTGCAGTCCTTCCTGATGGATTCTTGCCATAGAAAACCTAGTCCAGTCGGCGTGTACAAGTTCATTCGATTCCTTTGCTGTTATTAGACCAGCATCGTAGAGCTGATCAACCATTACGCTAAAAAACTCAGGTCTGCCGCTGTAATGCTTTACAATGGCGGCGAACAACTCATCGCCTTCAAGGCCTTCTGTGTTTTCAAACATTGGCATTGACGTTGTGTAATTCGGACCATGGAAGGTAGCCATCCTCCTCTTAGTCTCACAAATGGGGTAATTTGGCTCCGGCTTAGGTTCAAGAGCCACCTCTTTCCCGGCGGCCTGTTCCGCCATCACCTTGGCAAAATCCGAGCTATTGCCTGGGGGTTTGGGTGTTTGCGTGCCGCCAACGCACGGCGTGGTGGTTGTTTTTGTTACGTTCATTGGGAAAACACTCCTTTAAATTTTCTTTACCTTTTTGCAAAAGGCAAGAATTAACACATCCACTAGACCGGATGCACTAATTCTCAGCGTTTGCAGGCAGGAGCCGCAGGAGGCGGGGTTACGTCTGCCGGGTCACTCCAGTTAATGGTATATGTCGCAGTGTATGAATGCCTCACGACACCCACCATATAGGAGGTACGAATCTCAAAAACCTCACCGTTAGTCTTGGAAAAGCGGTCAGCTGGGAAGGTTATGTATTTCCGCTGGGAGCGTATTGCCCGGTTGAAGTCCTCTGTGTGCTGGTCTGTCCCGCCGCCGATTCCGTAGACCCTGGTGTTGTTGATGTGGAAGGTCTCGGAAGCTGAAATATAACCCAAATTGCTACCGGTATGGCCATTGAATGTACCACGCCTCCACCAGCCAAACAGGATGAAATTAGAAGTTTTAGGTATGGTGACAGTTGTTGCTGTAGCATTATTCCCAGGTAGTATAGTTCGATACCTAATCGGGTGATAGTCATTGTCCATGCTAGGTCTCTCATCATATCCCACACCAGCGATGAACAATCCAGGTGATGAGGGTTCGGTATCCGTAAAGGCAGCTAAAACAGGAACAGAAACAAAACTAACCATCATCATTATGACCATTGTAATCGCAAATACACGTTTTTTCATTAGAATCTCTCCTTAATATTTAATGAATTTTTTTATTATTCGCTAATTATAAATGCTGGGGTGCCATGCTTTTCATAGATGTTCTTCAGCATTTCAAAAACCTTGTCTTGCCAATCCTGGCTGTAAAATGCTTCGCCTCCGAACCATGAAAGCAATTCGCTTAAAAACGAGGTTAATGTAAATGAGCCGTCCCTCACTGTGAAATTATCTGCCTCAAAAGCATCGTAAGATGCCTTCATGGATTCGTAATTTGCTGGTTTGTCAAGCATACTTTCATAAAGTTTTCTTGTTTCTGCACGAGCTGCTACTGGAAAGCTTGAAAATAAACGGGATTGAAAAGCCGCTCCATAGCTATATCTATCAAGGCGTAATGTCGCTAGTTCCTGTGCCATAAGTATACATTCTCTGAGTGTCATAGTTTCTGGGTATTGACCTCGCACCGCGGCACGGATTTCAGCCTCAGACATTCCGCTGTACCCTCTGGCTTCCATAAGGGCTTGTGAATCAAGACCAGTATCAACGCCTTTTTGAAGCAACATCCTATCAAAAAATAAGGTAACATCCATGTAAGGATTTCTTTCTTGGGCGAAAAAGAGGATATGCGGTTCTGAAAAATCCTTACCCAAATGCTCCACAAACACCGCCTCAATGCGGTTATAAATCTCACCTTTGCTAAGCCCTGCTGTGTTGATAGCGGAACACGCCTGAGAAACTTGGTAAAGAACGCCGTTCAGCTCATTCTCCGGGATGTCGTAGATACTCTTGACCTGACTGCCCGGGGTGACGTTGTTTGCAACAGCAGTCTGTGCGGCCTTTTGAGCTGCTAAGACTGCGGCAAAATCCGAGCTGTTGCCTGGGGGTTTGGGGGTTTGCGTGCCGCCAACGCACGGCGTGGTGGTTGTTTTTGTTACGTTCATTTGAAATTCCTCCATAAAATAAAATTTTGCCATTGGCATGGAATCATTATACTGGAGTTTTTGGTAAAAAGCAAGGCTTTTTTCAGGGGAAACCCCGAAAAAACCGCAAAAAAAGGAACCCGCCGGCTTGGCGGGTTCCTTTTTTTTAGTAATAAGCTTTAAGGTCAGGGCAAGTTATCGGGGCTTATAAAGGGCTTGGGTCAATTTTGCAGATGCCACAGCTCTTTCGCAGTTAACATGAATCATGTACGAGAGCTAACCCGCACAGAGGTGATTACTCTTTGCGGGAAAGCAATTCCTGTAAGCCGCACATATACAAGAGATGCGCAAAAAGCGATTATACGCCAAATACGCAGGGGGTGACCTTAAAGCCCGCTCCAATAGAACACCCCGCTGCTCGTCTTCCGGCGGAATCTAGCATCACACTTTGCCGAAAAGCCCCTGCCGGGCGTAGGTACATCTGTTTAATTCGATTTGCCCAGCGAAAAATCCGCCCGGGAATAAACGGTTTACCATATACAGGTCCTAAGTATTCTTGTCTGCCTCTCTCATGGGCTTTAGGTTGCCGATTTTTTCGGCGCGTCTCATTAGCTCGATGTCAACATCCTTCCAAGGAATATCCCGGACAGATAGCATGACCTGCAGATGATACAGCAAATCCGCAACCTCTTGCACCAGTTGCTGACAGGAGGGGTTTTTAGCGGCAATAATAACCTCCGCGCTTTCCTCGCCTACTTTTTTAAGGATTTTGTCAAGCCCCTTGTCAAGCAAATAGCAAGTATAAGACCCCTCCTGCGGCTGGCTCCTTCGGGTCTGTATGACGTTGTACAAAGTGTCCAGGGTATTCAATAGCCCACCTCCTATTTTCTAAAAAAACGAGTACCCACAATCACGGCGCGGCTGTGGCTTGCAGGTGTTGCCGGTCATTGTGCCTCTGCTTAAAGAAAAAGGCCAGATATAGTTATAGTAACTTAAGTTGCCAAGCCTTTTGGATTCCGGGGGATTTAAAAGTTAGAAATATGGGAACCCACCGCATCACACAGTGATTACACAGTGTGTCAGCTTGAGCCTTCGTGCTCGTTAGATGGTGCTTTTTTGCCGAATTTATTTTCTGTGCCGGACAGAAGCCTCTTAATGTTGGCTTTGTGCAGAAATATAATCAGAACCATTACGAATATGCACATAACCAAAAAAGGCAAATCACGGCGTAGAAGCAATGCGGTTACAGGCAGCGTAATTACCGCAGCAATCGAGCCTAAGGATATGTAGCGCTTCCAGAATACTAATGCGAAGAAAAAGGCTAGTGCAATACAGGCAGTTTTCCAGTCGAGCATTAGCATAACCATACAGGCGGTGATTACACCCTTGCCGCCCCTGAAGCCGAACCAAACCGGAAATACATGACCAAGAATAACGGCAATGCCAGCGGCAATGCCTCCTGCATATCTTTCCCCGACCCCCATTGTCAGGGCAGTGTGCATCACGGCATAGTGTCCTGACAATGCCCTGCCCAGCAAAACGGCAAGGGCACCCTTACCCATATCCCATGCCGATACTAAAAACGTCCACTTTTTCCCGTGAACCCTCAGTACATTAGTCGCCCCGGCGTTGCCGCTACCGTGCTTGCGTATGTCGTCCTTAAAGAATACTTTTGACAGCAAGATAGAGCCGTTCAGACTGCCAATCAGATATCCCATAATTATTATAGCAGGAAGCCACATCCACTCACCCATGCCTATCGCCCCTTTCGCGTACGGTCATCTTAATCGGCACTTGGTCAAATCCAAACGCCTGCCGTATTTGGTTCTCTAAATAGCGTCGATAAGAAAAATGAAAGAGCTCAATGTTGTTGCAAAATGTCACAAAATGTGGCGGCGCGATGCCTGCTTGGGTGGCATAAAACACCTTGAGCCGGCGTCCACGGTCGCTCGGTGGCTGTACCCGGGATACTGCCTGGGCGAGAACCTCATTAAGCTGACCAGTAGAGGCTCGTTTCCGGCTCTGCTCGTATATTTGTACCATCAATGGAAAAAGTCGTTCTACTCTTTGTCCGGTTTTTGCCGAAATAAATAAAACCGGGGCATATGACATATATGCCAGACTACTACGCAGCTCTTTTGTGGCGGTCTGCATGGTGAATCCGTCCTTTTCCACCGCATCCCACTTATTCATAACCAATATGCTTGGCTTGCCTGCTTCATGCGCTATGCCGGAGATTTTTGTATCCTGCTCGGTTACGCCCGCTTCAGCATCCAAGATTATAAGGCAAACGTCCGATCGCTCTATAGCGGCTTGCGCTCGCAGGACACTGTATTTTTCAATGCTTTCGGAAACCCTTGATTTGCGCCTTATCCCGGCTGTGTCTGTGAGGATGAAATTTCCATGATCATTGAAAAGGCGGCTGTCCACCGAATCACGAGTGGTTCCCGCAATCTCGCTTACAATAGTACGTTCATAGCCAAGCATTTTGTTGAACAAGGAAGATTTTCCCGCGTTGGGTTTTCCGGCAATAGCAATCCGTATGAAGCCCTCGTTATTTTCCTCTGCATCCGGCTCATTGGGCATCAATTCAAGGCAAGCATCCAGCAGGTCTCCGGTGCCGTGGCCGTGAAGGGCGGAAATGGGAAATGGTTCGCCTAAACCCAAGTTGTAAAATTCATATAATTCTGAAGGTGCCTGACCTACACTGTCAATTTTATTAACTGCTAAAACCAGCGGTTTTTTAGAACGCAGCAACATGGAGGCTACATCCTGATCCGTAGCCGTCATACCTGTGCGTATATCGGCAACAAGCACGATTACATCGGCTAAGTCAACAGCAATGAGAGCCTGTTGGCGCATAAATAAAAGCATATCGTCCCCAGTGTGGGGTTCAATGCCTCCGGTATCAATGAGCGTAATCTCCTTGCCTCTCCAATGACATGAGGCATACAGCCTGTCGCGCGTAACCCCTGGGGTGTCCTCCACGATAGAGAGACGCTTTCCTGCTAACTTGTTGAAAAGCAAGCTTTTGCCTACATTTGGGCGGCCTACAACGGCAATTGTCGGCACGGCTTCACCTCCGTGAAAAATCTGCCCGAAAAGTAATTAGGGAGTATCAAAGCTGCGCCGGCATAATGCAGGCGCAGCTTTGCTGTTTAGCCTAATCTGTCACAAACGGCAACAGCGCGATATGACGGGCACGCTTAACAGCCAATGTGAGATCACGCTGATGGGCGGCACAGGCACCGGTCATACGGCGGGGGAGTATTTTACTGCGCTCTGAAAGGAATCGGCGTAATTTGCCTGCATCTTTGTAGTCAATATGATCTACTCTGTCAACGCAAAAGGTACACACTTTACGGCGTTTGCGGTTTTTAGGACCTCTTTCGGTAGCCATTTAAGCTTCCTCCTTAAATAATTAAAATGGTAACTCGCCGTCGTCATCGTCTAAAACGGCAAATGTAGATGGGGCATCCACATCAAATGGTGGTGCAGATTGATCCGCGCCGGAATTTTGAGCGGACGGATGGGCAATGCCCCCTTGAGGGGAATCGGATTTACGCTCAGCGAAGTACACGTTATCAGCCACAACTTCAATGCTTACCCGCTTCTGACCATGCTTGTCCTCCCAATTGCGGGACTGTAACCGTCCATCAATTGCCACAAGCTGACCCTTACGGAAATACTTGTGGACAAATTCAGCTCGTTCACGCCAAACGACTATGTCTATGAAATCGGTCTGCTTTTCCTCTCCTTGCTTTGTAAACCTACGGTCTACAGCCAAAGAAAAGGAAGCGACCGATGCCCCCGATGGGATGGTGCGAAGCTCAGGGTCGCGGGTCAGGCGGCCCATCAATGAGATTCTGTTAAGCATACTGTTCCTCCTACTCTTTTGCTGAAGGCACGGAAATCTCATCCTTGCAAACGATGAGCGAACGCATGATGCCGTCCGTGATTTTGTACACACGGTCCAGCTCGGCGGGGAATGTGGGTGCCGACTCAAAGTTAACCAGGACATAGTAGCCCTCGTTAAAGTCGTTAATCGGGTAAGCCAGCCGTTTTTTGCCCCATTCATCGATTTCACCCAAGGCTCCGTTTTCGCCGATTAGCCCGGTGAATTTGTCGCGAAGGGCACTGACATGCTCCTCCGGAAGGGAAGGATTGATGATGAAGACTGTCTCATACCTTGCTATATTTTTTGCCAAAATTAACACCTCCTTTTGGACATATGACCCGCCCAGCCAAGGCGGATAAGGAAGCAAACCTGTGTTTTCACAAGTGCGCTGGGTTATTATACAACACCTGAAATGGAAATGCAACAAAAAGTTTTTTGCAGGCCCTCCGGCCTTTTTAAGTTCCGCCCTCGGATTCGATAGAATGTCATAACGGAATTTTTCAAGCCCTTTTGGTTTGCCTCCGAGCTTTCCAAACCGCCACAGATAGGACACGTCTTTTCATCGAGT
>Ga0099364_10015163_pt1 | contig 10179 bp, 8 predicted proteins | sample TergutTh196P3_FD_73070 | JGI IMG/M metagenome (GOLD analysis project Ga0099364, IMG submission 73070) | Microcerotermes parvus P3 segment gut microbial communities from Pointe-Noire, Republic of the Congo - Th196 P3 | ecosystem: Host-associated > Arthropoda: Insects > Digestive system > Gut ...
ACGCACCCTTATTGCCGGCAGTACGCGCACAGGTTACAAGATCAAAAAGCCGAATTTCTAGCGCACTCCGGTATACCTGGAAATAATCCCGACCGCATCTTGAAATCGTGGTTTATATGTTGATAATAAAAATGTTGAATTTCCGGTATGCATTGGAGCCCCCGTTGCTGATCCCCGCGTGGAGGAGACTGCCCGGAGGGACCAAAATAGGAATCAGGCGTGACTTTTTGGAGACAAGAGGATGGACGAAATCCTGGAGATCCTGGAGAAGAATGGCCGGCGCACTCCCGCCGAAATAGCCACGATGCTTGGAAAGGACGAGGCTGAAGTGAAGGCGGCAATCGCTGATTACGAAAATCGTAACGTCATTACCGGCTACGCCGCACTTATCAATTGGGACTTGACCCGGCAAGAAATGGTAACCGCACTCATCGAGGTCAAGGTCACACCCCAGCGCGATCGCGGCTTTGACAAGGTGGCGGAACGCATCTATTCATACCCTGAAGTAAAGGCGTGCTATCTGATGTCGGGAGGATTCGACCTGACCGTGGTCATTGAAGGCAGATCCATGAAGGAGGTGGCGCTGTTCGTGGCCGAAAAGCTGGCCCCCATCGAATTCGTCACTTCGACCGCCACCCATTTCGTATTGAAAAAGTACAAGGACAACGGGATCGTCTTCGGCGCGTCGCCCGAGGATGACCGGGAGCAGATTCTTTTATGAACATGCTGGACAAAATTACACCTACGGTGCGAAACCTCCCCCCCTCAGGCATACGAAAATTTTTCGACCTGGTCAACGAGATGAAGGATGCCATTTCCCTTTCGGTCGGAGAGCCGGATTTCGTCACCCCCTGGGGTATCCGTGAGGCGGGCATTTTTTCCTTGGAAAAAGGCCACACCCATTATTCTCCCAACGCCGGATTCCTGCGGCTCCGCGAAGCCATCGCCCTCTATCTCCAACGTCGGTTAGGCCTCAAATATGATGCAAAAACCCAGATAATCGTCACCGTCGGCGGCAGTGAAGCCATCGACCTCGCCATGCGGTCCCTGGTCGGCCCCGAGGACGAGGTAATCATCCCCGAACCCAGTTTCGTGTCTTACAAACCCTGCGCTGTCCTCGCCGGCGCCACGGTATCTGCCCTTCCGCTTGAGGAAAAGGATTGCTTCAAGCTAACGCCGGAAAAACTCGAAAAGGCCCTCACGCCAAAATCGAAGGTATTGGTCTTTTCCTTCCCGAACAATCCGACCGGCGCGGTCATGACCCGGCAGGACATGGAAAAAATAGTCCCGATCATTTTGGAGCGCGACCTCATTGTGCTGGCGGACGAGATTTACTCCGAACTCAACTATACCAACCGCCATGTCTCCATCGCCTCCTTTCCCGGTATGCAGGAACGGACGGTGGTGGTGAACGGTTTCTCCAAGGCCTACGCCATGACCGGCTGGCGCCTGGGCTACGCCGCCACCCACCCGGATCTCCTGGCGGCCATGTACCGCATTCACCAATATGCCCTGATGTGCGCTCCAACCATGGCGCAGTACGCCGGCATTGAAGCCATGGAGTACGGTGACGCGGCGGTTGAGGAAATGGTCAGAGAATACAACCGCCGCCGGTTGGTGATGCTCAAGGGATTTCGCGAAGCCGGTCTCGACTGTTTCGAACCGACCGGGGCCTTTTATGTATTTCCATCGATACGAAAAACCGGCATGAACTCGCTGGATTTCTGTGAACGCCTTCTCAAAGAGGAAAAGGTGGCGGTGATCCCGGGAGGCGCCTTTGGCGAATCCGGCGAAGGTTATATCCGGGCTTGCTATGCCTACTCCATAGACAGCATCAATGAGGCTCTTCGCCGCATAAAGGCTTTTGTCGAACGGAACGGGAAGCACAGGAAAACGGGCGGCGGTTAGCCCGTTTTCCTGTAAAACTCCAGTTTTAAAGGAACTCGTATAAATAAATTCCCTCCGCAGCCGATAATTATAGTGTAGACCCATTCAGTTGAGTTTTGAACATTTACCGCCCGACTACTGGTGGCAAATGTTCAAAATAAAAAGCTTGCTACACCTTAGCGTATTTGTGCCAACTCGACTCTTTGGCATAAAGCATTGAAAATGCAATTCGCGACACGGTAAAGGATTATATTTTACAGGAAAATGGGCGGCGGTTAGCCCGTTTTTCTGCAAAAATCCACATTAAGGAGGGACTGAAATGAAAAGGCTGTCCTTTTTAGTGAATCGCGGAGAAAACGATTGTTTCATGGTGCATGGGCTCGAATGGGCGACCTATGTCGAAGGCGTGGACTGGATGGAGATCTTCCAGGCGCTCCATAAGCATATCTTCCAGGAATTCGCCGCTGAGGAACGCCCCTCATATTTGGATTTTTGTTTTCCGGACGGTCGTATCATCTCCATGAGCGCTTAAGATATCAGTCCTTTCTCTTCAGTTCTCCCATGTCGTAGGCGTCATCAACGACAAGCGCTCCCTTTTCATCCCATTCCATCCAGCTCCCATTTGGAATCCCCTGCGACAGGACGATCTCCCGGGCTTTTTCCCCAGTCGGATGGAACCAGGTCTGGACGCCGTCCATCACATCGTCACGATAGTTCAAAACCATGTCTCTGGAACCGTCTTGCCGCCAGAATTCGCTTTTCCCGTTTTTGAGATGGCTGCGGTAGTTCTCTTCGCCCAGAAGTGAACCATCCTCGTGCCAAGTCTTTTGCATCCCCTCAATCTTGCCCGCGTAGAAGGGAATACTGGCTTGAATCTTTCCATCCTCGTAATAGAAAGTCACCACTCCCTCCTGTTCCCCATTTGACCACGGGGCTTCAATAGCGATTTGCCCAGAGGCAAACCAGGTTTTTTCCACGCCGTTCCGCCGGCCATTTTGGTAGGAAATCTCGGTGCGAGTGCCGTTGCCATGGCGGATTTTTTGAATTCCGTCGAATTCACCGCTCGAATACATCCCTTCGGCTATCGCATTGCCTCTTTCGTCGTAAGTAACGTAAGGGCCATCGCGCCGGCCATTTTTATAGGCGTAGGTGGAAACAAGCCTCCCTTCTTGATCCCAATTGTTCCACATTCCATTGTAGCCATCGGGTGGTTGCAGCCTCAAGTCCTCGGAATACCCGGCCTGGAAAACATAGAGTCGTCGATGCCATTGGGGATTGGCGGCGAAGCGCAGGAACAAGTAGAAAACGACGCCGGCGGCGACTAACAGGACAACGGCGATAGCAGCGATTTTCACCCTTTTCATAGACGCCAACTGATTCTCCTCAAAAATCCCTGGGGGGAACCTCTAAAAATTTTCATTTTCTAATCGTTAGTCTTATTCAGTCACTTGAGCTATGAACTATAACTTTTGTAAATAAAGGACTTGCCGTTCATAACAAAGCCACTTGAAAATTCGGTTTCTAGAACCTATTGCCGGCAGTGCGCGCGCAGGTTACAAGATCAAAAAAGACGAATTTCTAGCGCACTCCGGTACATAGCCACGTTCCCTCACTACGCCTAACCATAAGAAAATGAAGGTTTTTAGAAGTTCCCTGGGGGAACCTCTATTTGAAATGCTTCCGGTATTCGTCCCTGGCGAAGCGATCCGTCATGCCGGCCACATAGTCGGCTGCCGCCCGTTTTTCGCCTTCCCTCTCGGCCATGGATTGGTATTCAGGCGGCAGCTTTTCCACCTTGGCGACATACAACTCAAAAAGCGCTTCGAGTTTTTTCTGCACCTCCTCCATCACCGCCACGACGTTAGGATGGCGATAAAGGTTCAGGAATAAAAAGCGCCTCAACTCCTGCCGATGCAACTCAACTTCGTCCGAAAAGCGAATCACCGCCTCACGGCATTGCCTGACCCCGTCAACGCTATTCAACTTCAAGCGTTCCAGGCTGTTTTTGCTGGATGCCACAAGATCGGTCACCAGCAGGTTGATCAGTCGCCTCACCCCCTCGGTCCTCTTGAGCGATGGGGTCAGCTTCTCAAAGCCAGGCATATCGACCGCCCGCAACCACAGTTCCTGCCCGGCCAACTCCCCGGCATCCAAAATACCGCTGTACAAGCCATCGTCAATGTCGTGGGCCATGTAAGCGATGTCGTCGGCCGCCAGCGTCGCCGCGACCTCCAGCAGCGGCGCATCGCCGGGAGCGAACTCGCCCGCCTCTGCCGCAGCTGTGGCACCGCCGTGGCGGATAAAAGCTTCGCGTACCTCGTAGGAAAGATTCAACCCGGTGAAGGCGGCGTAGCGCTTTTCCAGAATATCGACCACCCGCAACCCATGGAAATTGTGATTGAAGCCGCCCTCCTCCATCAGCAAACTATTCAGCACTCTTTCCCCGGCATGTCCGAAAGGTGTATGGCCGAGATCATGGGATAACGCCACCGCCTCGGCCAGCTCCTCATTCAAGCCAACGGCGCGAGCCACGGAGCGGGCGATCTGGCTGACCTCAATGGTATGGGTGAGCCGGGTCCGGTAGTGATCGCCCTCGCCATTGACAAAAACCTGCGTCTTGTATTCGAGACGCCGGAAGGCGGCGGAATGGATAATCCGATCCCGATCCCGCTGAAAAGGGCCGCGAAAGGAATGATCGGGCTCGGGGTACCTTCTTCCCCGGCTATCGGCCGTGCGAACGGCAGCGGGAAGCAGACCGTCGACAAGGGGTAAAAGCGGATGCCCGCTACTCACAGTTGACTGCTTCCCTAGTCATCGTTATTAAGCTTATGCTGGAGATTGGCGTCACGCGCGATCACCTTTTCAGCCATTTTCTGGCGGTAGGTTATAAGCATTTCGGTCAATTTCCGGTCGTTTACGGCCAGAATGGCGATCGCCATGAGGGCGGCATTCTCAGAACCACCCGAACCAGCGGACATGGTGGCGACAGGAATTCCGGCCGGCATTTGGGCGATTGACAACAAGCTGTCCAGGCCGCCCAAACCACCCGGCAAAGCGATGGGAACGCCGATAACCGGGAGAACGGTATAGGCGGCGATGACGCCCGGCAGATGGGCGGCGCCGCCGGCGGCGGCGATAATGACCTTGAGACCGAGTGCGGCGGCTTTTTTGGCGTAGGCGGAGGCAACATCGGGCGTACGGTGAGCCGACATCACCCTGACCTCGCAGGAAATGCCGAATTCCTTCAGAACCGCGATGGCCGGCTCCATTTTCGGGAAATCGGAATAGCTTCCCATGATTACCGCTACCTGGGGATTCATAGTATTGGCTCCCTTCTCATTTTACGACGTCAATGGCATATACCGGAGTGCGCAAGAAATTCGGCTTTTTGATCTTGTAACCTACGCGCGCACTGCCGGCAATATGTTCGAGAAACCGAAATTTCAAGTGGCTTCGGTATACCGGAGTGCGCAAGTTGAGTTTTGAACATTTGCCGCCAGTGGTCGGGCGGTAAACGTTCAAAACTCAACAATAAACGTCATTCCGGGGGCAATTCCCCGCTCCCTGAATCCTTGCTCCGGATTTCCGTTCGCCGAATTTTCCCGCTCGTGGTCTTGGGAAGCTCGGCGACAAATTCTATTACCCGGGGATATTTGTAGGGCGCGGTCACTTTCTTGACATGCTCCTGCAACTCCTTTTTCAGCCTGTCCGTCTCCAGAAAACCCCTGGCAAGAACCACGGTCGCCTTCACTACCTGGCCTCGCACCCGGTCCGGAATCGCCGTCACCGCGCACTCCAGAACCGAGGCATGGGTAAGGAGCGCACTCTCCACCTCAAAGGGCCCGATACGGTAACCCGAGCACTTTATAACATCGTCGTTTCGGCCGACGAACCAGTAATAACCATCGGCATCACGCCAGGCGGTGTCGCCGGTATTATAGGCTCCATCGGTCCAGCAGGCTGCCATGGCGTCCGGATCGCGGTAGTACCGGCGGAACAGACCAACCGGATGCAACCGGTCCGTATTCTTGATGACAATTGAGCCGACAATGCCATCTTCGCAGGATTTGCCGCTTTCATCAATGATGTCCAGATCATACAGGGGGGCCGGCTTTCCCATGGAGCCGGGTTTGATCGGAAACCATTCGAAATTCGCCAGAAGAACGCTGGTTTCGGACTGCCCGAAACCTTCGCAGATTGAAAGACCGGTACCAGCAAGGAAACGGTCGTATACTTCGGGATTCAGCGGCTCACCCGCGGTCTGGGCATGGCGAATGCTGGAAAAATCGTACTGGGACAAATCCTCCTGAATGAGAAAGCGATACACGGTCGGAGGGGCGCAGAACGTCCTGAGGCGCAGACGCATCATGGTTTTAAGCAGGTTCAGGGGATTGAACTTGTCGGTGTCGTAAGCTACCAACGTCGCTCCGCAAATCCATTGACCGTATATCTTGCCCCAACCGAACTTGGCCCAGCCTGAATCTGACATGGTCAAATGAAGTCCGCCGTCTTCCACCCGCTGCCAGTACTTGGCGGTCGTAATATGCCCGAGGGGATAGTCAAAATCGTGCAAAATCATCTTCGGCATGCCGGTGGTGCCGGATGAGAAATACATGAGCATGGGATCGCGGTTGACGGTTCCTTCCGGGCCGATCGGTCGCACCCACTCCTCGGAAGCGTCATCCAAATCCTTGCTGAGCGAAAGCCAGCCGGATGGAATGGTGCCGCCGAGAACGCTTGCATGGACCAGGGTGCGGCAATTCGGCCTGGCCTCACGGATTTGCCTGACCACCTCCGGGTCGCCGACGGCGCAGATCATCTTAATGTCGGCCGCGTTGGCGCGGTAGACAATATCCTTACCGGTTAGCTGGTAGCTGGCGGGAATCGCCACCGCGCCGATTTTATGAAGGCCGAGCAGGCAAAACCACACTTCGGGCCGCTGCTTCAACATAAGCATGACCATATCGCCCTTACCGATCCCGCGGGACTTGAACATATTGGCGGCCTTGTCGCTCCATCTCTTGACCTCGCCGAAACTGAAGCGCTTTTCCCGCTCTTCGTCATTTGTCCAAACCAGGGCGGGCTTCTTCGCATCCAGCCTTGCCCATTCGTCCACCACGTCGTAAGCAAAGTTGAAATTTTCCGGTATAATCAGCGAGTAATTCTTCGTAAAGTCCCCATAGCTGGAGAATTCTATTCTAGGCAGAAACCGTTCCAACATTCTGATGCCCCCTAACCGCGGACTTTTATTTTACGTTCATTCGTTGATCACGGTCAGAAATCTGGCGGTCGGCGTCACGGCCCGTTGCCCATGAGGAATGGCGGGGTTGAAATAGATGCTGTCGCCCGGTTCCAGGGTGAATTCCTTGTCCCGCAGCACTACCATAACCATTCCCTCCAGGACATAATTGAATTCCTGCCCGGCGTGGACGACCAGCTGCGCCACCTCGGCGTGGGAAAGGGTCACAATCATTGGTTCCATGTCGCGATTCTTGTAATTGAAGGCAAGGGAAGAAAAGGAATACCCGGCGTAGCGGTCGACCTTTATGCCCTGCCCCATCCTGACTATGGTGTAGTCATCCATCCTGGGCGGCTCGCCGGTGAGAAGCTCGGTAGGATCCACGCGGAACTCCGCCGCCAACCCGTACAGAACACCAATGGGAATATCGACGGTGGCGTCTTCGTAACTCAGGTAACGATCGGGAGTGACCCCGACACAAGCCGCCGCCTCTTCCGGGGTAATGTCAAGAATTTCCCGGATTTCGCGGATACGCGCGCCAATCTGCCTTATCTGTTCGTTCACGATGCGTCCTTTTGGCAACCTTGAACTTGCATGAATTCCCACATTTCCGGAGGACTTCCACCGGACCTGACATTGACTGTTGCGGCGTGGTAACGCTTTTCTGAGGTGATTAAAGCAGGAATTGTCGTATTGGTCAATACGGTTCTCGCCCGTATTCGTCGACTGTATACCTTACAGTTGAGTTTTGAACATTTACCGCCCAACCACTGGCGGTAAATGTTCAAAACTCAACTAGAAAATGAAAATTTTTAGAGGTTCCCTAAAAATACCCTGAAAAGGGTATAGATGTTCATTCTTCTTTACGGTATATACCGGAGTGCGCGAGAAATTCGGCTTTTTGATCTTGTAACCTGTGCGCGCACTGCCGGCAACAGGTTCTAGAAACCGAAATTTCAAGTGGCTTCGGTATATATCAATTCAACTGGAATTTTACAGGAAAACGGGCAGCGGTTAGCCCGTTTTCCTGCAAAACTCCAGCTCAAGGAGTATCCTCACCCAAAAACGAAAATAATTGAAAGAACCGGAGCTTTAGAAGGAAAGTTATCGGACATGGATCGCTTGATGGCGACCAGGCTCGGCAAAAGTTTGCCGGGGGTTCTCCCGATATGAAAGGGTAGTTATGAATACAGCCAAAGCGCGGCTGTTGTTGGTATTTATCTTTCTCCTTGCCATGCGGCAACTTATTATGGGAGCAGAAGATGAACAAACCGGCACCAGCGCCCCATTTGTCTTGGAAGTGGGAAGCGGAACCGTGGATGTGCATTGTCCGGACGGTCGCCTTGTCCAGTCGCTGCCGTATTCCGGAGACGAACCGGACGATCGAAACCGAGACTTTTTCGCCTTTGTCAGGGACCTGGATTTCGATGGCTTTTCTGATGTCGGCATTCTTTATTCGCAAGGGATGCAAAACATTTATTACGACGCCTGGCTGTGGCGCCCGGACGCCCGCGTCTTTGTCAAATACGAAGAAATGCACGAGGTGGCAAGCCCGGACTTCGACGCCGATCGCAAAAGAGTGCGTTCCTACGCGCATGTTTCGGCCACTGACAACGTAACGATCGACTACGCCTGGGAAAACGGCAGACTTGTTGCGGTGGAGCAGAAAATCCAAGAATATTCTCCGGAGACCGACACTTTCTCCATCCGCCGGTATACGCGGGGCGACGATGGTGAATTACGCCTGGTCGAGGAAAAGACGCTTTCACCCGAGGAAATGGAAGGACTCGCCGATAATGCAGAAGATACGGACGACCGTGATTCGAATGCGGCGCCGGCTGCGGACGCCATCCTCGTCAACAATCTCAGGTTTGAAATTGAAGCCGTCTATGCCCACGCTCCCGGACACAGACCGTGGAAAATCGCCGGCCCCCTGGTGGACGGTGAAACGGCCCGGGTCGACACGTCGACCCTTCAGGGCAGCCGCAGGCTAATTGTCAAAAAGAAGGATGAGCACGAGGAAACGCCGCCGCTCCAATTTTTCAATACCTCATACCTGGGCGATGTCGGTCGCATGGAGTTGGCGCTTAGGGGCGGAATTCCCACACTACTGACTTTTGAGGACGGGATATTCGACGCGGCGATGACCGGCCTGCCGTTTGGCATTCTGCTCAGCTTTCTGGAACTTGAAACAGGCATGGATACGGCGGCATACGCCGACCTGATGATGCCGCTGGCGGCGGACGGCTGGGAAAGCTACGCGTTCGCGGTGACGTCGGGGGATATTTCCTGGCGCCTCCTCCCGCCGGGACCGGTTTTTCGTAAGGGCGGGGACGGGAGGAAATACCTGTCAAGCATAGCGTTCGGCGCTGACATGATGCGGCACGAATTATTCTGGTTTCTTGATGAATTCCACGCCCATCGGATCGCGCCGAAAACACTCATCATGGAGGATGGGACCGCATATGCCTTCGGTGAAGAGTCGCGGAATCATCCCAACGCCCTTCCGGTCGAGAAAACGGCTGACGAAACACTCCTGGAAATCCTGAAAAAACGCCTGAACGAATGGATTGACCTGCACGGTTCACCGGAACGAGGGGACATGCGGCTGCTTCTCGAATCGCCCGAAGCGCTGTATGAATTGCGGATCAACCTTGATACGGAAGCGGCGGAATGGAGTTTCCAGCGCAAGGGCGACGAAGTAATGCCGAAGGAATTCTACCTTACCCTTTTCGCGGATTTCCCCGGAGAAACTTGGAAGAAAGAGGTAGGGCCGCTGCCCGTTGAAAACGAACCGGCGTCACCCTCCCTTATCGCTTTTTATCTGGCGGATGAGCTGTCCGCCTGGACGAGGTTTGACTTCACCTTGAACGATGTGATCTTCGGCGAAGACAGCATCACCGTTGACTGGTCAAAAGAATCGACACTGCTCGCGGGACTTGACGACAGAGCGCAAAATGAAGAGTTTCCCGTTTACTTTCACGACGCCGCGAGCCTGAACTGGTTCATGTTGGACAGCTTGGCGTTGACGCTGAAAAACAATCTGGATATCA
>Ga0099364_10015164_pt1 | contig 10179 bp, 8 predicted proteins | sample TergutTh196P3_FD_73070 | JGI IMG/M metagenome (GOLD analysis project Ga0099364, IMG submission 73070) | Microcerotermes parvus P3 segment gut microbial communities from Pointe-Noire, Republic of the Congo - Th196 P3 | ecosystem: Host-associated > Arthropoda: Insects > Digestive system > Gut ...
TCAATCACAATATAACTCACATTGGACAAGGAGTCGCCGGTTTTCATACAAACTGTTGCATAACCCCATCACCCCCGCATAGGCTGGGGTCTAGAGGGCAGATATTAACCCTGTCTTTCTGGATTCCCGCCTACGCGGGAATGACGAAATTTTGGGTTATGCAACAGGTCTATTGTCTTTATAAAACGGGAGGTCAATCGGAACTGCGCTAACCGTTATTAGCGGACGCTATTTTATCGATTTCAAAAAAGTCCGCAATACGTCCCCCTCCGATTGATCCCTTCGCCATCGACCGGAAATACTGGGAATCGCTCTGGTACGTTCCCCAATGAGATTTAGGTTTTAGCTGGAATTGACGAAGACCAATAATTGCTGTTTACCAGGGCGTAACAAACGTAGTCAATTGCTGAACAAGAGTTAGAAGTCGTCTCACGTCACGGTGGCGAACATTCACTCCACACTTTCCGAAATTTGTTCGGTTTCATGACTACGGCGAATGATTTCCCGTAGCAGGGTTTCCACGGACTCGGCGACGCAGGATTCTGCAATAAGCCCCGCCGCAAAACCGATTATTGTGTAAATCAGGAAAGTTTGGCAGGCATTCGACAAAATTTCACCTGTACCCACATCGTGAACGAGCCCAAGAACAATCGTCAAACACATGGCAAGAATTCCGAGAAACGCCGCGAAAAGAATACTCAGTTTTCTTGTTTTTCTCTTTTTGTGAACTTGTACGTCTTTTTGCTTTTCTTCCCATTCTTCCCGCTCTCGCTCAATCCACAGCGCAAGCAGACGGGGATCGATGTTTCGTGGAATCTCCAGGGATTCCAGCACAGATTGGAATGAAACCCGCTGTTCCTCGGGTAAGGGCGTATGTTCCGTAGTCATATCCACTATTATCGGAAAATTTTGCCCAATTGTTGAGAAGCGAACACAAAATTTGACATTGAGTCGATAAGACCGGAAGCCTCTTTCACATTTTATCGCTTTGCGATACAATAGCGTCTTGGTCGTTGCCTCATTTTTTTGCTCTCAATGATCTCGCCTGGGATTACCTGCCGTTCCGAAGTCAAAGTTTTGGATTGTACGGTCCGTGACGGCGGCTTGGTGAACGGACACCGTTTCGAGGACGCTTTCGTTCGCGCGGTCTACCGCACCTGCGTTGCCGCCGGCGTCGATTATATGGAAGTCGGGTACAAGAATTCCGACAAAATTTTCGCGTTGGACAAGTACGGTGCTTGGATGCGCTGTAGTGAAGACAATGTTCGCCGCGTTATCGGTGAGGAACCCTCCGATGTTAAACTCTCGGCAATGATCGATGCCGGAAAGAGCGATTGGCGAAACATCCAGCCACAGGAACGCAGTATTTTTCACACGTTGCGGGTTGCGTTTTACGCCGAACAGGTTCCGGAGGCCGTTGATATGATTAACGACGCCTACCAAAAGGGCTATGCCGTCTGGGCGAATCTCATGGCGGCGTCCGCAGTGGAGGAACTCGAACTCGACCGGTCGCTCGACATCATTGCGAAGACACCGGCCTCGGTGCTTGTCGTCGTCGACAGTTTTGGGTCAATGTTCACGGAAACAGTCGAGTATCTCGTCAAAAAATATCTCCGTTTCGCCAAGGACACCGGCAAAGAGGTGGGGATTCACGCACACAACAACCAGCAACTCGCCTTTGCGAACTCCATTGAGGCGATCATCCACGGAGCGAACTGCGTCGATGCCTCCATCGGCGGACTCGGACGCGGTGCCGGGAACTGTCCAATGGAGCTGATGCTCGGATTCCTGCAAAACCCAAAATTCAGGTTACGGCCTGTGTACGCCGCTCTGGACGAAATCATCACACCGTTGCGAAAGGAACTCGACTGGGGACCTTCACCGGAATACAACATTACCGGTCAAATGAACCACCACCCTCGGGAAGCGATCAAAGTTCGTGAAAATCCGGAGCTGCGCGACCGTTATCTGGAATTCTATGACCGGTTCGCCGGTGGAGAATAATCCTACAAATCTATTGCGTCGAAACCGACGCGGCTAATTCCATGAAATCACGTCGAGAAATTCTCACCTTGAATGTTCCGCAGCGAATGGACTTCGTGAACATCACGCAACAGGTCGCGGAAGCGGTGCATAGCAGCGGTGTCAAGGAAGGACTCGTCTTGGTCAATGCCATGCACATTACGGCATCGGTGTTCATCAACGACGACGAGCCGGGTCTGCATCAGGATTACAAGCGTTGGCTCGAACAACTGGCTCCGTTTGACGCTTCGCCGAGCCGCTATGCACACAATCGCACCGGTGAGGACAACGGCGATGCACACCATAAGCGCCAAATAATGGGCCGCGAGGTTGTCATTGCGATCACGAACGGCAGACTCGACTTCGGACCGTGGGAACAAATCTTCTACGGCGAATTCGACGGCAGACGTCCTAAACGAGTATTGATAAAAATTATCGGAGAATAGAGGTGAGTTACGAATGACTAATGACGAATGACAACTTGTCATTCGTAACTCGTCATTCGTAACTCGTCATTCACATGATTGACACGGATCGAATAGCGGCGGCTGTCCGCGAGATATTGGTTGCCATCGGCGAGAATCCGGACCGTGAAGGTTTGGCCGAGACGCCGCAGCGCGTTGCGCGAATGTATGCGGAGCTCTTCGGCGGTCTGCACGAAGACCCACGAGAGCACACGAAAAAATTCTTCACGGAAACCTACAACGAAATCGTGTTGGTACGCGACATCAGTTTCAACAGTATGTGCGAACACCATCTGATGCCGTTTATGGGCGATGTGCATGTCGGTTACATTCCGAGGGGCCGTGTCATTGGATTGAGCAAATTGGCGAGAGTCATTGAGGTCGTTTCGCACCGTCCGCAACTTCAAGAGCGAATGACCGAAGACATTGCCGCGCTGTTATTCGAGGAACTCGATGCTAAGGCGGTTGCCGTGGTGGTCGAAGCAGTGCATACATGTATGACGGTTCGCGGCGTAAAAAAGCCCGGTTCGCTCTGTGTAACTTCGGCTCTGCGCGGCGGGTTCCTCAAAGACCCGTCCAGCCGCGCGGAGATTTTTTCGCTGATTAACAAGAAATAATTCATCTCGTACTCCGGCTTGAAACACTCCGAAATCGCAACGTCGTGCATCGAGTTGTTGCCGGATGCCTTACAATGGTCGCCTCCTCCATGAAAGGGAGCGTCAAAGTTTAGTTGCGAGTTTGGGGTAATGAGGTATGGTAGGTAACCGACCTCTTGCCAACAAAACTTTGGCGCACACGTAAACGGGAATGAAATATTTTTTAATTGACTTAAAGTGGGCTGTCGGGTTACAATCGTCGGTCTCCGAACAGGCATGGTGCGGAGGTTTCGTTTGAACACTTTTTTTCAGAGGGGGGGAGGGCGCAAAAGGGGTGGTGTTTCTGCTTTTACGCTCGTTGAGCTTCTTGTTGTCATTGCGATCATTGGCGTTTTGATCGCCCTCTTGCTTCCTGTGCCGTAAATGTGTACCCCTACTAAGAAAGTGCCTTCAAGCCCCGTCACCCCCGCTAAAGCGGGGAACTGGACCATCGACGTAATTAGAGCGCATTAAAAATTGCCTCGGAGTTTTTATCGTCACCTCCGCGTAGGCGGGGGCCTAGATACTAGGCGTCATTGAGTTTGTTTCATCGCCATAAACTTTTGCAATTTAAGAAGATGTAAACATCTGTCCTCTAGGCCTCCACCTTCGCGGGGGTAACGGGGGTTGTCCATTTTCGATAAAGGTTAATTCGATGACGATGTACTCGGTATTCCCAGCTTGCGCGGCGGGCTCAGTGTCATCCGTTCGACTGCTGTTCAGCGTGCCTCTTGAAACGGCTTCGTGAACCGGGTAGAATTCGTTCTGTCTCGAACACGGTGAAAGTTGGCGTCTCCATTTCACCGTCTTCCCTTTGCCCTCAGCACGAAAGGATCCTTATGTCTCCGAACAGATTTTCTTCCCGCCGTCGTTTTCTCGGCACCGCCCTTGCGGTCGGTGTTGCGTCGCCACTGGTCATTCCCCGTTCCGTTTTGGCCCAAAACGGTACGGCGGGAGCCAATGACCGCATTATCGTCGGCTTCGTCGGCACCGGCGGTCGCGCCCGGCAGTTGATGTCGCACATTCCACAGGAACGGGCGAAAATCGTCGCCGTCGCCGATTATTGGAAGCAAAAAATGATTGATGCCGTCAACGAAAAGAAAAACCAAGGTGACATTGACAACGTCGACCAGTGGAAAATGTACGACAGCGACCTCGAAATGTACGAAAAGGAAAAGTTGGACTGCTCTTTCGTCATCACGCAGGATTTTACTCGTACCCTTGCCGGTTGCCGGGCGATTCTCGCCGGACTCGATGTCTACGCCGAAAAAGCCCTCACGACGTACATTGCCGAGGGGCGTGCTTTGGTCAATTGTGTGCGAAAAAGCAAACAGATTTTCCAGGTCGGCAGTCAACAGCGTTCCATGCGGCTCAACGCTTACGGTTGCGCTCTCGTTCGGGAAGGCAAACTCGGGGCGATCCGGCTTGTTCAAGGCAGAAATTACTATGCGCCGCAACCTATTCCGACGGATTTGCCCAAAGAACCGATTCCTGAAGGTCTGGACTGGGACGCTTGGCAAGGCCCGACCGAGTACCGGGAGTTCAACGGACGGCTCCTCGGCTGGATGCAATGGTACGAATACAACGGCGGCGATATGACCAACTGGGGGGCTCACGGTGTCGATCAAATCCAGTGGGCGTTGGGGGCCGACGATACGGGACCTGTCGAACTTTGGCCGCTTCCCGACGGCGGCGGCAGAGGCGGCAAAGTCGCCGCGAAATACGCCAACGGCGTTGAAGTCCGCTTTGATCTCGACGACGGTCCCGCCGGCGGTGCCGTTTTCCGTTGCGAAAAAGGAAACCTCGAAATTAATCGGAACATCCTCCGCGCCAATCCGAACGAACTGATTGCCGACGCACCCGAACCCGATCCGCCGGAAGGACCAACGTGGATTGCCCGACCGCACATCGACAACTTTTTCGACTGTATGATCGACCGGGACAAGAAGTTAAACGCCGATGTCGAAGTCGGACACCGCTCAGTAACGATTTGCCATTTGGTCAATATCGTGCGTTTTCTGAATCGGCGTCTCCAATGGGACCCCGCCAAGGAACAGTTCGTCGGCGACGACGAAGCCAACAAAATGGTCGACCGACCACGACGCAAAGGCTACGAATTGCCAACTTAAAAGTGAAAGAGTGCAAAGTGAGAGAGTGAAAGAGAAAAATAAAAACGATATTTCACTCCCTCACTCCCTCACTTCCTCACTCTTTCACTCTTTCACTCCCTCACTTTACGAAAGGCCCCTACAATGAAGTACGCAATCAATCTTCTCCTTTGGACCGATACGCTCAGTGCGGACAAACTTCCGCTGCTCGACAAAATGAAAGCCATCGGCTTCGACACGGTCGAACTACCGATGTTCGACCGTGACGTTACCAACGCGGCGGCATGGGGAAAGGCTTTGGACAACCTTGGACTTTCCCGGTCGGGAACCTGTGCCTTCGGACCGGAGGACCACCTCATCAGCGAAGACCCAAAGGTTCGACGCCACGCCACCGACTCGATCAAAACGATCCTCGACTGCTGTGCCGCCGCCGGTTGCAGTGTCATGGCCGGTCACGCAACGCAGGCTCTCGGCATTTTTTCCGGCAAAGGTCCAACATCGGACGAATGGAATTGGGCACTCGATGGCATCCGTGAAGCGTCGGAACACGCCGGAAAAGTCGGCGTGAAAATCGCTCTGGAGGCACTCAATCGGTTCGAGTGTTATTTCCTGACGTGCATGGCCGAGGTCGGACGATTTGCAAGGGAAGTCAACCATCCGGCCTGCGGTGTGATGTACGACACGTTCCACGCCAACATTGAGGAAAAGTCGGTACGCGAGGCAATTCTGTCGGTGAAGGACGTTCTGTTTCACGTTCACATTTCGGAATCCGACCGCAGTACGCCGGGCACCGGAATGGTCCATTGGGACGAGACTTTCGACACGCTGCACGAAATCGGCTACGACGACATTATGTGTTGCGAGGCATTTGGCTTGGCACTACCGAAGCTGGTTGCCGCGACGAAAATTTGGCGTCGCATGTACGAGAGCGAAGACCAACTCGGTCGGGATGCGCTGGCGTTTATGAAGCAAAACGTCGCCAAACGACGTTAAAAACATCACAGAGCCCGACGCGTAAGCAATGTGCGCAAATGACAGAACACGCCCAGATCCTCGCTTACGCGTCGGGCTCCGTGGACAAATGATTGACACATTTTCACATTAGATATAAATTCATGCCTCACATCATTTTCGATCCGTTAATTCCTCTGAGCCTTTGGTTTCCGTTACTTTTGACCGCAACGGCACTGTTGGCATGGTACGGCTGGTCGAGCCGCAAACGTCTCATCGGCAGACGGCGCATGGGAATATTGCCCCTAATGAGCGTTGCCGTTGCTTTGCCGCTAATGGTGTTACTGAATCCCACTTGGACGGAACCGATTCCGCCGCCGCCGGGGAAACCACTCTTGACGATCCTCGTCGATCAATCGGCCAGTATGGACATCCGCGACGCTTCCACAGGCCGTTCCCGTTACGAAGAAGCCGTTGAACTGGCAACGGCGGCGACCCAACAATTCGAATCGAAATACGAAGTCCGGCTCCTCGGATTCGACAAGGAAGCGACGAACACGACCGCCGAAGGCTTAGCGTCACAAAAACCGGACGGCGACGCCACCGACCTGGCAACGGCGTTGGAGCAATCGTTTGCCGCCGAACAACCGCAGGGTCAATTCGTGTTCCTTTTGAGTGACGGCACACACAATCACGGTACATTGGCCCGGCTTCGGGACGTGTTGACCAAGGCAAGAGCCATGGCAACGCCGATCTTCACACGGACGCTCACCGGAACCAGCGAGGTCAACGATTTGGAATTGGAACTCGGCCTTTCACAGGAAATCGCCTTCGCCGCTCAAAATGTTCCTGTTACAGTAAATCTTCGGCAACGGGGAAGCTCGGCAAACAACGCGCACGTTTCGCTCAAACTCGACGGTCAAACGCTGGAATCGCGGGACGTTGAGGTTTCCGCAGACGCCACGGTCCGAACGACGTGGACGGTGACGCAACCCCGGAACGGTTTATACCGTTACGAATTTTCCGTCGATCCGTTGCCCGGCGAAGTAACCATCGTCAACAACTCGGCAACGCTGCTCTTGCGGGTCGTCGACGAACCGGTCCGCGTCCTGCTCTTGGAAGGCAAACCGTATTGGGACACGAAGTATCTGGTGCGAACGCTGTCCGCCGATCCGTCCATCGAACTGACCAGTGTGGTTCAAATCGCGGAAGGACGATTACACCGCCGAAAAATATTTTCCGTAACGAATGATGGTGAAGAAAACCCGAACATCAAAGCGGACGACTGGACGATTGAAGCCGACACGGCCCAGTTTCTGACGGAAGAAGGCCGACTCGATCAATACCAGATCGTCGTTCTCGGTCGAGACGCCGATGTTTTTCTTTCCGAAACGGTATTGGTCCGCCTGAAAAAATGGTTGACCGAAGGCACCGGTTCGCTCGTTTGCTTTCGCGGTTCGCCGACCTCGCAGATCAATGAGCGTTTGGGACAGTTGCTTCCCGTCCGCTGGGAGCCGTCGCAGGAGGCCCGATTCCGTTTGCAGATGACCCCGGCAGGCCAAGCGCTGCGCTGGCTGACGGCAAGCGACGAAGCCGACGATCCGCTCCAAGGGATGCCGTCCCTTGCCGCTGTCACCACGCCGGGAACTCTCAAACCGCTTGCCGTTGTGTTGGCCGCTACGGAAGAAGGCGGTCAATCGGCACCCGTCATCACGTATCAGCCCGTCGGAAACGGTCGCGTCGTCGTCGTCGAAGGCGCCGGAATGTGGCGTTGGGCCTTTCTGCCGCCGACGTTCCAAGATCGGGACGAACTCTATGCGGCTCTCTGGCGGAGTCTGGTGCGATGGATGGTGTCGAATGTCGGTTTGCTTCCATCACAAGACTTGGCACTGCGAACGGACACGACGACGTTTTCGACAGACGAAGCGGCAACGGCAATGCTTTTGGTCCGCGAAGACCGCATCGGCGAACCGCCGGAAGTCGAACTTTCCGGCGAAACGTTGGACAAGCCGCGTCGGGTGACGCCCGTTCCCGCCGGAGGACCAGGACAGTACCGCCTCGTTTTCGGACGCTTACCGGAGGGACATTACCGGGCGCAAGTCGCTGACGACTCGAACGACGTTGCCGGCTTGGCGGAGTTCAACGTTCGCGGCAACCTGCGTGAGCGGCTTGACATTGCGCCGCAACCGGAAATCATGCGATTGATCGCAACTCGTAGCGGCGGCGTGGAATTTTCCGGCGACGACTGGAGCGTGTTGGCCAAACACCTGAACGAGCATTTGACGCGGATTCATCCGCCGCGCAGTTCGCAAACGCCGCTGTGGGACCGTTGGTGGATACTGATCGGCATTGTCTCATTGTGGGCAATGTCCTGGTCGCTCCGCCGCTCCTCCGGGGTGGTGTGATTTTGCTGGTACTCCGCTCTTGAGCCTTGAAGCCACCTCGACTCACACTCCACATACACCCTTTGTTGCATGTCATTGACTCCCACTATGACATTCCGAATGTTCTCCAAAAGCGGTTCATGCATCTCGCGTTGCTTCATGATGGCCTTAACATACTCCTCTGTAACCTTTTTCCATTTCGCGGACTCTTCCATCACAGTATCGAACCGGTCGGTCAAATCAACCGGCAACGCCGGATGTGCCTTAATTTCGTCAAGTCTGGTTGCCAATTCCTCCATCGCGTCGAACATCTCTCTTTTGTATATTTGTCCAATCTCTGGCATCGTTGAAAAGACGAAAACGTCTCGACAATGCAAAATGTGATAGACACAAGTTTTCGCCCTATAAAATTCCATTTCCAAACCAAACACAACGATGTCGCTCGCCATGTGCTTTTCGCAAAGTTCTTCCGCGATTGTCCGAAGACCATCCCGCACACTACTGGAACTTACCGAACTGGCCTCGCGAAGATTTGCTGTAACGGTTTCCTGTTCGATAAAGACGTTTTTGTCTGCTTTGATCTGTTGCAGAAGTGTCGCGAGTTTTTCTGCCTCCTTCTTGTTGTCCTCAATGAGAGGAATTTTTCTGATCGACTCGATGATTGTCGCTGTTGCCTCCAATTCCTCATCGAATGCCTCACTCAAATTCTCGTTGGGGCACATCAGGTAACGGAGGAAATGCCGCCGCATATGATGGGCGTGGTCGACACAGTCGCCAGTCAGTCTCAAACTTTCGAGCAGGAGGACAATGTCTTCTCCCTTTGCGACCTTGGAAGTTCCCTTGTTCCCGAACGCAGGATCGCTCCCTTTGCCACAACCGATAATCGCGGCAATCGAGAGCACGCCAAGTGTTACTACGAATAATCCGGCGATCATTCGCGGTTTCCGTGCATTGTTATCTGTGTGAAAATAGTTTGTCATAATTGTCAAATCGAAAACTTAGTTCGATAGTATAGTGGTTATTTTCTCGATAGATTACTCTATTGTACTACAAACGGGAGTCGCAATCTGCGATTGCGGCTCTGTTATTCGACAGTAACACTTTTGGCTAAATTGCGCGGCTTGTCAATGTCCAAGCCCTTGTTGGCGGCCACATAATAACTGAAAAGTTGTAACACAATCACCGATAACGACGGCGAAAACAATTCAAAACCCTCAGGAACGGGCACAAACGACAGTTTGTCCGTCCGCTCGGCATCGGAACAGTTGCCGATCAACAACACCTTTGCGCCGCGGCTGATGACCTGTTCCACATTGCTCATAATTTTACTGTACAAACGTCCGCAGTTCGAAAGGGCAACGACCAGCGTGTTGTCTTCGACAAGCGAAATGGTGCCGTGCTTCAATTCGCCGCCCGCATACGCTTCGGAATGGATATAGGATATTTCCTTGAGTTTGAGCGAACCCTCCAATGCAATGGCGTAATCAATGTTTCTGCCGATGAAGAAGATACTCTTGTAACCGACACACGTGGAAGCGTACTTTTGAATGAAGTCGATGTGTTCCAGTATTTCCGTTACTTTATCGGGCAGTGCCGAGATTTCCGACAGGAGTTC
>Ga0099364_10015165_pt1 | contig 10177 bp, 12 predicted proteins | sample TergutTh196P3_FD_73070 | JGI IMG/M metagenome (GOLD analysis project Ga0099364, IMG submission 73070) | Microcerotermes parvus P3 segment gut microbial communities from Pointe-Noire, Republic of the Congo - Th196 P3 | ecosystem: Host-associated > Arthropoda: Insects > Digestive system > Gut ...
GTTCAAAAAATTTTTATATATGTATTTTTGTTTAAAATTTTTTAGAAATTCTTATCAATGTTTAGCGAACTCATAATCATTTCCTAGCCTCTAAACATGAATATGAAAGGAGTTGATAATATGGGAATTTTTAGTAGAAAAAAGAAATTTGACAAAATTGTCCCGATTAAAGAAACTGGATTAAAACCTAATGTTTGTGATATTTGTGATGAGCCATTGAATGTATATGATTCATTTTTGTTCCTTTGATATTTTTTATAACTCTAAATACAAAGAACATCTTTTAAACACAAAAAATGATTTTATAGATTTTTTAAGAGAGAGTAATGATTTGTTTAAGGATATGTCTGATGAAAAATTCTAACAGGCTAGAATTGATGTTGGAGAGGAAACTTTTTATGAGATGAAAAGACTAGATAAATCAGAAGGATCTGCTGTTTGCAACAAATGTATGCATCTATTTAGATAAAAATTTCGCACATAATATTATATCTGGATTGAATGTTAGATTATATGGAAAGTAGGAACGAATTTAAGTTTTTACAAGTTTTTCTTTTAAAGCACTTAAAATTCATTTTTATTAAACCATGTCTTCTACATAGTAATAATGTAGATTCAAGAGTGTTGTTCAAACTATGAGGTTAGATAAAATTTTCATGAATTAAAAGAATTCAATGTTTTAATATTAAATCTTTTTATAGTAGACTTCTGGACAGTTCCATTCAATAGATTATAGTTAAAACTTAATGTTTTGGAATGGATTTTCTGTTTTGTATAATAAAATGAGGTTTAATGCCAAACAGTAGGTGATATGTTATATGGGCAATATATTATATTAAAGAAGGAAAAAATTTAAAATTGAAGTAATGAAAATGCTGTCATGAATAATTTCTTCATTTTTTTTAATTAATACTCTGACATTTATTCACTAACATAGGAGTTGCGTTTATGGAAGATAATGATGGATCATCATTAATAGAAGGATTGTTTTTATTTTCTCAGGGCAAATTTTTAGAAGCTTCGAAATTTTTTAAAGAAGCAGAAGAAATATGCCGAAAGCTAAATGATAACAAACAATTATCATTTATTATGAGATTTCAAGCTGATTGTCTTATGAATGAGGGCAAATTAAAGGAAGCAATGGAACTTCATAAAGAAGCAGGACAAATGTTTAAAAAACTACATGACAATGAAGGGTTAGAAGGATGCTTGGATTCACAAGCAAAAATTCTCGGACAACAAGGAAAATTAGAACAAAGTATCGACTGTTTAAGAGAAAGGGAAAAAATATGTAAAAAAATTGGTGATAAAGAATGTTTAGCATTTTCCTTATTTAATCAAGGTGAAGCTTTATTTTTTCTCGGAGATACTTCAGGTATTTTATTAATGGAAAAAGCTTTAGCTATTGCTAATGAAAATGGTTTTTCAGATGCTGTTAGTTTATTTACAAAGTCGATGAAAGCCAACTCAATTGAAATTAAAAATAACAAATCTAAATGGAAATTTTGGTAATAATTTGATTTTATATTAAATAAGGAAATTTGAATATGGTTGACAAAGTTGGTGATAATAAAATTTAATATTGGTTGTTGTCAAGAAACTACCTCTAAATAGACTATTTATTAATTTTTTCTATTTACATATTATGAAACATTATTTTTTGTATTTTATTAACTAACGCTTGTTATGTAACTTAACTTTATCAGATATATTCATCTAACATTTGTTAGGTAGTTTAGTTTTATCAAATATTTTCATCTAACATTTGTTAGATATTTTTTGCAAAAGATTCCCAACACCAAATTCTTTCAAATATTCATAGATTTATTTAATAACATTACATAACAATTATTAAAATAGCCAACAATAATTCAAGTAGCTAATCATTTAACTCTTCTTTTAATTGGAGGAACATATCTTTTTAACATAAGGGATAGTGAAACTACTGTAACAGAACTTAATGCCATAGCTAAACCAGCAAATTCTGGCATAAAAACTATGCCAAAGAAGGGATATAGTAAACCTGCAGCTATTGGAATCAGTATTATATTGTAGGCAAATGCCCAGAATATGTTTTCTTTAATTCGTGTCATAACTTTTTTTGAAAATTCAATAGCTGCGACAACATTTTCTAAATCTCCTTTTATTAAAACAATATCTCCACTCTCCATAGCTATGTCTGTTCCACTTCCTAAAGCTACTCCTACATCAGCTTGGGAAATAGCTGGAGCATCATTTATCCCATCACCTACAAAGAGTACAGTTTTTTCTCCTGATTTTTGAAGTTCTTTTACTTTTTCAAGTTTTTCATTTGGTAAAACTTCAGCAAGGACATTTTCAATTCCTACTTCACTAGCTACATTGTGTGCTGTTTTTTCATTGTCTCCTGTTATCATAAAAGTAGCTATTTTCATTGAATGGAGATTTTCAATTGTTTTTTTCGAATTATCTTTTATTTTATCCATTAGTGTAATAATTCCTTTAATTGAATCATTGTAAACTAAAAATATGGTAGTTTTACTTTCCTCAATAAATTCTTCATATTTTTCCATAGATTTTTTGGAAATAGCTATGTTTTCATCTTTTAAAAGAGATTTATTTCCAGCTAAAGCTATTTTTCCTTTAATTTGTCCTTTTAAACCTTTTCCTCTTATATTTTCAAATTTTTCAACTTTGTCTAATTCTAAATTCATTTTTTTAGCTTTTTTTACAATTGCTTTAGCTATTGGATGAGTTGAATTATTTTCTAAACTAGCTATTAATTGGATAAGTTCAGATTCTTTATTATTGTTTATATGATCTTTATTATTTTTATTTTCAATATTATTTTCTAAGTTATTATTTTTATTATTATTTTTTAAATTTTGTTCAATATTATTTTTTAAATTATTATATTCATTTAAATAATTTTCATCATTATTATCATTATTAAGAATAAAAACATCAGATATTTCTGGATTTCCTTCAGTAATAGTTCCTGTTTTATCAAAAATAGCTATTGAAGCATTTCCAGCATTTTCCAATGTTGAACCATTTTTTATTAAAATTCCATACTCTGCTGCTCGACCAATCCCTACAGTAACTGCAGTAGGAGTAGCTAAACCCAATGCACATGGACAAGCCACAACTAAAACTGAAATAAGTGTTGTTAGTGCAAATAAAAGAGTAGAACCTAAAATAAGATACCAAACAATGAAGGAACTAATAGCTACTACTAAAATTGTTGGAATAAAATATTTAACAACCTTATCAGCTATTTTTTGAACTGGAGCTTTTGAAGATTGTGCTTTTTCAACCAAATCAATGATTTGTGAAAGTACAGTTTCTTTTCCAATGTGTGATGCTTTAATTTTTAAAATTCCATCTTGATTTATTGTTCCAGCGAAGACTTTCTTACTTTTTGATTTTAGTTTAGCTATTGGTTCTCCTGTAATCATAGACTCATCAACATAGCTATTCCCACTCCAAACAACTCCATCAACAGGAATTTTATCTCCTGGCCTTACAAGGAGTAAATCATTTATAGCTATATCTTCGATGAGTATTTCTTTTTCCTCATATTCTTTAAAATTAATATCTGCCTTGTCAATATGGGTTTCTTTTTCTTCATCTTCTTTAGAATTATTAGCTACTTCTTCTACACGAGTTTCTGTTTTTTCATCTAAATTTTCTTTTTTAATAAGTAAAGTAGCTGTTTTAGGCTGAAGTTGAATTAATTGTTTAATTGAACTTGAAGTTTTTCTCTTAGCTCTTGCTTCTAAATACCTGCCTAGCATTAAAAATGAAGGTAACATAATAGCTGTTTCATAAAACATAAAACTTGAATCAAGGACTATATTAAATGTTCCAAGTAAACTTGATATAAATGCAACTAAAATACCCATTGTATACATTACATCCATATCTAAATTTTTATGAGCTAATGAATTAAAACCTGCTTTTATTATTGGATAAGAAACATATACAAAAGGAGGAATAGTAATTATAAGTGAAATCATCAGCATTGATATGCCAATATTATGAAATGTCATGTGGGGCACGAACATTAATCCCATTAATATTCCTGAGAAAATAAAACCAACGATAATCCTGTTTTTTTTATCATTTAGGTTTTTTTCATAAATTTTATCCTCTGCATCAGGATCAACTTGATTAGCTACTCCTAAATAATCAAAACCAAGATCATTAATAGCTATACCCATATCTTCACTATTTATCATGTTTTTATCATAGTAAACTAATGCTTTTTGTGAGTTTAGATTAACAGTAGCTGAATATACTCCATCCATTTTGTTTAATTTTTTTTCAATATTTAATACACAGTTTGCACAATGCATTCCAGCTATTTTCAAGCTTATTTCAGATTTTCTTACCTTAAATCCAGCTTTTTCAATTCTGTTATCAATGTCTCCAATAGCTATTGACTGTGGGTCGTATTCTACTCTCGCTTTATTCGTGTTTATGTCTACTTCTGCTTTAACTCCATTTAATTTATTAATTGAATTTTCCACATTCAAAGCACAAGAAGCACAATCCATTCCTTCAATTGGAATTTCAATCTTCTTTTTTTCTTTTTTATTATTCATGAAATTCACTTCTAATAGCTATGTTTTTTTTTATTTGAGATAACCTGTTTTTTCAACTTAGAAAAGAGAAGTTTTTTTTTTTTAATTTTTTTTAAATTATGAAAAGTGAAACTTTTCTTTATAAAAAATTAGAATATTATAATAATAAATAAGTTTTTTTTTTAAATTATGAGTATTGAACAAGTCAAAATCTTACTTCAAAAAAGATTTTTCATGATATATATTTCTTTATTATAATTTATATTTCTTAATAAGGATATATATTTCTCATTAATTGTTTTTTGATTAATAGGATAGAAGTAAAATTTTTCAATATCTACTTATTATAATCTGATTTAAATATTATTCATAAATTAAATCTATTTTTAACAATATTTCCATCTTGAATAACCATTAAAATATTATCTGGATTTCCTAAATAGCTAATATCATCTAAAGGATTTTTATCAGTCATTATCATATCTGCTGTCTTTCCAATAGCTATTGAACCAAGTTCATTATCAATTTCTAAGGACTTAGCTGCTTCGATGGTTCCAGCAGCAATAGCTTCCATTGGCTCCATTCCAATCTCACAAAGTAGTTTTAACTCATTAAGATTTTGACCATGTTCAATTACACCTGAATCAGTTCCCATCAATATTTTCACTCCTTCATTGTAAGCTATTTCCATGTTTTCTTTGTGGAATTTAGAAACTTCCATAGCTTTTTTGGATAAGTCTTTTTTTAATTTCCCATTTAATGCATTTTTTTTTGTTTCACTTATAACTAATAAGGTTGGTACTAAATAAGTTCCTTTTTCAACCATTAGCTTAGCTATTTTATTATTTAAATATGTTCCATGTTCAATAAAATGAATCCCTGCTTTAACAGCATTTTTAATTCCTTCTAAACCATGGGCGTGAGCTGATACTTTAGTATTTCCTCTCATTTCTGCTTCTCTAACAATAGCTTTTAATTCTTTCTTATTAAATTGGCTAAATTCTGGAGAATCATTTGCACTAATAACTCCTCCTGTAGCCATTACCTTAATAAAATCTGCTTTTGCCCTTAAAATTTCCCGTGTTTTAGCTATTACTCCTTCAACTCCATTACAAACAGGATGAGGAAGTCCAGGATAATTCATTACCATGTCAAATCCAGAATTTAACTGGAAATCAAAATGTCCACCACTAATAGAAAGTGGCATCACACTTATTTTCATCTTAGGAGATGGAAACATAGCTTTTTCTTGAGCTAATTTAAGTCCAATATCAGCTAATCCACAGTCACGAACATAAGTAACTCCAGCGTCTATTGTGTCTTTCATATTTTGAAGTGCTTTGTAAAAGTAAATAGCTAATGGGTCATTCATGTTATCTTCAAATAGAAAACCATTTGCCATTAAATGAACATGCATATCAATAAATCCAGGTAAAATGAAATTTCCTTCTCCATCAATAATTTCACATCCATCGTCTATATCAATACACACTGCCTTATCAATAGCTATTATTTTCCCTTTTTTAATTAAAATAGCTATGTTTTCTAATGGTTCGCTGTAACTTGGATCAATAATTGTTATATTTTTAATTAACATGGAATTCATTTAAATCAACTCATATATATTTATTAAAAATAAGTTATACAATATCATTGAGAATTTTATTAGTTTTTCACTATTTTATTTATTTTTTTAAATATTTATAATATTTTAATAAAATAAATTATTTAGATATAAATGGAATTTTTAAAAAAATAAATAGAAGATTAAAACCCTTAAATAATTTTAAGCTCTTTTTATAGCTATAATAAATTTAAAAATAATATCTTTTAATTTATTGATAAAGGTATATTTTTTTATAAAATAAAAACGCTCTGTACTTATCATAGCAAAGAATTAGATTTTTCAGGCGGTAAATCAATGTATTTAGCATCTTAATTTTTTTTATCTGAAAACTGAGAATGCATTTAATAATCTTTCTAAGACTTCTAGAGGAAGTGCTTTAAGAGATTTTTTTTGTGCAATGATAGGTACATGAGCGAGTTAAAAACATACTTTTACATACATTATATTTGAATATTCATTCAAATATGAGTATTTACATATTGCATATATGCAATTTTATGAATATGTTAATTTGTACATGTTCAAACTATATATTATAACTTTATCATATATAAATATTTGTATAAATATTTTAATGTCTATTTAAATAGGGATATTTACATAGTATATATGTATAGCTATGTACTAAACATCAGTTTTTTTTTTAAAAAAATTATTTTTATAGAGTAAATTTTGAGATATTAGATATTTCTGAAATTAAACGTAATTATAGAACACTCTCAATCTTATAAATTTTTCTATTTTATCACAAGAGGTCGTTGCACAATTCTATTTTGATGAACAAAATGAAAAAATTATAAAATATCATTGAATAAAATTTAATATATAAAAATTTTTTAAACAATATTTATTTTAATTTATATGGTAAATGAACAAAAATAATTGTGCAACAGCCTCCACAAACAATATATTAATAAGAATCATTACAAATATCATATTCCATGACAATTTGTATATCTGCAATATGCCTGAAAAAAATGAAGACCATATTGTATTTGCAGTAGATCATATGATTACTACTGCAAATGGAGAATTTGAACACCCTATCAAAAAATACAGAAATATAAATAAGAATACTGTAGCCATGATAGCGGGCGATGCTCTTTTAATGGAGTATTTCACAGATTTAAAAAATTACGAGGATAATTATAAAAAATTGTTAAAAACATTTGAAAAGAAACTTAAAACAAAGAGATTAGAGCTTATACAAAAAATGTATTAGATACTTTCGATTTGGATATTGATTTTGTTAAAGAAAATTTAAATAAAAAAATCGAAAACCCTATAATGTCTAAAATTTTTGAAAATATTATTGAAACTAAACTAAATGCTTCTATTCTATTAGTTGGTTTTATTGAAAATAAAGCTCATTTGTCTATAATAAGGGAAGACGGAGTATTTGATTTTACTACTATAAATTTTGGAGCTATTGGATCTGGTTCTCCTCAAGCAGAAAATAATATGCTTTTTCAAAAACAATCCAAAGATGATGATTTAAGAAGGACATTGTATAATGTTTTTAAAGCTAAAAAAAATGCAGAAGTCAATCGAGGAGTTGGAAGAGAAACAGAATTAGGATATTTAAATAAAGATAAAATTGTCATGATCAAAAACAAAGATTTAAAAATATTGAATGACATATATGAACATGAATCTTTATGTGGGAAAGAACATGAAGATTTAAAAAAAATTGAGATATGAATAAAAAAGTATAAGTTTTCTCCTAAAATATGGGAAATCGGAGGTTATCTTCATGTTTGAGGAAAAAAACGATGGAATAGAGTTTATTTCGACTAAAGGTAGGAATAAATTTATTAAAGATGTGCAAAAAGCATTGGATGAGGAGAATATAAATAAAAAAGATTATAAGGAATTGAGGGAACTGTTTAAATAATTCTTTTTCTGTCAAAAGAAAGTAATAATTATTTCATCATGTATAATACTATTTTTAACTGTAATGCTTTTTTAGTATCTTATGACAACCCTCATGTTCTGTCCTTTTACCTGCATGAGACAATAAATGTATATACACATAAATCGCCACATAATAAGTATATTTTACCTCCTCCTCAATAATTTCATAGAAAGAACTCCTTTAAAATAACCTATTCTGCAGTGATTAGATAATATGCTGTGAATTTCATCATATCGTAATTCAAAAAACAACTTCAATAGGAGAATATTTGTCCCAACATTAGAATCAGTAAAAACATTGTTTCAGTATGTTATTATAAAAACTGATACTTTGGTACTTTTTTTATTTCAGATGCACGACTCAAACTATATTGTGTTCTGTTCAAGTCTGCTGTATTTTCATTGAGCTAAATTCATCTAAATCTACTATTAAAATCTTATTTTTACTACTATTTCATCAAATATTCTATTATAAATGTTGAATGCCGATAAACCAGCAATGTAGTGTTTTTATTGAATACTCAATTGATAGATCTTTGAATAAACTTGTATTTGTCCTGTTGTTTCACAATCCACATGAACAGTAATCACATTAAAATAGCTAATTGTTTTATATCCATGATAAAAACCTTCCTTTCAATAATCAGTGTATACTTCTACAATATAAATATCTTTTTAAGTCTTTCATTATTCATATTTCCAGTTAAATTTCAAAAACTTTCTTTTCATAAATCAGCATTAATTAATGCATATTTTATCATGAGTTTTTATTATCAATAGTTTATAATATTTTTATTTTTTCATACATACAATTTAAAATTTTTATTATTTTCTGTTTACTGTTGAAGGTTAATATCTAAAAATTCTTTCATAGTCATAATCCCTTTTTGAACTCTTTGTTTCTTTGGACAAATACAAAAAAATTAAAGGATATATTAATATGATTAAAATAAAATTAATCAGAGAAATAATAGGAAAAAACTTAATTAAAGAATATGAAAAAAATATGACAACCCAGAAGAACTCAAAAAAATATTTGAAGAAACTGAAGATATGAAACTTGAACTTGACTATGATGAATGGAAATATTTCATTAAGCATCCTGAAGAAACACTAGAACAAACACATATAATCTATAGTATAAAGGTTTAAGTGCATTAGACTTGGAATTACTTGACACTATTAAAAACAACAAACCAAATCACTGACAGAAATAGTTAAATCAATGAAAAAAGACATGAGTAGTATACAAAGACATGTAACTAAATTAAAATATAATGGATTCATTGAGTTAAAAGAAGGCAATATTAATAATATGAAAACACCATATTTCAATTATGATAAAATAGAAATACCTATGTAAAATCCATCAATCATTATCCCTAGTGAAAGTTATTTATACTAACTTAGCCTAAAAATCATTAAGGAAAGTTTAGCATGACTACTGTGAAAATACCATTAAATGATTCTATAATTAAAAAAATCAAAGGAAAAACTTTAATCGACTGGAATATTAATTCAGAGGGAGAATTAGAGTTAGAAGTTGAGGAGTGTCAATTATTCGATAGACTTGAAAGACTTGACAAAGAAATTGATGAAGGAGAATATATAGAAATGGACATGGATACCCTTGCCAAAGAACTGCAATTATAAATTAAAATTCACTAAAAGTGGATATAAGTCTTTGAAAAGAGCATCAACTGAGGATAAAAATATTGGGAAGGGATTATATGAATCTATTGGTGAAATTTTGGAAAATCCCTTTGATTCTAAGCCACTGCAAGGCAAACTTAAAGGGGCGAGAAGTGTTCGAAAAGGTAATTTTAGAATAGTTTTTCGTGTGAATAAAAGTAGTAACCCTCCAGAAATTCGTATATATGAAATTGGTAAACGAAAAAATGTTTACAAATAATATTATTTGTTATTAAACCATTATTAATATAATCTGTGACAATTCTTAATAGTTCCAAGTTTTTTTTTTTTTTTTTTTTTACGGGATATGATTGGAAAATTAATTTTACGCACTCCCCCAGAAACCACTCCCCTCCCTTTTATAAAAAAAAACATAAGA
>Ga0099364_10015166_pt1 | contig 10177 bp, 3 predicted proteins | sample TergutTh196P3_FD_73070 | JGI IMG/M metagenome (GOLD analysis project Ga0099364, IMG submission 73070) | Microcerotermes parvus P3 segment gut microbial communities from Pointe-Noire, Republic of the Congo - Th196 P3 | ecosystem: Host-associated > Arthropoda: Insects > Digestive system > Gut ...
GAGCAGCAGGCCAGGCGCCACAGGGACAATCCCTTCGACCCCACGAAGGTGTGGAGCCACGGGGAATACCCATTGACCGAGGTGGGCGTGCTGGAATTGGGCCGCAACCCGGAGAACTATTTTGCCGATGTGGAGCAGAGCGCCTTCAACCCGGCGAACATCGTGCCGGGGATCGGGTTCTCCCCGGATAAGCTGCTGCAGGGGCGCCTGTTCTCCTACGGCGACGCGCAGCGTTACCGCCTCGGCGTGAACCACACGCTCATCCCGGTCAACAAGCCGCGCTGCCCCGTGCATTCCTACCACCGCGACGGCCTCATGCGCGTGGACGGCAACTACGGCGCGACCACGGGCTACCACCCGAACAGCGTGGGCGAGTGGGAAGAGCAGAAGTGTTTCGCCGAGCCGCCGCTCCCCCTGGATGGCCCCGCCGCGCACCACGACCCGTATGTGGGCGACGACTGCTTCTACCAGCCCGGCGACCTCTACCGCCTGATGACGCCGGACAAGCGCGACCTGCTCATCGCGAACACCGCCGCGAACATCGCCCCGGTCACGGACAACATCAAGTACCGTCACGCCGCGCACTGCTATCTTGCGGACAAGGAATACGGCACGCGCATCGCCGATGCGCTGGGTCTGAAGCTGGACAAGGTGGTTGAGCTTGCGGGCATGAGCCGTGAGGATCGGCTCCGCGCCACGAGCGCAAGCGTATGGGCCTCGTAATCACGATGAACAGGAAAGACGGCAATGAAGAAAACATTTTTATCGAAGTTCATCTTGTCGGCGTTGGCATTGGCATTGCCGTGCGCAACGGCTTGGGCGCATGAGTCGCATGGGCATGACCTGACAAGGGAAGGCGGCGCAAGTGAAAACCTGTTCTATGCGGAGCTGGTGCTCGGCGCCTCTTCCGCAGACGTCTGGCGCGGCATGGTGCAGAACGATGAACCCGTCTGGCAACCCCATGTCATGTTCGGCATTGACCTGAAAGGTTACGGCAAGGTTTACGGGGATGTCCTGTTCTGTTTTGACGCGACAACGCGCAACAGGCAGACAACGTTCGGCGGACTGAATGCGATTGACTATTGGGCGGGGTATGAGGTTGAACTCGGCGATTTCGTTCTGGGCGCCGGGCACATCTGGTACACCTACCCCAAGGCGAACGGTCCCGACTATGAAGGCAGCGCGCGGGAAATCTTTGCGAAGCTTTCATATAAAAACGCATACGTCGTGCCGTTCATCGAAGGCTATTACGACTACAACGTTGCCGAAGGCATTTACGCCCTCGCAGGTTTGCGCAAAGAGGTTCAGGTGGCAGACCCACTTTCCGTGGGCGCGGAGGTTTCCGTGGGCGGCGGGAGCGGCGGCATGACCCGGTATTACTTCGACGGCCGCACAAGCAAGACAGGGCTCACGGACGGGAACGCCGAGCTTTTCGCCAAATACGACCTGACGGACAACCTGTTCCTTGGCGCGCGTGTCGCATGGACATCGCTTCTGGACGACCGTCTCAAAGGCGTTTGGTTCCGGGATCATACCCTCTGGGGCGGCATCGAGATTGGTATGACTTTTTAAGTTCGCAGATTGCGAGAATCCGCAAGAGACGACTCCGTGTCTTCTTGCGGCAATGGTAGGGCTGGAAAAATTGTTCAACGGCTGGAAGCCGTCGCTACTTTCAACTAGATCAATTAAAAAAATAATATAGCCGTTTTTTGTTGCCCTTGCCACACCAATCTGTTATAGTGAATTCACATTAAAAGTGTCTCTCGGTAGAAAAACGCCCTCCCCCCCTTGTCCGCAGGAAAAGGGGCCCCCGTCGGCGCAGGCGCGACCGATGGGGCACGGGATGCACCTAAAAGAGGCATCCCGATGGGATGCCATAATTTTTTTTTACGCTCTCTTCTACCGAAAGAAACATCCCTAACGGGATGTTGTTACGGTATGCTTTAAAAGTGATTTCACTATAAGTCCATCCTCCGCTCACTGGAGCCCAGGATCTCCGAGGAACTCCATGCCGCCATCACCTCTGTGTTCAGCCAAATCTCCGCCAGCGATGCTCTCTCTTTTTTGAATCATGCGGCTACAACATTTTTTAAAATATTCTAGTCGTAGTGTATCTCCACCCGATACGAGCGCTTGATGGTGTAGGTGACGCCGCCGTACACCACTTTCGACGGGTAGAACAAGGAGCCGCTACCCGGCATCAGCACACCCTGGTAGGAGCAGGTCGTGCCCGTGAGCGTGGGCTTGCCGTTGACCATGGTCTCCTCGAAGGAGGTGAGCTTGCCGGTGAAAATCCCCGTCTTCTTGTTCTCGCTGAATGTTGCGCCGAAGGGGTTGACGGGATCGTAGGTGTAAAAGTCCGCGCCTTTTTCCAAGTAAGGCTTCCGCGCCTTGGGCAGCGTCATCCCGCCCTTGACGTCGGGTACAAACGGAACATTGCCGATAATTTTGGTGACCCCCTCCCAAACGCTGAAGTTCGCTCCTGCTTGAAAGGTGGAGATATCCGTGTCATAAAGGCAACCGACAGCATTGACGCCAGAAACGAAAGCGTCTGCAGTGGCGGTAGGCGACTTGCCGGGGTAAGACCAGAACCCGGCTCCGGAAACGGTAAAATCCCCGATCTTTTCAATCGGGAGGTGGATCCATCCCCTTTTGCCGTAGAGCGGGATATACACCGGTATGTCCGCATAGGGCAAGCTGCTCGGCAGCAGCATCGATCTGGTGCTGACGGCCGTGCCGTCCGCGAGTTTCCCGGCGATTTTCACCGATCCCCTGTCGCCGATCGTGGCCGTCAAATACCCGTAACCTCCGGGGAGGATTCCGATGGCGCCAGACAAACTCGGTCCAAAAGGAAAAATCTCCATGGTGTAGTACCCCTTGTGCGTGTCGAGCACGGTTTGCGCGGCGGTTGCCATGGGCTTGTCGAGGAACGCGTTGCGCTGGGCATTGAAGGTGCCAATCGTGGAGCTGGCAATGCATAGATCGGACGACATCCCCCAAACCGCGCCGTCCATCTGCCAGTCGTTCCATGGTTGCGTGGGGTCAATGTAAACTGCCAGCCCCCGGAAGGCCTTTGCATTTTCCATGCTCACGGAAAATGCGGTGCCGGAACGTTCCAGCGACGGTGCGGAGAAGGACACGGTTTTGCCCGGCTCGGTGACGATCTTCGCGCTGACCTTGCCCGAGGCGGAGACGGTCACGGTCACCGGGGAACCCTCGATGCTATTGTTCACCCAGCCGGTCGTCAGACACCCGTTGTACGTCCCCGCGACGTTGGGGGGGAGCGCGGCGATGTCGAACGTCACGGTGATGGGTTCGGCGGATTTCGTCTTGGCGTCGGCGAGGCTGGCGGCGTTGACGGTGGCGATGTAGTTGCCCACCTTGGTGGGGGCACCGGTGATCTCGCCTGTGTTGGCGTTGATTTTCAGGCCCGGGGGCAGGCCCTTGGCGGTGAACTTGACCCCCCCAGCCGCCGCGTTGAAGGTGACCGCCTTATAGAAACTCACGCCGACCATGCCGGACTGCGTAGCAGGAATCGGGGTCAGCACCACGTTCACGCAGTCGGCCTTCGCGCGGAAAAACGCCTGGCGTGTGACGTCCAGGCCGCCGCAGGGGGCCTCGACCTTCAGGGTGGGCGCGTAGCCGACAGCCGGCGTGGAGCCTCCCGCGTTCCAGAAGGTGAACACCGAGTCCTTGTCAGGCTTGGCGGTGAGCGTGACGGCCTTGCCGTTGACGAACTCCCCACTCTTGGGCGATATTGTGACCGTACCGGAGCCTGTCCCGCTGGTTTGGATGATGACTTTGTTGGCGGTGGCGGTCAGCGCGTGTGTGCTCACCGCGAAGATGATGCACCCTGTCATGATGCGTATAGTCTTGTTCATAATGTAAGGATTTTCGCATGTCGGGAGGGGGGGCGTCAAGCGGAAAACAAAGGGGGGGGAGGAGAAGGGGAGAAGGAGGGTAGGGGGTCTAGGGGAGGGAGGGGACACAGGAGGGCAAACCCCCAGCCGGAATATCGGCCACCCCCTTTCAAAAGGGGGCTGCAGCCCTTTCATCCCCTGGGTCGCCTAGGGCACCGGAGGGCTTGATCCCTTTTGAAGAAAAAGAACGCGCCACCCGGTTGGGTGGCGCGCGTCCTGCCATTACCTTGCCCAACGAACAACAAGGAAAAAAAAACAAGGCAACGCAGGACGTTCGAGTGTTGACCGCCCGCGGGCCCCTTGCGGGACCCGCAGGCGGTTTGAATGGTTAATGTTGCGTCAAGGCCTTGACCTTGAAGAAGCCTTTGTTGCCGAGCGGGTTCGCCAGCAGTGCGGGCTTCAGGATCGCCTTGTGCTCGGCCGCGCCAGAGTCGTCAATCTCGACGGCGGCCCCGTCATGCTCGTAGATGTCCCAGTCCGCGGCGGCCGTCGTAAGGTCGCCCGTGGCGTGGATCTCGTAGGAGACCAGCTCGCCTTCGATTTGCGCCGGATCCCAGCGCAACACCACGTTCCCCGTAGCGCGGTCAACGTTGATCGCGCGGACGTGCAGGGACTGCTCTTCGATCGGACGTGCGGTCCATGCCGCCACAAGCGTGTGGTCATTCTCGATGGCGACCAGCGTGTCGTCGAAGATTTCAGCGCGGTGCCCCTCGATGTGCCATCCGGCGAAGCTGTGACCGGGTTTGGCCGGATCGGGCAGTGCGCCGTAGGCCTCGTTGAAGGTCACGATGCGGGTCTCTTCGTCGTTGCCGTCGGTCGCGCCGTCGTAGTCGAAGGTCACGGTGATGGCCTTTGCGGTCCAGCGCGCTTCGAGCGCATGGGGCTCCGTGTTGGCGACCAGCGTGTTGGCCTCGACTTTGTCGGAGGTGTACGCGTGGAACCAGCCGTCGAACGTGTGCCCGGTCTTGGTCGGCGCGGGCAACGTGCCGTAGGGCGCGTGGAAGGTCACGAAGCGGAAGGCCTCGTCGTTACCTCCGGTCGCACCGTTGTACTCGAAGAGCACGAAGATGGGAACCGTCGGGATCCACTGCGCGATGAGCTCGTGGGGCGCGGCGATGGAGACCAGCGTGTCGGCCGTGACCTCGTCGGGGAGGCCCGACAGTTTCCAGCCGCCGAAGGTGTGGCCCGCCTTGATCGGGGCCGGCAGCTTGCCGTAGGGCTGGCCGAAGGTCACGAAGCGGAAGAGATCGCCGTTGCCCCCGGTCGCGCCGTTATAGTCGAACTGCACGAGGATGTTGGTGATCGCGGCCCACTTCGCGTGGAGCTTGTCGCCAGTGTCCTTGTCCCAGTCCCTTGCGCCAATCGCGTCGGGGCCGTAGTACATCACGTCAAGCGCGTCGAAGAAGCCCTTGAATGTGTGGCCCAAACGGGTTGGCACATTGGCAGGGGGCAGGGGGGCGCCGTTCGCGGCCAGTACGATCTGCGTGTCGCCGCTGCCGTTATTGTGGTCGAGCGTGATCTCGAGGAGCGCGCTCGGGTAGGCCGTGTCCAACACGGGGTAGCCGTCGTTCACGTTGGGCTTGATGACCCAGCCGAGGAAGGCGGCGTCGTCCTTGGCCCCTGCGTTCAGCGCCGCCAGCGGGGTGTTCGCCTCGTAGACCAGGTGCGTGCTGAGGAGCGTGCCGGGGGCCGGCGCGTTCACCATGATGACGGTCTTGTGGATGACAAATGCCGACGAGATGGGGGCAGCCGCGGTACCCTCCAGCCAGTATGAGTTGGTGATGTAGGGCTTGCCGGTGATCTCGTTGAAGCAGTACCCGACGACCGATCCGATGTGGATGTTCGGGATCGCCCCGCCCGAGCGCGTGATGCTGCCCGTGTTGAGGTTGTTCGAGATGTAGGTCTCGTTGGCTGTGGAACCCGTGCCGTACATGTAGCCGACAATGCCTCCGGCAAAGATACCGCTCCCAGCCGCCCCATGGATGGGCCCCATGTTCAGGCTGTTGAGGATCCTGCCCTTGGCGTCATGGCCGAGGTAGCCCGCGATGCCACCGATATACACGATGGACGAGTCGCCCGTGACCGACGCGGCGTTGGCGCTGTTGCGGATGGTTCCGGCAAGGTTCGTTCCGGCAGAGGTGAGCCGGGCGTTTTCGCCCGCGATACCGCCGATGCGGAGCTCGCCGTCCGCCGCCAGGTTTTTCCCGTACACGCGTCCCGAGACGTAGGCGCCGTCAATCAGGCTGTTGACGCCCATCCGCCCCGTGATGCCGCCGACGAACACCGTGTCACCGGACGTTTGCATGACCGCAACCTCGGCATCCGCCAGCTTGAGGTTCTTCACGGTGCCGTTCAAGACGAGCGTGCCGAAGAACCCGGCGTTGTCCGTGACGCCGTCCATGACGACCCGCATCCCGCGGACGGTCTTGCCGTTGCCGTCGAACGTCCCGCCGAACGTTGTGCCAGCGGGCATCCAGTTGTGCGCCGAGAGGTCAATGTCCTGCGCGAGGATGACCGTCTGTCCGACGTACGTCGTGCCTTGCTCGACGGTCCACGCGAACTGCGCCAGCTCCGCCGCGTTGTTGACGACGCGCGTCGTCCCGTTCACGTTGCCGTTGTTCGGCCATGCCGTCTCGCGGTTGGCCGCGTCCGCCCAGCTCGTGGGGGTCACGCTCTCCAGCAGCACGGGGAACCCGCCGTTCACGCCGGGCTCTACGCCCCAGCTGTGGAGTATGCTGCCCCAGGTGTTGCGCGCGCCGACCCAGCCGTTCAAGGCCGCCAGCAGGCTATCCGTCCGATAGAACGGGTGCGCCGCGTCGAGCCTCGCGGGAAGCGCCGCGCCCACGGGGATGATGGAGGCCGGGAGGTTCGCAGGGTTGTTGCCAAATGCAGTGGCCGCTGTGCCAGTCAACCAGTACAAGTTCGCGACACTGGTGGCGATGACACTATCCGTGGCGGAGCCGACGAGCCCGCCGACTCTCCGCGTGCCGGAGCTTGTGGTCGTGACATTACCCGTGTTGAAGCCGTTCGCCAAATAAAGGTCGGCGCCGCCGGATACTGTCAAAGCTCCCACGAGCCCGCCAACATAAGCGTTTCCCGTGCTGGTGCCAGTGCGCTGGATGGTACCCGTGTTCAAGAGGTTGTACGCCTTCGCCGGCAGCATGATGTGTCCCGCGATTCCACCCAAATACACAACACCGCCGGAAGAGGCACCCGCCGAAATGTCCGCGTTGTTGACGCAGTCGCGGAGGGTGCGGCCGTTTTTTCCGGCACTGAGGTTCATGAAGCCGACAATGCCGCCGACATAGACACCACCGTTTGAGCTGTTGCTGACGACGATTGTTCCGTCGACGCGGCAGTTCTCGACGATTGCGGCGTCCGGGAGTGATATGGCAGTTGTAAACCCACCCGTAATGCCGCCGATATAAATCGCCGCGCCGCTGTTTGCCTTGACCTGGATGTCCAGTCCCTCCAAGTTGATATTCCGGACCACCGCGTCCGTGTTCAACCGCCCGAACAGCCCGCCGTCGTAGGTGGCCGAGGGCGTCGCGCTGATCGTCAGGCCCGTGATGGTCTTCCCGTTGCCGTCGAACACGCCCTTGAAGGCCGTGCCGGCCGGCTGCCAGTTGTGAGCCGAGAGATTGATGTCATCCGCGAGGATGACGGTCTTCCCGGCATACGTCGTGCTCTGGCTATAGATCGTATACGCAAACTGCGCCAGTTCCCGCGCGTTATTAATCGTATAGACATTGCCATTCAGGTTCCCGTTATTCGGCCACGCCGTCTCACGGTTATCCTGCCAGTTCCCCGCCGAGGCGGCTGCCGCAAACAAGGCTGCGACCGTAACTGCTATCCCGCGCAACCCTGCGCGGATCAGATTGCTCTTAATGTTCGTGTTCATTTTCAGTTTCCTTTCCTGGTTCCGGTTGTCACTCGTTTCACTTCCTAGTAAGGAGCATACCCTGCTCGCCATCATTCTGTCCTTCTTCATCTGTTACTCTCCTTTTGTTCTTACTCATGCCGTCCGTTTGCTCATCGTCCGCTCACGTTGTCCGTTTCTGAACCGCGCCGTGCGACGCTTCCTGCTCTGTTTCCTGTCCTATCACATCTGCTGCCTCCTTTCTAATGATCGCTTCCTGTTCGTCCTTCCAACCGTCGTTCGTTCGTTCGTCTCCTTCTCTGGGAAATCACCTGATATTCCCAATTTCGATTACGATATTACAATAGTTTCGTTTCAATATCAAGTACAAAATTAAGTTTTTTTTATTTTTTTTTAAGACCCATTTTAAGCGTTCAAACCCCCAAGAGACAAGAGAGCTGTGATATCGCATGTTAACTTAGGGTTGGTACCTTTTTCCCTGAAAGGGCGATACATTAGCGAAGGCTTTCAGCCCTCTGACTTGTGAGGAGACCTAGGAGACGAGGGGGACGAAAGAACATTCCTCCCCCCTGTGTCCCCTCGGTCTCCTCAGTCCCTTAGGTCCCCTCTCGCGTGCACGAAGTATTCAGCCCTCGAAAGTGCCAATGACAAGTTATAGCTAAATCACGTTAAAAGTGTACTGCGGCAACATCCCGTTAGGGATGTTGCTTTCGGTAGAAGAGAACGCAAAAAAATCATGGCATCCCATCGGGATGCTTCTTTTAGGCGCATCCCGTGCCCCATCAGCCGCGCCTGTGCCGACGGGGGCCCCTTTTCCTGCGGACATGGGGGGGGGCGTTTTTCTACCGAGAGATACATCCCTAACGGGATGTAAGAATGGAACACGTTTAATGTGATTTGACTATCAATTGCTATAGCAAGGGTTTGGCGATCCTCTGAACCTCGAACATATACACGTGCGCCCCCTACACTCGCCATAGGTTACGCTTTCAACAAAGGCGCGAGGGCTTTCAGCCTTTGGTGGGAAACGGACACGAGATTTCTAAAAATGTCCTAGCTGTCGAAATCGGGCGGTGCTGCAGCGTCGTCATCACTTGTCACAAGCGGGCGGGTGGGTTCGAGGTGCTGTTGGCCGAGATTCCACGTGAACCAGTCGCTGAAGAGCGTGTTGCCCCGGCGGCGCGCCAAGCCGGAACGGATCTGCGAACTCGCCATGTCGACGACCAGCGCTTCACCCTGCTGGCGATCCTCCACATAAACCAGCATGGCGTGCGACATGGCCACTGGGACCGCCTCCGAAAGCTCTCCCTTCCGCAACGCCCTCGCGCTGTATGCGATGGCATAACTATTCTCGAACGGCTTCATCTGTATCGCGTTGGCCGTGTAGGTGAACGACGTTGAAACATTCAACGCCTTTTCCTTCGCGGCATCCTCAAAAGTCTTACCCGCCTCCAGCAGACTGCTGATGTCCGTCCGCATCTCCGTGACGTAACTTGTGAACGCGTCCGTGCGGGCCTTCGCTTGCGCGCGCGTCTTCACGTTCGCTGCGACATCCTCGAACACCGGGACATGCGCTTCCGATTTCTCGTGATATTCCATCACGAAAATCTCGTTTTTCCCCTTCACGACGGAAACCCGCGTCTCGAAATTTTCCGGCTCCAGGTCAAACGCAGCCTCCGCGAACTCCCGCGCATCGGATACCCACGGCAACGGCTCATACTGCGCGAACAGCGGAGAGGTCACCACCTCGACATTCTCTTCCGCCGCCATGGCGGCAAGCGCATTGTCCGCCGCTGCCTTTGCGAGCCTGCCAAAAATCGTGAACGTCACGTTGGTCTCCACGCAGTGACGCGCCTCGTCGAGTTGCAGCTCGGCAAAAATCTCATCCTTCACGTCCTCGAAAGACTTCGTGCTGACGACATTGTTGGTGTCAGTGGACTGGTATCTGTCGAGGTGGGCGTCATAATAGTCCTGAAGGTCATCCGTCACGGTCACCCGCGCCAGATAGTTGCTCACGGGAATCGCGATGTAGCGGACAGACATACGGTCGGGGAGGCGGAAGGACGCACTGTTCTCCTCGTAGAACGTCTTGTAGTCCTCGTCCGACAAGCGCATCTCGACATCCGAAAAACGGTTGCTGAGCGTGACGGTCTGCACGGTGAATTTGTCCGTCATGGCAGCAATCTCATCCTCCAGTTCCATTGGCGAGACCCATGTCGCGGACTCAATCATCACCCCGATCTTCTCCATCATGAGTTGATGGCCCACGATGTTCTCGTACTGCGTCTCGGACGAAAACCCTCCCCGCCTCAGGGCCTCGCGGTACAGGTCGAAATCGAAACCATTCGGTCCTTGGAACACAGATTGACTGCGAATG
>Ga0099364_10015167_pt1 | contig 10176 bp, 1 predicted proteins | sample TergutTh196P3_FD_73070 | JGI IMG/M metagenome (GOLD analysis project Ga0099364, IMG submission 73070) | Microcerotermes parvus P3 segment gut microbial communities from Pointe-Noire, Republic of the Congo - Th196 P3 | ecosystem: Host-associated > Arthropoda: Insects > Digestive system > Gut ...
TACCTAATTTTCAAGACAAGCAAGCGGTGGAGTTAATAATACTCCTTATATTAGAGCAAATATTTGGTCATCTTCATATTGGACGGCAATTGTAACAACACCTGCTGTATTTATGGGAAGCGACCCTGTGATGTCGTTTGCTTTCAGGGCGACAAACTGGGTGTCTGGTAGCGGGACAGGGTCGGCGTCATCGGCTAATAATTTGCAGTATAATGTTACAGTTAGCACAGATGGCGGCGCAACGTGGACTAATATCTATAATGTAGGTACAGGACAACACTCACCCGTAAATGCTAATTTTAACACTAAAACGGTGAACGTCAGCGCTTATGCTAACCAAGTATGTATATTTAGATTTACATGCATTTGGCAAAATGGTGATATAAACGTGGATGTTGACAACATGCGAATAGGAACAATTCCCACTTATGACGACCTGATGGCAGTATCTATTGACGGTAAAAGTATGCCTGAAATTAATACAACTGAAAATTATACAGTTAAAGTTAGGAATTTAAGTCATACAAACACAATGTCAGATACAGACTATACTGTTAAACTGATGAAAGTTGCCGAACCAGTTGATATTGAGATAGGAAGTTTGTCCGGAGTTGTAATTGCGCCGTTGGAAACCAAAGATTTTGTCTTTGCATGGACGCCAAACACAGGCGGAACTGAAAAAATTTACGGCGAAGTAATTATGCCGACCGACCTGTACCCCGATGACAACAAGACCAGAATTATGTCAGTTTATGTTACAGACGAATTTACCGTGCCTGTTTCAATTGGCGATGGCGATGATCCTTCAAATAGAATGCCATTCTCACTTTCATGGCGTAAAAATCTTTCGCAATCCATCTATTATCCTGATGAAATTGGAACAAGCGGTTTGTTAGCGGGCATTACTTACACCATTTATATAACATCAACGCCAAGCCAAGCCTTGCTAAGTATTCCTGTAAAAATTTGGGTAGCCGAAGTTGATGTAGAAAATTTAAACGATTGGGTACCTTATACATATTTTACGGAAGTATTTAACGGAAACGTAAATTTTTATACTACGGAACAATTGACAAATACGGAAGTTACTATTATTTTTGACGTTCCCTATCAATATAATGGCGGTAATTTAGTAATATATGCGCAAAAAATTGACTCCGCGACGGCTCCGGATTGTTTTTTTAGACATACTGCAACACCCGGAACCGTCCGTTCCAGATGGAGCATTAGAGACTCCGGAGCGGAACTCGATTGGGAAAATCCAATTCTCGGCGCCGCTGCCCATGAACCTATGCAATCATTTCCAAATATTATCTTCACTTTTGATATGTCACAAATGGGTACATTAACAGGAGTGGTGGAAAGCGACGTGGACGGAATTTTGGAAGGCACTAAAATACAAGTAGTTGAAACAGGATTCTATGCCTTTACAGATGAAAATGGCGCATATTCGTTCAATTTATCATCCGGCAATTACAATATTGAGTACAGTTACTTGGGGCATAACGTTGGTACTTATCCCGTTGTAATAACAGCACAAAGTACTACAACGCAAAACGTTACGTTAACAAAATTCCCTACCGTTACGGTAAGCGGAACTGTTACCAATTACACTCAGGATCCGCTTGCAAATGTTGAAATAGTACTTGCAGGATATGATAATTACGGACCGATTTATACCGATGAAACAGGATTCTATTCCATACCCGGCGTTTTTGTTAATGAAACGTATAACATATTTGCTCATAAAGCGGCGTACCAACCATATACCAATCAAGTTGTTGTAGAAACAACCAACCTGACCTTTGATTTTCAACTTTATGATTATCCGCATAAACCTGAAAATCTTGTAACGGACGATGTTATTGACAACCCTAATGTAGTGATTACATACGAACCAAGAAATACTGATTTGGATGCGTTTTACGTTTTGGACGATGGCTCCGCTGAAGATGGTTACACACAAAACCTAATAACGACCGCAATACATAGTAGAGGTAATCGTTATGAAGTAAATGAAGAAGGTGAAATATTTAGCGTTGATATTTATGGAGTGGCAAATCCAAACGCAGATGAAACACAAACAGTAAGAGTTCTTTTTTACAATGACAACATGACATTTATTGGAGCAAGCGCCCAGTTTATTATCCCCGCTGACGGATGGATAAATGTGCCGTTAAATAATATTCCCTATTCTGATGAATTCTATGCAATGGTAGAATTTAACACAGGCGGAGTAGAAACTAATTTGTTGGGATATGATACAAACGGACCAAATGCAAAGAGTGTTGGTTATAGTGGAAGATTACAAGGAATTTATCCTTTTTGGGAAGGTCCTTTAGATTTTGCCGCAATGATTAGAGTACATGCAAAATTACCAGATGGTAAATCAGTAACTTATGGTATCGCAACCGAAACCAGAGCGATAGAAAACTACAAAATTTACAGATTACCCGTAGGCGATGAAGAAAACGAAGCGGCATGGACACCTCTTTCTGAAAATGTATCGGGACTGACATATACCGATAATACATTTTCAAGCGTGCCAACAGGAGCCTATCGCTGGGCGGTAAAAGCAGAATATACAGGAGGAGTTTTGTCGGAAGCAACCATAAGTAACCCGCCAATATATTCAGCAGATATGAAAGCGAATGTTACTGTTTTGATTACAGACGAAGAAAAAAATCCTGTGGAAGGCGCAACGATTACTTTAACCAATCAAAACGATGACCCAGAATTTGTATATAGCACTACCACAAACAGCGAAGGTATTTGTCTGTTCAAACCTTTAAAAGGAACTTACGATATTACTGTTACCAAGAGGGGTTATCAAAATTTTACCCGTACAAACATTGAAATTGATGAGGATATGGTCATTAACGATATTGAGTTAATTGATATTATTATGACTCCTTTTGAACTCTCAGTCGAAGTGGATAGATGCGACGCCCTCTTTACATGGAATACATTTTATTCGACATCTTATATTTTCGATGACGGCTCAGCCGAAGACGCTTTTGCAATGAGACCATCGCAGGGTAATAATTTATGGACTGGAAATGAGTTTACTACCGGAGAAACGGGTTATATTACAAGTATTGACATTGTGGGAATCAATACGGCAGGTTATGAAGCAAATAAAGCAGTAATATTAGATATTTTTAACGAAAATAGAGAAATTGTAAGTTCAAGCGAGGAATTTTATATGCCGGCAAATGCCTTTATTAACGTGCCGTTTAATAATGTGCCATATTTCGGAACATTCTACGCAATGCTTAGGTGGCCCCATATAGAAGCGGGAGAAGAAACAAATTATATTGCACGCGATTTAGACGGACCAAACGCGTCATCAAGAATTGACTGGTTTTATAATGGCGACCAATGGATCAATTATAGTGAAACTGCTCCTCTTTGGGGAGTTGGAATATTTTTGATTAGAGCAAATGTAGATGTAACGGGAGAAGTAGAAGGAAGTAAATCGGTTACATACAGTTATGATAATATGGAGGGCGCAGATAGGGTTATCAATGACGTAGAGGTTTCTCATGTAACGATTGATGTTCCTTTTGATGCTGAAGCATTATATACATCGCATAAAGAGTTAAATACAAGATTGTTTGAAGGATACACCATCTTTTTGAACGATGTCGAAATTCTTTCAGGTTATCCTAACAAAGAGTTCCTTTTTGCAGGGCTTCCTAACGGTAATTATACAGCGGGGGTTCAAGCACTCTTTTCATCAGGGTCTTCTGCAATTTATAATAGCGACCACTTTGATATTGATTGCGAACATACTGTTACTTTTATTGTTAAAGATGAAGATGACAACCTTATTAATAATGCCATAATAGTGTTAGATGGTGAAACATTATCATCTTACACGGTTATTAAAACAAACGGTACATATCCTTATACTGTATCAAAAGAGGGTTATCACATTGCAACAGGAACAATAACTGTATTTGATGACGATGTAACAGAAACGGTAGAGTTGGAAATAATGAGATTTATAGTAACATACACAACTCCCCAAAACGGTACATTAACTGTAACGGCACCCGAAATAGGAAATGTAGCAAGCGGCACAGAAGTTGTATATGGCACGGTATTGACAATTACCGCAACTCCAGTTAACGTGGATGGTTACGATGTAACACTAACCGTAAACGGAGAGCCACATGTAAGCGGGACAACTTATACAGTTACAGATGATATTACTATTGTCGCTATATTTGATATTAAGATGTTTGCTGTTACTTATAGCGTAGGTGGTGAAGGTACAGGTACTCTTAGTGTAACAAATACCGAAACAGGCGCAGCCATAGCCAATAACGATTTAGTGGAATGGAATACCGAAATAACTGTTACAGCAACGCCGCAATTTGGTAGTTATGTTTCAGTATTTACCTTAAACAGTTTAGAATTATTGCCTGAGACAGAAGTTGAGCATACTGTTATTGCTGCCACGCATATAAATTGTCATTTTACGGAAGAAGGGAAATTTCCTCTTACCCTTGTTACTGACCCTGTAAATACAGGAACTCTAACAGGTGCGGGCGATCACTTTGAAGGTGAACAAGTGTCTGTAAGCGTTGTTGCTAACACAAACTATGAATTTATAGAATGGTTAGACGGTACAGTGCATGAATCATCAGAAGCAAGTTTCATTTACACCATGCCTGCAGCAGCCAAAATATTAACAGCAAAAATGCAAGGTATAATAATGAATATCAGCGCAACAGTAGAGCCTGCAGGTAGCGGTACAGTTACAGGAGCATCGTCAGAGCAAAATGTATATAGATACGGTGATATAGCAGTATTAGAAGCAATTCCCAACGAAGCAGAAGGTTACCTGTTTGCACATTGGAAAGAAGGTGGAACAATAATAGAAGGCGCACAAGCGCAATACACTTTCACGGTAGAAACACCAAGAAATTTAACAGCAGTCTTTGAACTTGATATGTTTACTATTACTTATAACACCCCCGAAAACGGCACACTAACCGTAAAAGATGGTGAAACAGTAATAGAAAGCGGCACCAAAGTTACCAAAGGCACCGAACTAACAATTACCGCAACCCCTGACGAAGACTATATCATCGAGTTCTTAAAAGTCAACAATAACGATTTTGAAAGCGGTGATACACACATAGTTCTGTCAGAAACAGTTATCGAGTGCGAGTTCGGATTTGTTAGCATAAAACAAAACGTTTTAGCAAGCGCAGTACTCTATCCCAACCCGTTCACCAATGAAATCAACATCATTAGCGAACATCCAATAACAAACATCCAAATAATAAACGCAATAGGTCAAAAGGTAAGAGAAATTTCAAACTTCAAACCTGAAACTTCAAACTTCAAACCTGAAACTTCAAACCTGAAACTTGAAACCTCCACCCTCCCCTGCGGAATTTATTTTATTACAATAGAAAATATTAAAGGAGAAAAATTAGTTCATAAAATGGTTAAATGACGCCCCTGAGGGATTTAATAATAATTTAAGATTTAATAATAATTTAAGATTTAACAAAAATTTTAATCTTTAAATTTTTTAAATTTTAAATCTTAAATTTTAAACCATAAGTCCCCCTGCTGATAGGGGTGGGAAAGCCCCGACAAACTACAAAGTCGGGGCTTTTTTTAATCAAAAAACAGTTTTAACGTATATTTTAACGTATATTTTAACGTATATTTTAACGCAAAAGACGCAAAGAATTTTCGCAAAAGACGCAAAGAAATTTATGAATTATCGGGTTGAATTATCGGGTTGAATTATCGGGTTGAATTATCAATTATCAATTATTAATTATTAATTATCAATTATTAATTATCAATTATCAATTGCGCCCATCGCGTTCTCACTTTGCGCCCCTTGCGTTAAAAAAAAGAAATAAAAATAACAAAAATGACAAAAAGAATTTTAACAACAGCGTGCCTATTATGCACGCTTACAACAACATCAGCCCTTGCAAACCGACAAGAGGTTAGCATCGAAGAGGCTGAATTAGCATGGAAAAGCCGCTTCGGCGGCAGCGGAGTTGATACTTATTATAGCACTGCAACCCTACCTGATGGCGGTGTTGTCGCAGTAGGTAGATCTGCCGTATTTAACAATGGCGACTGGACAGGAATAATGGCTAAAGGCGGTCAAGATGCCATTGCCGTAAAATATGACGAAGCAGGCGCTATCGTATGGAAAAAGAATTATGGCGGTACCGGAACAGATATTTTTTTTGAAGTTACCGCTTTGCCCGATGGAGGTTTTGTGGCAGTTGGTTATGCAGCGGCAAACTCTATTGGCAACAACGACTTTGCAGATTGCACCCCAAAAGGAGGGCAAGACGCAATTATTGGCAGATTTGACAATGCAGGTAACATTGTGTGGCTAAAGAACTTCGGTGGCAGTGCTAATGACTGTCTTAATGGAGTTACAACAGTTGCAGATGGTATTATTGCCGTTGGTTATTCGGCAAGGGCTTCATTTGGAAACGGCGATTTAGTTGGGCTTACAGCAAAAGGGACATCACAAAATGGCGTGATTGTCAAATTTGACTTTGACGGAAATATAATGTGGGTAAAAAACCATGGAGGCGACCAAGATGAATTTACTTCGGTAACTACTGTATCGGACGGAGTTGTTGCGGTAGGATCTTCATGGTCATCCTCTTTTGGACAGCACGATTGGGTAGGTTTCTCTGCAAAAGGTGGTTTTGATGGTACAGTAGTAAAATTTAACTACGAGGGTAATGTAGTATGGCGAAGATCTATAGGCGGTAGCAGTACAGATATGTTTGACCATGTAGCGTCCGCAGATGATGGAATCGTTATAGTGGGCTACGTTGCTGCAATGAACCATGATTTTGCACAACTCACGGGAAAAGGCGGACTTGGAGATGCAATTATTGTTAAATTAAACCACGCTGGAAATGTTATTATGTGGATGTCCAATTTTGGCGGTGCCGGGCTCGATCAATTCTATTCTGTTATGGCTGACGACAATGGAGCTATTGCGGTTGGCTTTTCTTATCCACAATCTTTTGGAAATGGAGACTGGCAAGATGAAACAGGAAGAGGCGAAAGTGATATTATTATTGTTAGATTCGACAATGAAGGCATTGTAAAATGGAAAAAATATTTTGGAGGAGAAGGATTCGAATCGGGTAGAGCGATTGCACGCGTTTCAAACGGAGTGATGATTGCAGGCTCGGCAGGATCTGCTAACACAGGAGACTGGGAAGGTATTGAAGGTAGAGGAGGACAAGACGCTTTTATGATTAAATATGACTTAACAACCACTGTTTTCACTCCCCGCACCATTTCGGGAACTGTTACGGACGGTACAAATTCCATTGAAGGCGCAAAAATAGTAATAGAAGGAACAAACAGATTTGTTTATACCAATCAAAACGGAATATATCTGTTTGAAACTCTGCAACCCGGCGAGTATGAACTAACTGCAAGTAAATATGGATATTATGATAAAACCGAGCAGGTGGACGTTCAAGATGACGATGCGTTGCAAAATTTTGTGCTTGCAGTGTTGCCAACTTTCCCCATAAGCGGTAACGTTATTGGAAGTGGAACAGAGGAAGGACTTGAAAACGTGGAAGTTAAAATTTTCAACAACAATGAAAATTTTGTTGCTTATACCGACGAGGACGGAAATTATTTCTTCCCTGCAGTTATAGGTAGCGAAGAAGGGATTATCTTTAATATAACTGCCAATTTAACAGGCTATTATAGATATAATTCAACCGTTACTATTTATGATAATCATGATCCTGTTGTTGGAGTTGTGCATAATATAACGCTTAACGAGCGGCTTATGATACCCGGACCTGCTATTGCAGTGGAAATTGACGATAATAACGTTGAAATCACGTGGCAAGTGCAGAGTGATACTGATTTCAGGTATGATAGCGGAGTTAATAACGGTCAACTCGGATTTCAGAGTGGTGGTACACGAAACAGCGTCATTGGTTCTGTTCACAGAGTTAATGCCGAACTGACAAGCCTGCAATGGTACTCAACAGATAACGCCGTACAACCTGCTTACGATTTGTGGATTTTTGGACTTAATGCAGCAGGATTGCCCGACAGAACCAATGTTATCTATACGGTACAAAACGTTCCAAATACGCCTTTGCAGTGGAATACATATCAATTCCCCGAACCTGTATTAGTACCTAATGGATTTTTGATGGGAGTAAGCCCCTCAAACGGTGGATTTACAAGTATTGGAATAGATGCTCCAAGCGTGGAATATCCGTTTATGGCAAATGAAAACTTTTATAATTCCAATTATCTTTCATTTGATTTTGCAAACTTCACAGCGTCAGGTTTTTATCAAAATTGTATGATTAGAGCAGAAGGATTTGTAAACGGTAAATCGGTTAAAATGGGATATCAATCTGCGTTTGAAAACATTTCACAATATATTGAAAATGTTAATAATGCAGATGTAGAAGGCGCAGAAGATACGTATCAGCAGCTTATTTTGATACCAAATCAAAATCCTGTTGTTGTTAAAGAGCCTGTCAATTCAGGTTATTCAGGGCAGTCAAAAGCATTCACAAACTATAGGGTTTACAGATTGTTGGAAGTAAATCAAAACGATGAAACCTTGTGGCACGAGGTAACTCCAAACACTACACAACTAACCTGTACTGATACAAGTTGGGGCAACGCAGATTGGGGTGTCTATCAATGGGCAATAAAAGCGGAATATTCGGGCGCAGCATTGTCAGCGCCAAGATTTACAAACGTTTTGCCAAAAAATATGGAAGTACCCTTTACGGTTAATTTGACCACAAACTCGCAAGAGCCTGTAACAGGCGCAGTTATTACCTTAAATAATTTGGATGATGCCGAAAAAAGTCAAACAAAAACCGCCGAAGGAGACGCAACGCTATTCGCAAATGTGTGGAGAGGAAATTACGAAATCATAGTTACGTTAGAGAACTTTGACATATATTCCGAAAACATTCAAATTTTGGCAGCAGGTGAACACACTGCAAACCTGATTGAAAGTCTGACAAATCCTATCGGATTAATTATAGAAGTTGAAGATTGTAACGCCCTGTTTATATGGAACAGAACTGTTCTTACAACCTATATTTTAGATGACGGAACGGCTGAAGACGGGCTTAGAACTAATCCCAACACAAGTTTATGGGCGGGAAATCAGTTCATAACACAAGACGAAGGCTTCATTAAAAGCGTTGATATTTATTCGCTGGGCACCGGCGGATTGACAAGAACCGTAACCCTTGATATTTTCAACGAAGCAAGAGTATTGATAGGCTCAAGCGAACATTTTGTACTTCCAAATAGTGCGTGGATTACTGTACCGTTAGATAACATACCATATTCGGGAACATTCTACGCAATGGTTCAGTGGCATTCAACACCCGGTGATACTTATTATCTTGGATATGACGAAAATGGACCCAATGCGACTGCAAGTCTTAACTGGCTAAAAAACGCAAATGATGATTGGGTATTGGCTCATGAGGCAACTACATTTGGACCCGGCGTATTTATGATAAGACCAACCGCAGAAATAATAGATGCAGGTAAAAGTAGAACTTTTGCAGGATACACGGTATATTTGAACGGTGAAGAAGTTATTTCAGGCTTGCAAACTGATGAATATTTATTTGCAGGTTTAAAAACAGGCAGTTATATTGCAGGTGTCCAGTCGGTTTATACATCAGGCGAATCGGATATTGTTACCAAATCGTTTGAGATAACAGGTTGTCCCGCGTACACTGTTACTTATGCTGATCCTGAAAACGGTACGTTATTAGTAACCGCAGGAGGTGTAACCATTCCAAGCGGAACAGAACTATTAGACGGTACAATACTAACAATCAGCGCAATACCAGACGATGGCTACAACCTCGTAACTCTAACAGTAAACGGCGCGCCTCACACAAGCGGCGAAACCTATACCGTTACAGAACCGATTACCATTGCGGCAACGTTTGAAATAAAGATGTTTGCAGTTACTTATACCGTAACAGGTCAAGGTACGCTCAGTGTAACAAAAACCGCTACAGGCGCAGCCATCGCTAATAACGAAGAAGTTGAGTGGAATACCGAAATAACAGTTACGGCAACACCACAAACAGGGCATTATATCTCAGTCTTTACAATAAACAGTGAAAACATATT
>Ga0099364_10015168_pt1 | contig 10176 bp, 8 predicted proteins | sample TergutTh196P3_FD_73070 | JGI IMG/M metagenome (GOLD analysis project Ga0099364, IMG submission 73070) | Microcerotermes parvus P3 segment gut microbial communities from Pointe-Noire, Republic of the Congo - Th196 P3 | ecosystem: Host-associated > Arthropoda: Insects > Digestive system > Gut ...
GGTAAAGTATTTCTCAAACGCTCGATTTTCGATATTATTAATCAATACGTCCTTTGTCCAACCATAATTCTTTGTCATTTTGATATAGAATTCACGTTCAGAAGGGTCTTTGCATTTTTCCATTATGATAACATTTTTCGACCAGCTTATTTCTGCCACTAATGGTGGCAGAATTGTATTCTGCGGGCGTTTTTCCAATTCTGCCACCAATGGTGGCAGAATTACCGCTGTCGAATATTCAATATAAAAATTTCTCATTCTCCAAAGATTTCGAGTCGAAAAACCCTGTACGCCCGGAAATTCTTTTTGAAGCTCTTTTGCTAAAATTTCAACGACGTACTTCCCCCAACCTTGTTCACGCTGTTTGCAGTCAATTTCTTTACCGATTTCCCAATAAAGCTGTATCAACTCTTTGTTGACGTGTTTCATCGCCTCATACTGGCGGCGATATATGAGGTCTTTGATTTCTTTGATGAAAGGACCATAAAGCGCTAATTCGTTTTTCATTATTCTGCCGCCCCCTTCATTTTCAGGATTTGACTAAAATCCCTTTCTTCTTAAATTCTTCCTTAACTTGACCGACTGTGTATTTGTCAAAGTGGAAAATGCTGGCTGCCAAAACGGCATCCGCGTGCCCTTCTAAAACGCCGTCAATCATGTGTTCGATCGTACCGACGCCGCCGGATGCGATGACCGGAATGGATACGGCATCTGCGACAGCGCGGGTTGCAATGATGTCGTATCCATCGCAGACGCCGTCATAATCTTTGCTTGTGAGAAGAATTTCAGAAACGCCCAGCGTCTCAACTTTTTTTGCCCAGTCGATGACGTCGATTCCGGTTCCTTCATTGCCGCCCATAATGACAACGTCATACCAGAATTTTTTGCCGTTTTCTTCAAAAACGTGTTTGTCAGAAACAGATAAATCATCATTTCGTTTGCAGTCAATGGCAATGACAATTTTGTCGCCGCCGAATTTTTTGACAGCTTCGGCAATGAAATCAGGATTTTTGACACCGGCAGTGTTGATAGACACCTTTGAAGCGCCGGCTTCCAAGTTTCTTTGAGCGGCGTCAATCGAAGAAATGCCGCCGCCGATTGTAAACGGAATTGAAATTTCTTTTGCCGCTTTTTGAATCACATTTAAAAGCGTCTCTCTTCCTTGAACGGAAGCCGTGATGTCTAAAAAGACAAGTTCATCCGCACCTTGTTTTTCATATTTTTTTGCGAATTCGATTGGGTCGCCTGCATCTTTAAGGTCAACAAACCCGACACCTTTCACAACTCTACCGCAGTTCTCGTCCAGAACCAAATCCAGACACGGAATGATACGCTTTGTTTTCATAGATTGAAAATTAATCGAGTAGTAGATAAACCTTTTTAATGGCAGATGAAAAAAAATTGATAAAAAATTGATAAAAAAGAAAAAAAAGAAAAGAAAAGACCGCCGCATCATTTTTTTAAAACAAGAATCAGAAATGTCAGAAAAAAATGGGATAAAAAAATATGATAAATAAACGTGATAAATAACTGCAAAAAAAAATGTAAAAATGTAAAAAACGGAAAAATAAAAAAAGACGTCAGAGGACGCCTTTTGTACTCTTGATTTCTTTTCCTTCAACGACGGTTGCTCTTTTCATGGCATAGGCAAATGCTTTAAAGAGGGCTTCCGTTGTGTGGTGGTCATTTTCGCCTTCTGCTTTCATATTCATGTTAATTCCGGCGTTGATCGCAAATGATTCAAAGAAATGTTTGGTGAGCTGCGTGCTGTATGTTCCAATGATTGGGGCGTAAAAGTTTGCAGCCATGACAAGAAATCCGCGGCCGCTGATATCCAGTGCAACTTCCGCTAATGCTTCATCCATCGGAATGCGCGCTTCTCCAAAACGTGCAATGCCGCGTTTGTCACAAAGTGCTTCAGAGACTGCTTTTCCAAGAACAATTCCCGTGTCTTCCACCAAGTGGTGACCATCCACATGCAAATCGCCGATTGCCTTTACTTTTAAATCATATCCGGAGTGACGTGCAAAAGCATCCAGCATATGGTCAAAAAAACCGATGCCCGTTTCAATGGACGAATTGCCGGCTCCGTCTAAATCAATCTCAATCGTAATATCTGTCTCTTTTGTTTTTCTTGAAACAGCGGCTTTTCTTTGAGAATCTTTTCCCATATTCACTCATCCTGCTTTTTAATTATAAAATGACATATGATGTCCAATTATTTGATTATTGTTATTGGGTCATGATATTTGATTATTGCTATCAGGTATGATATTTTGATTATTGCTGTCAGGCATGAACCTTCGAATAATATAATAATGAAAATCGTTTTTTACAAGACGGGCGAACCATTATAGAAAAGAAGACTTCAACTCAGTTCGAATTTAAAGAAATGGTTATAAGCTATAAGTGCGTTTTAGAATTTGTTGAAAATCTTCGAAAAACGAAAAAAATTCGAAAAACGAAAAATCTTCGAAAAACGAAAAAATTCGAAAAACGAAAAATTTTCAATGTTGAAATATACACACACCACCAATAAAATATTTCAAAAAAACATGAGAACATCTGATTTTTGGGTGTTCTCATGACCCCATTTTTCATATTTCATTTTTTCAAAATATTTATGGCTTCTTCGAGTGTAAATTTTTGTGTATAAAGGGCACTTCCGACAACAACGCCGTAAGCCCCGATTTCTCTAAATTTCAATAAATCGTTTGTTGTTGTGACGCCGCCTGACGCAATCACGGGAATATTAACAGAATCAATTAAGGCTTTTGTCGGTGCGGTATTGACTCCTTTTAAAAGACCTTCCGTGTCGATATTTGTAAACAGGATATAGCCGGCTCCGAGTTCTTCAAATTGTTTTCCGACATCCGTCGGGCTTTTGTCAGAGAGTTTTGTCCAGCCTTCAATGGCAACGCGGTTGTTTTTGGCATCCAGTCCGACAACGATTGATTTTTTTCCGAAGCTTTCAGAAAGGTCGCTGACGATTTGAGGATTTTTCATCGCAACGGTACTGAGAATCACGCGGTCTGCACCGGCTGTTAACAAACTTTCGGCGTCTTCAAATGAGCGAATGCCGCCGCCGATTTGAATATCAACGCCCATGGGTTTTGCACGGCAAATGATGTCTTCTATGATTGCTTTGTTTTTTCGGATCCCTTCAAAGGCACCGTCCAAATCAATTAAATGAATCGTTTTGGCGCCTTTATGAATCCAATTGATTGCCGCTGCGGCAGGGTCATCTAAAGAGATCATTTCGCTTCCCAAAATCCCCTGCACCAGCTGGACACATTTACCGTCTTTCATATCAACGGCAGGCATAATTTCAAAAACCATTTCATCCCTTCCGGTTACGGGATCAGCCGCTCAATTTCCAAAACCAGAATGTCTCGGGCGCCGACAATTTTTAATTTCCGGATAAGTGAAAAAATCATATCGGCTTCAACGACGGCATGAACGGCAAACATCGACTCAGTTCCCTGAACTTCCATCACAGTCGGACCATTCAAACCGGGGATGATTTTTTCCACATCTTTGAGAGCCGCTGCCGGAACATTCATCATGAGGTATCTCTTGGTTTTTGCCAGAAGAACACTTTCAAGAGCGGTTTTAACGTCCATAATTTTTTCTTTTGATTTTAAGCTGTCTTTGTTGGCGACCATATAAACTTTTGATTCATAGACAACGGAAACAGCTTTTAATTTGTTAATCAGCATGGTTGTTCCCGAGCTTGTGATATCGACAATTGCGTCCGCAACGCCGATGTGGGGGGTCATCTCACATGCGCCGCTGACACGGATCACTTCAACCGGAATCTTTTGTTTGTCAAAAAAGTTTTTCGTAATTTGCGGAAACTCCGTTGCAACTCGTTTTCCGGCCAAATCTTTTGCCTTTGAAATCGGCGACGATTCGGGAACCGCTAATATCAAACGTGAGCTGCCGTATTTTAAATCAATCAAACATTCGACATCTGCATTGCTTTCCGTTGCCAAATCCTATCCGGTAATTCCGACATCGGCTGTTCCGTTTTGAACAAAAAGCGGAATATCCGCAGCGCGCGCCAAAATAAACGTGATGTCAGGGTCCGATGTTTTAGCAATAAGCTGGCGGCTTTCAGCACCGCCGCCGTAAACCGGAAGACCGGAATCTTTGAATAATTCTAATGTGGGTTCGTGCAGGCGGCCTTTGTTTGGAATTGCAATGCGAATCATAATAAACACTTTTCTTGATTTTTACAGTAATAACGGTAGAATACATTGTGTTTATAAAAACTTTTTTTAGTGTTTTTCTATTTGATTCTGTATGAGATGAATTGATGGAAGATAAGAGAGATTTTTGAATTTTTATTTATGTTTAAAAGTTTCGTGCTGCATAATACATATATATTACTGACAGTAATATTCGAGTGTAATCATTATATATCATATCGTCATAAAATAGGAATCCAAATTCTTTGGTATTTTTTACGAATTTAAAAAAATTTATGATCAAAAACCAAAATTGAAACCAAAATTTTACTTAAAAAAATCAAAAAAGGGACATTTATGAGTCAGAGAAATATTTGTGTTGAGCCGTACATGGCAACGCCGATTGAAAAACAGCAGATTGAATTGGTTGAGCGCAAAGGCATCGGGCATCCCGACAGCATTGCGGACGGACTTGCTGAAGCTGTCAGCCGCGCTTTGTGTAAAGAATATATGGACAAATGCGGTACCATTCTTCATCACAACACCGATGAAACGCAAATTGCCGCCGGCATGTCCATTCCAAAATTCGGCGGCGGACAAGTCGTTCACCCGATTTATATTTTGTTGGTGGGCCGCGCAACCAAACACTTCCAAGGAATAGATATTGCAACCGACACAATCGGCTTAAAAACGGCACGCGATTATTTAAAAAACACCGTTCCGAATTTAAATCTCGACTCCGACGTCATTTTGGACTGCAAATTCGGTTCCAGCTCTTCTGACTTGACCAATGTTTTTTGTCGATGCGGCGGCGTTCCGATGGCAAACGACACGTCATTTGGCGTCGGTCATGCACCGTTTTCAGAGCTTGAAAAAATTGTTTACAACACAGAACGCGCTTTAATTGAAGACCTGAAAAAGAAAAAGGGCTTAAAAGCCATCGGCGAAGACATTAAAGTGATGGGCCTTCGAAACGGCGAAGATATCACGCTGACGGTTTGCAGCGGCATGGTTGATAGATATATTGACGATATTGGTGCTTATGTCAATTACAAAGAAGAAATGGAAGATTACATCAAGGATTTGGCTTGCAAATATACCACCCGCAATGTTTCAGTTTTTGTCAACACGGCGGATGATATTGAAAGCGAATCTGTTTTCTTAACCGTGACCGGCACATCCGCTGAAATGGGCGATGACGGATCGGTGGGCCGCGGCAACCGTTCAAACGGTCTTATCACGCCCAACCGTCCGATGAGTATGGAAGCCACAAGCGGCAAAAACCCGATCAACCACATCGGCAAAATTTACAATCTGCTTTCCACTCAAATTGCCCGAAAAATCGCAGCAGACCTTGACGGCATTGATGATGTTTACGTCAAATTGCTCTCCCAAATCGGTCATCCGATTGATCAGCCCTTAGTTGCGAGCGTTCAAATCAGCGTCAAAGACGGCGTTAAATTCGATTCCATGAGAAAAGAAGCCGAAGGAATCGTTGACGAATGGCTGGCTAATACAAAGAGAATTACGGAAATGGTTTCAAGAGGAGAGTTGGATACTTTTTAAACTCCTCTTTTCTCCTTATAACCCTTTAATTTTGTCAACTTTTTTAAGTAAAAGGTTGGCTATCTTCAATCGATTTAAAGAAAAAGAATGGCGTACTTTACTGCTTTGCTGCAGGGATAACTCCGTCAATCCCTATATAATCGTTTGAAGGTTATCAAAACGAATTTCAACCAATCCTTTCAAAGTTTACTTTGTACAAAATTTATACATTTCAGGTGTAATCAAACCTTTGTCTTCGAGAATTTGTAAGATGCGAAGATCATATTTTTGTTTAGTGAAAGGCATAGAAGTTTTCAAAAGCTCATTATATTTAGGAAGATGATCAGAAAGAATTTTTTCAATGTTTGCTTTTGTTTCATCCTTCATGAATTGAACAAAAAGTTCTTCTTTTGTAGTTAAATCAACATATGGCTTGCTAAAAATCTCTTGTATCATTGGGAAGGACAAACTAAAATCGTTTTTTACTTCATCAAGAATAATAGTAACAAGTTCTTCTGTACAGGGTTTATTAATATGGGTATCATAATATCTATTTAAGAGAAATTGTTTAACCTTCGAACTTTTGCTTCTTACCACGATATTTTCCACTTTGTCGGTGTATTGTCCTATGCCAGCTTCAAATTCCTCAAAATTCAATGTCGCAAAAGTGTCAATAGATTCATAAAATTTCTTAGATACAATGTATTTAAGAGTGGGATCAATCAATGGAATATTTCCATTCTCAATTAACTTCGCGTAGTTTGAATCAATAACTATTTGGTCAGGATTAGTTAGTTGACCTTTGTAGCTCTTTACCAATGTGCCAAAAGAGTTGTCCTCCAGGTTTTTTGCTATATTTATTGCAAGTTCCGAATTCGCATCTATAGTATCCTCTGAAAGCATTGATGCCTTGGTTATTATAAATTGCAACAAGCTATTATGAATGGAATTGGTGGTGGTTTTAAGGCTTTTATAACAAATGTCAAGGCTTTCCCACTTAGATGCCACCTTGAATTTATCAAGCGCATGAATAAGCACCTCACTTGGAAATGAATCGTCTGCATCAAATGGATTTGCTTCATCTTGTTTTTCGATAAGCTGTTTTTTCAAATCAAGTGAAATCTCGTTCTCGTTTGCCAAAAGAAATTCGTTTATCGCTTCCTGTCCCTCACTTATACTCGTGTTTGCCAAAACGATTTCCAATATCGCAGTAATATTCTCTCGGGCATATTTTATTATTTCCGTATTTCCACTTTCTAATATACTTGTGTATGTTGCAGCATTTACAGTTTCCACATTCATTTTTAAGTAATCAACGAGTAGAAATTTTATATTGTCGTCATTTAGAACATAGCTCTCGCACTGTAAAACAAGTTTCAATTTTTCGAAATTTACCTCTGAACAACTGCAATCCTCAAGTTTTATATTCAAATCAGTGAGTATGGAGGTAAAAAGCTTATCATCACAAAGTGGTGCGTTAGTTAGATATTTCTGCTTTGTGTTAATGTATGTGGTAATGGCGGCATTTTGCTCATTGAGTTTTTTCAGGGTGTGAATAGGGCAAATCTCACAAAGCATATTTATTACGTTGAGTTTTAAATCCTCGTTTTCTGTCTTAACAATCATATCCGCAAAACGGGGGTATGTTTCAACAATTTTGCTAACAAAATTACGCTTCTCTGTTTCCGGTTCATCCGCAGTCAAAAATTTCGTTATAAAGTCAACCGTCTTTGGCACATCGGTAGAAAGATAAGCGAAAAATTCACCTTTCTTATCGACAAAATCTTTTAGCGTTATCGAACTTGAAATAAACGCTTTTGCTATGTCAAAATACAAAACATATTCCGATGAAAAACGACTAATCGGTAATTTGATTATTACATTTTCCGGGTTCTTTATAGAGTGGTCACATTCCATCTGCCGTTTTGCATGAACGGATTTTATGAACTCTGTGTCGGCTTCACTTAAAAATGCGTATTGTTCCTTGGTTATAAATTCCATATAATCCTCAGCAATATATCCAGATAAAAGCAAAAATCTTATAATATCACTTTCTGTTTTTACGAACAATTCGTCTATGACATCGCTTTTATATCGCTCGTAAGCATCTTTTAAGCTGTATCGCTTCACTTCCGTATCCATCTTCAATTGATTTGCCAAATCTGCGTTTTGTGATGCTTCTTCGTATTCTTTGCGAGCATCCTCATATTTCTTTGACAAATATTTTTCCATTGAGGCGAATATATTTGCAATTTCACCATCGCGTTTTTGAAGCGAGGCGTAACCCTGTGAATCTAGGTTTTTATATACCATCATCGCAAAAAGTTTTCTGTTCCGATCCATTATCTGCTTTTTTTTCTCAAATTCCATTTCGCCACTTATTTTTGTAAAACCCAGTGCTTGGTGCGTCAAAATATAGTCGTTCAGGATATTATTAAGCACACGCATATCGGGTATAAAGCTCGCAATCGACACTATAAAACCGTTGTCATCCTCAAAATCCATTTTAAGCTCGCATAATTTTGGCCGTCGCTTTATAATTTCATCACAAGCATTGGCAGGCGTCAGCGCGGGGGAAAGCGACAAAATATAATCAAAGAATTTAGCGCGTTCAGTTTCATCTTTAAATTCCGCCTCTTTTACAGCATATACAAATACAACTTTTTGTTTTATGGCTCTTGCATTATTTATTAGTGTATTGAGTTCGCGAAGCTTTGAAAAAATTTGGGTATCATCGAAGCGGTCTAAATCCTCAATGAACACAATTTCGCATTTCGTTTTTTGAAAGAAATAAATAATTTCATCTATGTACCAATTCAATGGTGAAAATGAAGCGTCAGAAGCTTTATCAAATTCGATTTCAGCATTGTGAAATTTAATTTTGTGCAGTTGTCCTTTCCACAATAGAAGAAAAAGTATGACCATAGTAGCCAAAAATGATAATACTAATATTTCTAAATTTAGCTCTATATTGCAAATCACAATCGGATTCACAATCTGATCCACATTTGGATTTGCAAACGGATATGAAAAATATATAAAGAGCGTAACGATCGCCATCGTAATGAATGAAACAAATAGAAAATAAAACCATATACGAGAGGTATTAATTCGCGGTATACGTGAATATGGCAATTTTTTTGCCTTTTCACAGTAAAGGATTTGTTGCAAGATGCTTATTTCAATTTCATTTTCTTTTTTCTTAGCCACTTTATCCTTTGTCTTAGCCGCTTCCTCGTTATCCTTTGTCTTAGCCACTTCCTCGTTATCCTCTGTCTTAGCCACTTCCTCGTTATCCTTTGTCTTAGCCACTTTCTCGTTAAAATTAGAAAGCGAAATGGTTATTGACACTTGATTTGACGCGTGATCTCCAAACATGTGTTTTTCTTTATAGGTTTTAATTAAACTGCTTTTACCTGCCCCGTATGGCGCGATTATGCCTATGTTCTACGCTGTTTTTGCCTTGATTTTTTCGTGCAGGGCATCGGCATAAACTCCATATACATATTCATTCGCCTCATCCTTAATCGCCGACGGGCTATTACTACAATAAAGCTCGGAAGCAGTGTTTTGATTACCAAAAACCCCCTTGACCCATGTGGCAAGTTTCATAAAAAAAGCATCTATTTGATCATTTCTATCTGTCATGCGTCTTTCCTGCTTGTTGTTGTCTTCCTTCTATCCAAAAATTGGAAAGTTTTTTGTCTGCTCTAAAAAAATTTGAATTCCATCTTCAATTATATAATGTCAATGAAAACAAGAATCTATGTTCTTACAATTTTCATAACCCTTAATTTTTTTATCCCGATTTCAAAACAAACTGCTCTCCCATCTCAGCATATTTCTGAGCCGCCTTTTTCGTTTTTGCCTCCGCAACAACCCGAATCATGGGCTCAGTTCCCGACGGGCGAATCAAAATCCATCCGTCTTTAAACCACAATTTAATGCCGTCAATGGTTTCGGCTTTTTCAAAACCAAGCTGCTTTTGGGACTTTTTTATTTTTCCGGTTAAGCCGGCCATGGCTTTTTTCAAATCGCCTTGCATGTGAATCTTTATTTTGACATTTGCATAGGTTGAAACGTATTTTTTAAAATCGGAAGCTTTCATTCCGGTAACTGCCAGCATTTCTAAAACAATTGCCGATGCCATTGCACCGTCCCGGCAAATTTGGTGTTTTGGGAAAATAAAGCCGCCGTTTCCTTCGCCGCCGTAAACGGCGCCAACATCTGCCATTTTTCGGGCGACGTCAATCGAACCGACTTTGGTATAATAAATTGAAACACCTGCATCTTTTGAAACGTCTTCCAAGCGTCTTGAAGTGCTGACCGTTGTCACAATCGGACCTTTTTCTTTTTGAAGCATATATTTTCCAACGGCGGCAAGCATGACTTCTTCGTCAATAAATTCGCCGTTTTCATCTAAAAAGACGGCTCTGTCGGC
>Ga0099364_10015169_pt1 | contig 10176 bp, 8 predicted proteins | sample TergutTh196P3_FD_73070 | JGI IMG/M metagenome (GOLD analysis project Ga0099364, IMG submission 73070) | Microcerotermes parvus P3 segment gut microbial communities from Pointe-Noire, Republic of the Congo - Th196 P3 | ecosystem: Host-associated > Arthropoda: Insects > Digestive system > Gut ...
GCGGCGTATGCGCCAAAGAATGTCCGCAAAAACTTTTCCAGCTTGCAGATAGAAACCAAAAAGGCGTAATATTACTTTGTTCTAACAGAAATCCCGTAAGAAGCATGGTTGCAAAAACCTGTAAAATTGCCTGCTACAAATGCAATCAATGTATAAAAAACTGCCGCGAAAACTGCATCAGCATGGAAAATTATTTACCCTCTGTCAATTTAGAAAAATGCGTCTCCTGCGGAGTCTGCACCCAAATCTGCCCCAGCAAAGTATTCAAAAATGTCGATAAAGACGAGAACGGTGTTTTCTGCCTAACCTATAAACACAGCGACGGAGAGAAAGAGAGGATTTAGGGGGTAAGGGATGATCTCTTAAAAGAGTTCATCGTTAACTTCTTGAATACGATAATTCCAACTATGCGATGCTCTTTCTATTAACTGTGCAGGATCCCCGTCATGATGCCACATAAGCCATGCAATATCTCCGCGATTTAAGCCGGGTATAAAAACGAAGTTTTTTTGCATGTGTAGTCTGGTAGTGCGGATAAGTTCAAGGGTTTCATCAACCGCACGAGAATCGCGGAATGTTGGGTACCAAACGGTTTTCCAGTCATTTGTCTGAGGTGTGTACCACGCACATACAGCCCATAATATTGCATCTACCTGAGCCTGAGTAAATGTAGAAGGAATAACCATTACATTTTCACGAGTATAAACGCGGTAAGTATTTGATCTTGGACCTCTAGGGGGCAGTACTACACCCCAGTCATCCCTCATGTTTCTAAGTTCATTCCATACATAAGATTCGTCAATACGCATTGCAACATTTCCTTCATAAAATTCCTCTTTATACCAATCCCAGTTAGATTCTTCCGGTCTTGGTTTCATTAATCCTTCGCTATAAAGTCTTATAACAAACTGAAGAGCTTCAAGGAATTCGGGTTTGCCTGTTGCATTAACAAACCTGCCGGTTCTAGAGTCTCTGTCAATATAATTAGCACCATTACTAGCGACAAAAGCGTCAAGAATATCCGAGGACAGGTCTCTAGGCAGAGCATAGGTGTCGATACGGCCATCGTTATTAGTATCTCTTGTAAGCTGTCTGCAAATTTTTAGGAAGTTCTCCCATGTCCATGTTCCGTCTCTTTGCATATTATAAGGAAGATCGGGATCGAGCCCTGCTTCTCTGAATAATCTTTTGTTAAAATAAACTACTTGGGCGTTGTTCATATTTATATTTGGAGAAAAAGCGTAAGTTTTTCCGTCAAAGGTAAAGGCATTTACCGCATTTATATTTATAAACGGCGGTGATAACCCGGCGGCTAAAGGCCTGGGGTTTCTTAAATCTATAACCCTGCTGTTGTTAATAGGATATGCAAGGTTTTGTGTAATTAACGACATTGCCCAATTTTCCTGAAGCAAAAATACCGATGCTGCAGGGCTTCCGGTCATGATTGATGTCGCAGCTACCTGCGGCATTACATTCCAACTGGCAATGTTTCTTTCGCGCATTCTAAAGTTGTTTCTTTCCTGAAGTTTTTTACGATATTCAAGTACTGCTTCTTCATCATAGCTGCGAGGAACGAACGAATTGGTGTCATAGTTTTCATACCAATTGCCAATAACAATCTCTGTTCCGGCAAGTGTTTCGGCAATTTCCGGCGGAGCTATGGGAATAATTTGGGCAAACACCCTAGATATACCGAAAACAAATAATACAATAAATATGATTTTTTTCATAGTAAACATATTATATATTATATTTTGTAGGAATAAAAGCCTCTTATTGCTTTAAATTTAAAGTGCCAGCCGTTTATGAGGCTGGCACTTTGTGTAAACCATAGCTAATTTTTTACTATTCAAATGTTCTTTGCGGTTCCTGTGGTGTACTGTTGGGTAAAGGCACATTGGTTCTTACAGGCTGTTGTGCAGGTGTCGGTGCAGGGCGCTGAGGCGCAGGGGCTGCAGGGCGCGATAACCTGTCCACATATTTTTTTGTATTATTGGCAATAGCAGCCAGTACATATAATCTTTCTGCTATAAAGCGTGTAATGATTATAATTAAAAAACCAAAAACAGGTCCAAGTATAATGGAAAAGCTTAACATGGTATTTATTAAATCATCAAAGAAGTCACTAAAAAAGCCAAACAATCCGCCAACTATTGGTGTTTCCTCCATAACTTCAGCCATAACTTCAACGATTCCTTCGTTGCTGCCTATACCTAAAATTGCCGAGATCATTCCGCCGCTGTTTCCGCCAAGGAAAATCAGTGTAAAAAGACCGCCAACAGCACCAATAACAATAAGCAGTATTCCCAGCCATTCCCCAAAGGTTTTTATCAGCTCTGAAAATAAAGGTATTACTAAAAATTCTGAAGTACCTTTTTCTGCGGATTTTTTACGCTTTTTCCACCACAAAAGAGAACCAAGCCAACACGCTGCGGCAAGCGCAATCCATAAAAAGATAAAAGCAAAAGAATACTTTACCCCAAAATTAAAATAACCTGAATTTATAGTTTTACCAAGAACAATAAAAGGCTGTACAATGGTTCTTGCAGCCATTATTATACATATAACAAAAAAGAAAATCTTAAAAAGCTTTTCTTTTTCTATAAAATCTAAAGTTTTTCCGGAAATAGTAAAAAATGGACTTTCCGTAAATTTATTAACGGCTGTCTTAAAATTATTCATATATTAACTCCTTAAATATATTTATTTTTATTATTAATACCCTTCAACAGTAATAATTATATTATTGTTAAGAGTGCTTACCCATACATTTCTTTGAGTCCTGCCATAATACCAGTCATCTTCAACAACAACCCGGTTTCTGCCTGCGGCTTCAACGAAATCTCCTTCGTTCCAACCCCTTCCTCTAAAGGCATCCCTCATAGTGGTTATTTTTGCAGCTTCGTCCTCCGGTACTTTTAAGGTAACATTTTTGCGCGTAGTGACACCTTCAAACAAATTGGCGGCAATTGTTTCAATTGATGGATTTAAAGTAATAACAAGAGGTTCATTTCCGGTATTGGCAAAAGCATGCTCATTTATGGTTACAACAGAGGGAAGATCAATAATTTGCAGGTCTTCACATCCGCTAAATGCTCTTATACCAATAATTTCTGCAGACGGAAAGTGTACATCTGTAATATCGTTGCCGTTAAAAGCACTTCTCCCTATAACTTTTATATTATTAAGGGTAACACTGCCGGATGCCGAAGGATAGGCAATAAGTTCTTCACCGCGTACTAATGCTTTGCCATTTTCTATAACACTAAGATCTCCTTTACCTGTTACAGTAAAGACGATAGAAGGACAGCCGACAAAAGGATTCATTTCATCAAAATCCACAGAAGCTGGAAAGCTCAAACTGGTAAGATTGGGGAAGATATTAAAATCCCCTAATATCGTTGTTACATTATTCGGCAATATAAGAGATACAATGTATGCCGAACCATTTTCACCGGTATGAAACACGCTGGAAGTGCTTTTTGAAAGATCAAGATTAACTCTTACTCCCGCACCGTTAATTGCACTTAAAAGGTTTTCCCAATTTTCATCTAAGTTTACCTTTACTGTAAGGGGAACCGGTCCTTCCGCGCTTCTGCCTACTCTTCTAGACAATGACAAGTAGTTATAAATTTTGTTTACATTTGTAAAAGCACCACACCCCATTACTGTAAACCCAACTACTAATGCAATTGCCAGTATTCCTATTCGTTGTTTTCTGTTTTTCACATAAACTCCTTTTTGTGAAATTAATCACATTTATATAACCGCTCTCAAGAGCGGGTGTCTGCTTATCTAATTCTTAGCTGTTTCCGAACCTCAGCTCTAAAATCAGCAAGGGCTTCTTCTAATGTCATTTCGCCTGATACATAAGCGTTTTCCGCTTCAAGAAAAATACTGTTAATTGTTTGGTCTGTACTTTGGAGTGTTCTGCCATTAACATTCTGAGCAAATGCGGAAAATGCGGCATAATGGTTCTGTCCGCCAAGAAAAGGCTCGGAGAATGTAGGTGCGATTCTATTCATAACAGGAATACTGCTTACAATATCACCTGAAGCTAATGCGTATTCTTCAAGGAATCCTTCATTGGTTACAAGCCAACGGATAAATTCTTTTGCGGTAGCCGCATTTGGAGTATTTCTCCATGCTGCAACCCATGTTCCGCCCCAGTTATAAGCTGCGGGGCCCTGAACCATTGCCCAGTCACCTGCCGTGTTACCAGCATTGTGTTTAAGAACATATTGGAGACCCCAATTAGGAAATAAGTAACCAAATACTTCATAGCGTCTGTTCCTTGCATCTCTTTCTTCATCTCTCATAGCTCTGAACCAACCATCGCTCCACGGGCCGACTTTGGCATCATAGCCTCTTTCATTAAAAATTTTGCTTATCTCCATGTATCGAATCATTACAGGATCGATAGCAAGACTGTTGTTGACAATCCAAGGCTGGCTGCGGGCATCGATAAATACATTAAAAAGGTCTCCTCGGCTTGCAAGCATTACAGCCTGACCGTTTGATGCGGCTCTAAGCCTTTCCGCTGTTTCAAGGAATTTGTCAAAATTAGAAACAAGGTTTTGTACAAATGCAGGATCATCATTGCCAAAATATCTTCTAGCAATACTTCTGCGATAAAAGAATGCGCCGGGGTGTGCTTCCCAAGACATTGCATAAACTCTGCCGTTATAAGTGCCAATTTCTACAGGATAAGCCAAAAGCCTGTTTCTGTTAGCTTCGTAAATATCAGTAAGATCCATTAGAAGCCCCGATTCAACATATTTACGAACAAACGCGGCTTCCAATGTAAAAACATCCGGCGCTCCGCGGCCTGAGGCTAATACCGAATCCAATCTATTTTGAAAGTTATCTGTTGGTATAACCGAATAATTGATTCTTACATTAGGGAACGCTATTGTAAGATAATTATTGATATTTTGTCCTCCTACTTCATCAATAAAAGACCAAATCGACAAATTTCCCCTTAAGGTTGATTGTTCTTGTGCAAAGCTTAATGTCAGTACGCCAACTAACATAACCAAAACAATTAAACATTTTTTCATATAAAACTCCTATTATTTTTAGCCAGCTATACAGTCGATTGCTTACCAATAAGACTAAAGCCCTAATTTTAATATAATTATACACCCTATAATCTTAATGTCAACTACTTTGTTTGATTTTATTTCATTATATTTCATTTTATTAAAATTGGGTAAAAAGCCGCAAAAGATAACCGCCAGTTTTCAAGATGATTAAGAGGGGGTTGTTGGGGCAGGGGGTTTGGAAAACCATTAAAAAAGTCAAAAAACAGAGCCCTCGAATGAAGGCTCTGCTAAAAGTACGGCTACTTTAACATTATCCATTTCCATAAATGTATCTGCAAGCTTAAACCCATTCATATCACAAGCTATCGGCATAAGAAAGCCAATAATAACCAACAAAAAACAAAATTTTGCAATCACTCTTAAACTAACACTCATAATTTCCTCCTAATTTGTAGCCAACTATACAGTCAGCTTTTTACTATTCAAAAACTTGCATATAACAATTCTAGCGCTTTAATTTTTGCTCTTTCTATTTTTTCTACCATTCTAAAGATATTTGTTTTTAATATGATTATCATAAAGACTTAAATTTTGAAATAGCTTTTTCAAATATATATTTATTTAAATATATATTAGCCTGTTGTGGATTTACATTTTCATTAACTTCATCCCCAATCAAATAAGTATAATCAATTTCTAAATTTATTGCTTGTAATCGAAAAGACGAATCAAAATAGTTGGATGGATATATCTCCAAAATTTTAGCGCCTTCTTTACAAAAAAACATATTAGTAAGACCAGCACCGTGTATTCCAATTATCATCTTTGCTTTTTTAAAGATATTAATTTGTTCTATTACTGGTATTAAATCCAAATCAATTATATCAAAACCATGCTTTTGTAGAATAGGAATCAATTCATTTTCATTAATAACTTTTCTATATTTTGCATTTCTTCTTGTTATATAGATATTATAAAAGGAATCTGAATCTATTTTATCTATTATTTTTTTATACTGTTTTCCAATCCAACTTGGTAACCATAATTTTTGAAATGAAACAAAATCATTAACAAATTGTATCGGAATCCAATTATTTATAAATGTTGTTATTATAAGGCAATCAGCTTGAATAAGATATCTGTTATTATATTTCTTATGTGTGTGTGTTGTGGGGGTAAGAATCTGTTTATTACTAATCCCAAATAATTTTAGCCATTGTTTTTGAAATTCTAGATTGTTATTAACAATATAATAGTCAGGTGTTATGCCAGCTTTTTTTAATAAGTATAATCTTCCAAGACATTCAGTCAACCAATGATAATAATTATTTTCAAGCCCACTAAGACTCAACTGCACAACTTGTCCTTTTATCTTTTTTGCTTTTCCAAAATTTATAAATTCATTTTTTTTAGGATTTATTTTTTGCGTTGTATGATCAAGTATAATCTCATGATTTTGTGTCCAAACCTCTTCATTATTTATAAATGTATAAGCATTGGGTAATTCTATAACATAAAATTCAGGTATTTCCGTTTCATATTCAATAAAATACTGATTTTCGTTATCGAAAATATCTTTTAATTTTGGCATGAAAAATGTTTCTTTTGGAAATATAAGTTGTTTTTTACAAAGAACATTACTTAAATAAATATATCGTGGTATAATATTTAATTTTTTACGAATTAGTTTAAGAATAAATTCGTAATGTCTTTTCAAGAATCGTTTCATTACAAAATTAAAAGCAATTTTATTTTTTGTAAATGCTGATTGTCAAAATATTTTCTAACTATTCAAAAATTATTTTGCTTAACTATTGAATAAGTACAAGTTGTACTTCCACCACCACCATAGTTAAATGTAATGTTATTGCCACTTGTGGTATATGTACCAGTTTGACCATCTATAGTGACAGTTTTTTTACCAAAAGTTGCTTCCGATATATTACTACCACTACTAACCCATGTTCCTTCGAGACGACTGGCCTCCGCAATCGATAACCGTCATTCCGAATACTAACATCCCAATAAATAATATTTTGCTTCTTTTCCCACCGTCTAATTTTTAGCCAACTATACAGTCGGCTTTTATGCACTAATATGACTATAGTCCTATTATTTATTCCATTATACGCCCTAAAATCATAATGTCAACCACATATTATGACTTTTTGCTTATTATGCTATAGGTATGGGTTTTAAAGAGAATCTAAAGTCGGAATTGACCTATTCCGGCATGTTAGTTAAGGAATTAGCCGCCAAGTCCGGGGTAAGTAAATACAGCATAGATAATTACCTCAATAAAAGGGGGCAGTCTCCCTCTGTAGAAGCGGCTGTTAAAATAGCCCAATCGTTAGGGGTTTCTGTAGAGTATCTTGTTACCGGGAAAGAAGGTCAGACTGAAAAAGCCCTTGTAAACCATGAAGTCCAAAATATAGTCCGCCTTATAGATCAACTTAATGATAAAGACCGCTTGTTTTTACTCGACTTTGTAAAATGGGTAAGAAGCCGGGAAAAGTAACCGTAAAGGTTTCAAGGTAATTAAGAAGGGTTCAAGAGCATATGTCTGCTTATCTAATTCTTAACTGGCGCTGAACCTGAGCTCTAAAATCAGCAAGGGCTTGGTCTAATGTCATTTCGCCTAATACATAAGAGAATACTACTTCACCAAAGATACTATTGATTACTTGATCTGTACTTTGGAGTGTTCTGCCATTTGCATTCTGAGCTATTGCAGAAAATGCTGCATAATGGTTTTGACCTCTTAGGTAAGGTTCGGAGAATATAGGGGCGATTCTATTCATAACAGGAATGCTGCTTACAATATCACCTGAAGCTAATGCGTATTCTTCAAGGAAGTTATCATCGGTTGTCAGGTAGCGGATGAACTCTTTTGCGGCAGCGGCATTTGGAGTATTTCTCCGTGCTGCAAGCCATGTTCCTCCCCAATGATACGCTGCAGGACCTTGAACCATTGCCCAGTCACCAGATGTTGATTCAGCATTGGGTTTAAGAACATAGTGGAGTCCCCATGTAGGAAGGAAGTAACCAAATGCTTCATAGCGTCTGCCCCTTGCATCAGGCAATGCATCTCTCATAGCTGCGAACCAACCATCGCCCCACTGGTTAACTTTGGCATCATAGCCTTTTTCATTAAAAATTTTGCTTATTTCCATGTATCGAATCATTACAGGATCGATAACAAGACTGTTGTTGACAACCCAAGGCTGTGTGCGGGCATTAATGAATACATTAAAAAGGTCTCCTCGGCTTGCAAGCATTACAGCTTGACCGTTTGATGCGGCTCTAAGCCTTTCCGCTGTTTCAAGGAATTTGTCAAAATTAGAAACAAGGTTTTGTACAAATACAGGATCATCACTGCCAAAATATCTTCTAGCAATACTTCTGCGATAAAAGAATGCGCCGGGGCATGCTTGCCAAGCCATTGCATAAACTCTGCCGTTATAAGTGCCAATTTCTACAGGATAAGCCAAAAGCCTGTCTCTGTTAGCTTCGTAAATATCAGTAAGATCCAATAGAAGCCCCGATTCAACATATTTGCGTACATCCGCAGCTTCTAATGCAAAAACATCCGGCGCTCTGCGGCCTGAGGCTAATGCCGAACCCAGCCTGCTTTCATAGTTTTCTGAGTATGATGTAAACGAATAATTGATTCTTACATTAGGGAATGCTCTTACAAAATAATTATTAACAAGTCCTTCTACTTCATCAGTAAAAGACCAAACCGATAAATTTCCTCTTAAGGTTGATCGTTCTTGTGCAAAGCTCAATGTTAATAGACCAACTAACATAACCAAAACAATTAAACATTTTTTCATATAAAACTCCTCATATGCCATTATACGCCTAATTATCATAATGTCAACCGATTTACTCGATTTTTTTAAAATAGTATAATAACCTAGATAAATTCAGTTGATATACAAAGCAGACATAAAACGAATATTACAGGAGACTAACTAAATGAGCATATTGGTATTAAACGGAAGCCCAAAAGCGGATGCAAGCAACACAATGAAACTTACAAGAGCGTTTTTGGAAGGGCTTAATCGAAAAGATATTGAAATAATCGACATTGCAAAAATGAATATACAGCCATGTAAAGGCTGCTTTGCCTGTTGGGAAAAAACACCGGGCAAATGCTGTATTACTGACGATATGCAAAACCTTTTTCAAAAATCTCTTGAAGCGGAATTGATTATTTGGAGTTTTCCTTTGTACTACTACGGTGCGCCATCACAAATAAAAGCTTTTATGGACAGACGGCTTCCAATAAATCTGCCGTATATCACTGAAGGAGAGAACGGCAGACCCAAACACCCTTCAAGGTTTGACCTTTCTGCGCAGAGGCATATTCTTATTTCAACCTGCGGCTTTTTCACGGTAGAAAATAATTTTGAAGCCCTTGTAAAACAATTCGATATAATGTTTGCGGACAAGTACGAAAAAATCCTCTGTCCGCAAGGCGAGCTGTTCAACATTCCGCAATTAACAGATCGGACAAATGAATACCTTGAACTTGTAAAACAGGCAGGTGCGGAATATGCATCCGGCGGCAGTTTTTCCGCAGAAACAAAAAGACAGCTTGCCGTTCCTTTATTTGAAAAGGAAGCCTTTATGGAAATGGCAAATGCTCATTGGCAGATAACGGAAGCAAACAGCGCAGAGAATAACGGGGCGGCGCACAGTAAAGCAGAACGGCTTTTACGCCAAATGTCGGCGATTTATTCGCCTGCCGAAAATGCGCCAAAAGCCGAAAAAACAATCGAGTTTTTCTTTACAGATATAAACGAAGCTTACCAATTAAGAGTGAAAGGGGAAAAATCTGTATTCATAAAAGAGCCGTCAGAGTTTGCGCCCTATTCTGTGCGGATTGAAACACCCTTTGAAGTATGGCAGGATATTTCTGCCAAAAAATTAGACGGAAAAGAAGCTCTTTTTCAAAACAAATACAGAGTGTTAGGTGATTTTTCTTTAATGACATCATTAATGGACGGTTTCTCTGTTCGAAAAACCAAAACGCCGCAAAAAAAGCGGTCAATGGTTATTTTCCTTCTGCCATTTTTAGCGTTATGGATTTTTGTGCCAATTTTTGAAAACTTAGGAGCTTATG
>Ga0099364_10015170_pt1 | contig 10176 bp, 9 predicted proteins | sample TergutTh196P3_FD_73070 | JGI IMG/M metagenome (GOLD analysis project Ga0099364, IMG submission 73070) | Microcerotermes parvus P3 segment gut microbial communities from Pointe-Noire, Republic of the Congo - Th196 P3 | ecosystem: Host-associated > Arthropoda: Insects > Digestive system > Gut ...
CTGCCCGCATGAGTTGTTACAACAAACGCAGAGTTATGAATGAACACAAAAAAGATGAAAAATCCGGCATGTGATAATGGTTGGTACGTTTTATGCGGGCAGGATGCCCGCGCTCCCAGGCGCTGCCGGGGGGCTTGCAATTAACAATACACTCAAAATCAAGGAAGAACCCCAGATTCGACAGCGACCAATTGATTTTGGATATCAACTGCAGGTAACGCAAAATCAGCATGGCAATCAATGCTGTCCAAATCTGCGTCATTACCGCGTTTTTGCTCGCTCCGAGAAAGGTCTTGATCTTCAGGTTTTGTTTAATCGCTTTGAAAAACAGTTCTATCTGCCAACGGTCTTTGTAAATCGCGGCTATTGTGCTGGCGTCAAATTCCATATTGTTGGTCAGAAAGGTATATATGTCATGTTCTGCATCTATCCATTTTCTGACAATTCGAAATTCGTGCTTTTCGCCGTCCTCTTCCGGTTCCAGATTGTCAAAGGTAATAGTGCGGTCTGATAAAATTTTGTCCTGGACTGCCGGACGTGCCTTGTCCGACACTTCCGTAAACGCCGCGCCCCAGCGTTGCGGGATCGAATACCTTCCAGTTTATTTCAACCAGGTCGATCACACCGTCTATCTGGCTTTCCAGTCCGCGAGGCAGATTCAAAAAAGCGGCGTTCGCCCCCAATTAAATAACGCGGCACATGTCAGCGACGCCTGCACATTGACCATGGATTTTTAAATATGGTTTGACGCAACACATTACTTTCTGTAACATAATGGGTTTCAAGCGGGGTGCCGGATACCGTACTTTCGCGACGGGTTTTTGATAAATATTTGACAGGAGTAATCGGAAATGGCCAATCACAAGTCGGCGCTCAAAGCGCACCGGCAGAGTCTCAAACGTCGCGCTATCAATCGCAGCAATCGAAGCGCGCTTAGAACCACGCTGAAACGTTTTAATGAAAAGCTGGACTCCAAAAAGCCTGATGTTCTGGAAACCGCGAAAAACGGGCTGGCGGATCTTTATTCCTCGATAGACAAAGCTTTCCGTAAAAAGTCACTCAGCCGCAACGCGGCGGCGCGGCAGAAATCCCGCCTTACCAGACGTCTGAACGCTGCGCTGAAGTCTTAATCCGATCGGCAGACGGGCGACTGAGGCAAAAGCGGAGTTTACATGAGGTTTAGCCCGGATATTTCACAGGGTTTCTACCTGTCTGCCGACAGGCAGACTGCGACGCCGCAATCAGGCATGTCTACCTGTCCAATGAGGGCGCGATAAATCGCGCCCCTACGTCGTTGCGCTTGTTTGGGCGCCTCGACATATTGTCTAATACGCCTTCGTTGCCCGCACGGCGCGCGGGAGTATACAATCCACGCCCGCTTGCGACGCACGAGCGGCAGAAACCCTATGAAATATCCGGGCTAAAAACCTGAAAATCAGATGATGCTGAAATCAGATACGCTTGATTTGTCGCCCAGCACGGTTCCCGGCCGCAGACGCGCGCCTTCTCCGATGTAACATTGCCGTCCAACGATTGATCTTTCGATGCGCGCCCCGGGAAGAATTCGCGTTCCGCTCCAGACGACAGAATCTTTGATTCGCGCCCCCTCTTCAATGCGGCAGCCTTCGCCCAGTACCGAATTTTCAATCGTAACGCCCGGTTTGACAACGCATTTCCCATCCAACATGGAAAAATCATCTATTGTAATGCGCGATTTTTCCCAATCGTTCAGGTGGCAGGAATTATTCGGATATCGCGGCAATCGCACGCGGCCGGAGATGACGCCGAAACTTGCTTCCAGATATTTTGCGGGACTTCCGATGTCCTGCCAGAAGCCGCGCATCGGGTAAGCGAATATCCGCGCCCCCTCCTGCGCCATGGCGGGAAAGAGTTCACGCTCAAAATTCTGAGCGCCGCCTTCAGGAATGCGGTCGAGCGTCCGGCGTTCCAGAATATATATGCCCGCGTTGATAGTATCGCCGATTACTTCATCTTCAGGCGGTTTTTCCGTAAAACGTATTATGCGACCGTCGGGCGTCGTTTCAACAAGCCCGTAACCGGACGGATTCATGACGCGTACTGTGACGATAGTCGCTTCCGCTTTTTTCTCACGATGAAAACGGAGAACATCCAGTAAATCGACGTCTGTCAAGATATCCCCGTTGAGCACTACCGTAATGTCGTCGATCAGGTTTTCAGCCGCCTTGAACGCGCCCGCGGTGCCAAGCGGCAGTTCTTCGTAAAGGTAACGCATGGTAACGCCGTACTGTCTTCCGTCGCCGAAGATGTCGGTAATCTTACGCGGCTGATATGAAAGACCGAGAATGATTTCAGTAATATTCGCGCACTTGATGCGATCTATCTGGAAAAACAAAAAAGGGATGTTTGCCAGCGGAACGATAGGTTTTGGAATATGCAGGGCTAGCGGGCGCAGCCGCGCGCCCTTTCCTCCGGCTAGTATCAATGCTTTGATCATGAACGTAATCCTCCGAAAATTTCCGGATAATCAGTATAACATGGAATCGCATGATGAAACTTGCGCCGGTTTCAACGATTTTGTGATACCCTGTGTGCGCTTATGAACTTGCCGAATACACTGACAATAGCTCGAATATTCCTGGTGCCGGTGGTTGTCGCCGTTCTTCTGGCCACCAGGGATCCTGAAGCCCGAACTTTATGGGGCGCCAGTCTGTTCCTGGCGGCCGCTCTGACCGACATACTGGACGGTTATCTGGCGCGCCGGCGCCAGCAGGTGACTACGCTTGGGCGACTGCTGGATCCCATCGCCGACAAGCTCCTGATTTCATCTGCGCTGATTGCCCTGGTGTGGCGGGACATTGCCCCGGCTTGGATGGTTGTGGTCATAATAGGACGTGAGTTCACAGTGAGCGGGTTGCGCAGCATCGCCGCGCACGAAGGGTTTTCCATAGACGTTTCCCGGATGGGCAAAGGGAAAATGGTGATGCAGGTCGCCGCCGTGGTAGGACTGATTCTTGGCGAAAAATATCGCGGCTGGGTGGAAATAACGGCGTACATACTGCTATGCGCGGTGGTTTTCTTCGCGCTTGTTTCCATGGTGCAGTATTTCCGGGAATTCTGGAGAAAGCTGGGCGACAGCATCAAGTTTAATGAAGCCCGGCGCGTTAAGATACTCAGACGCCGCAAACGACACGCCGCGGAGCGCCGTGAGCTGGAGCGCCTGCGCAAGCTCGAAAAACTGCGTCAGCAGGAGTCCGGCGGTGTTCCATTGCCGGAACAATAAGTTTGTTTATACTTCCGTCGGGAGTATAAGCGCCCGCGACAGGGAGTCAGGGAAAAAACTTGTCCGATTTCCTGAAAATCGCTATGCTTTGACAGTTTAATGATTATTGACGGGTTAACCCGGATATTTCAATGTAGAGAATCTCTGTATTTGGAGGTTTTGCCATGTCGCGTAAATTGCTGACAGCGATTTTTTTCGTTTTGTGCCTTGCGGCATATGCGCCTCCCGCCGGTTCCGCCGATGGCGCGGTCGGGGTAATTCTGAGCGGCTCCGCTGATTCTCCGATCAGGCTTGAGGTTTTTTCAGGTTTTGAATGTCCCGCCTGCGGCCATCTCTTTTTCAACACCATTCAACAGGTTTTGAAGAATTACAGAGACAGGGTCAGCGTTGTTTATTATGAATTTCCACTGAGCCAGCACCAGTACGCCCGTCCTGCCGCGCGTTATGCCGCCGCAGCCGCCCGGCTGAAGGATCAGGAAAAACTATTAAGGTTATATGAAACGCTCTTCGCTGATCGGGATACATGGTCAAAGGATGGCAGTCTGGAAGCTTCCGTTTCAAAAGCGCTTTCCCCGGAAGATTTTCAAAAAGTGAAAAGCATCATGGAAACGGAGGCCGAAAGTATTGAACAGGACATCGACAGGGATGTCGACGAGGGAATGAACAGAAATATCTCCGGTACGCCCACGCTATTCCTTAATCACGCCGGCAAGCAGGAGAGAATCGTTGTGCCTCCCACCGTCAGGGATATATATACGCTCCTGTCGTGGCGTTTGAACGGACTGCTGAGGCAGCAAAAATGAAAGCGCGAATACCGCAAATACTGCATTGGGGATGCCGCATTATCCTTGCGGCGATATTTTTTTACACCGGCTACGTAAAAATTGATTTCGGGGCTCCATTCTCATGGGATTTCGCAATGGTTCTCATCGGATACGAGCTGTTCCCGGACGCGTGGATTCCCTTTATCGCGCGGTGGTTTCCCTGGGCGGAAATAGTGCTGGGCGTTTTTCTCCTCATCGGCTGGAAAATGCGCTACGTCGCCGCCGCGTCGACGGCCCTGCTGTTGACGTTTACAATAGTTCTCAGCATCACTTATTTTCGTGGTATTGACGCGAACTGCGGCTGTTTCAATTTCACCACCAAGATATCTCCGCTGACCATTCTTCGCGACGGCATTATTCTGCTTCCAGCGCTTTATCTATTGTTTGAACATCGGCTGTTTCCGCGCCGGAAGCCGGTAAAATCAGAGGAAACGGGAAACACGGAAAATTTGCCGGATGATGTCGATAATGTCGAACCCGATGTTTCTTAAAACGAGGACAACATGTTCAAAACACTAAATATAAGAAAAATTACTTTTGCCGTCGCGTTATTGCTGCCGCTGTGTTTGACCGCATGTAGAAAAGACGCGTCTCAAATTGATGGACAGGCGCGGGAAGAAGTCAGGCTTACAGGACATGTTCTGAGCGGGTCGGACGACTCTCCGGTGAGGATAGAAGTTTTTTCAGATTTACAGTGTCCCGCATGCCGCGAGCTTTTCATAAGAATCCTCAAGCCGGCGATGCAGGAGTACCAGGACAAAGTCAGCGTTGTTTATTATGAATTTCCTCTCAGCGGGCACCAGTACGCCCGCCTGGCTGCGCGATACGTCGCCGCGGCGAGCAAGCTTGGACAGAAGCAGACATTGTCCGTTTATGACGCGGTCTTCAACGACCAGGTATACTGGGCCGTAGACGGCGACCTGGAAACTTCCGTCGCAAAAGCGCTCTCAAACGAAGATTTACAGAGATTACGGCAAATTCTGCGAGATAACACCGCGCTGGTGGAGATCGACGAAACCATAGATAAAGAACAACTTATGGGAATGCGCAAGGGAGTAAATTCCACCCCTACGGTTTTCATTTCTTATGGCGGCAGGGAACAAAGGGTTGAAGGCGTTCCAACCTACCAGGTCTTAAAGCAGTTTCTTGATCCCATTTTGAAGTAACCCGAATATTTATGAAGCTTCCATTACAACTGCGCAATCAAGCCGCCTCGCGGCGGTGCGCAGGGGCGCGATTTATCGCGCCCTCTGCCGTTAACCATCTTTGGAGTAACTTCCGAATGAAGTATAGGTAAGTTATAGGCAAGCTACCTGGGAACGCGGGCATCTTGCCCGCATGAGTTGTTGCGACAAACACTGAATTACGAATGAACACAAAATGATGGAAAATCCGGAACATGATAGTGGTTGTTGCGTCCGCCGGTTTACACCGGCGGTTATAGACATTACGCCCCTGTCGGGACGTTGGAACGCGGGTTTCACCCGCTTTCATCTTAACAATGCGGGCAGGATGCCCGCGCTCCCAGGGGTTTTGCAATTACCTCCAAGCCCTGAAAGGGCGTAATCAAATCGACTTTATGGACAGACTCTAAATATAGCTTATGTGGCGGGATGAATAAATTCAGCGTTTCACCGTCAGCGATGCCGTATACGCGCGTCCCGCCATGGGGAAGTATTCTCTTATTTCATACAGTTTGTCGAAGATATTACTTACCCCCGCGGACAGCGACAGGTGGTTGTTTATATCCACCGTCGCTTTAATACTTGCAAGACCGTAAGCGCTCAGTTTATTTACGCCGCCGGTATCGCCGTAACGGCTGCCTGTATATTCATAACGGGGAATGATGGAAAGTTTTTTCATCGGCCTTATTTCAATGAAAGCGTTGGCGGTTACCTGGGGATAATAACTCAATACCATTATTTCGCCGCTCTGGTTGTAGTCAATACTGTATTTATTCAGTGAAAACGCCCCGCCGCAATTGAACATTTCATTCAGATAAAATCCGGCGCCCAGTTCAAAACCGTAAAATGACGATTCATCAAGGTTTCTGGCATAATCAACGGCGGCTACGGGATTATTGGGATTGGGAATCTTGACATTCACGATCTTGTCCATCACTTTGCTGTAATAAACCGCTGTGTTGAGTTTTAATGTATCGGTTGCCCACCCTTCATAGCCGAACTCAAAATGGTTGGCCATTTCAGGCCCCAGAGACGGGTTGGGAAGCACATCCCCGAAGCGGGTGGAATATCGTTGCGACATATTTGGAAAATGGTTTTTACGCGCGTAGGTGAGACGCAGCTCATGGTCTTTCGCGGCCTCGTAAAAAGCGCCGAGCTGCCATGTATAAAGATGCATCGTGTCGGATCTGACAATATAATACAGTGCGCCAAGCATTTGAGCGAACTCATCGTTTTTACCCCAATACTTCTTTGGAATAAGAGTGTCGAATCCAAAACCCGCAACGAAAGTAACACGAGGCAACGGCGTTACGGAATATTCAGTTCCCACCGACCATGTATCCTCGTTCACATGTACCTCTACCTCGTCCCCTCTCAAACCTTTATGGTCCTCATTTTTATATGTGGCGGCAAATTGCAGTCTGTTCCACTCGTTGATGATCCAGCCGCCCGTGACGCGCGCTCCAATGGAATACTCGTCATAATCGGAGGGCCTGGCGTGAATCCCGGCTTCAAGCGCCCTCAAACTATAGTATTCCAGCAGGCGGTTGTCGTATTTGTCATAATACGCCAGGGCGTTTAAAGTAAAAGCTCCCGATTCATACGCTCCGTTAAGCGAAAAGCTTTTCCGGTCATATCTTGGCCAGTCCCATATCCGATAGCCCCTTATCGTGGTTTCGGGTGAAGATAAGCCTTTGTCGGCGTCCTGCTGAACATACGTTGCCCAAATATCCAGCTCGCGCGTGGGCGTCAACCCCGCGATAAGTGTGAGTTTTTTGTCGGTGGAGTCCGACCAGAGGCGGTCTCCCTTTTGCTGTGGATTGTTTGCCGCAGGCTCAAAATCGGCTGGAAGGCGGAAATGATCCACATCCCTGTACTGATATACCGCCCTCGCGTAATAACGATCCCGTTTTGTTCCCGCCGCCGCGACGTATGTGCTTGAGGCGTAGCTGAAAACGGCGTCAAAGTCGGCGGAGGCGTCAAACAGCAGTTCCAGCGGCTTTTTAGGTTTCGCTATGCTCATAACGACGGCGCCGCCCAGTGTATTGGCGCCGAGCAGGGTTGAACTGTAGCCTTTATGGACCGTCACGCTTTCCAGATCGCCGATAAGGAATCTTGCCGCGTCCCCTTCCCGCCGGTAAGGACTTGCCATCGCTATTCCGTCTACATATATGGGTACGCTGTCAAGGCCGAAACCGCGTATTCTGAAATTTGACTCGTTGCGCGCGCCGCCTCCCGTGAAAGTTATGCCGGGTAAATACTGCAAAGCTTCCCTCAAATCCCTCGCGCCCTCGCGCCTCATGTCTTCCTGTTCAATACGCTCTCTGGCCACTTTCGCGCCGGTCACTTCTACGGTGATACGTACCGGTTCATCCGCCCACTCTCCGGTTTCTTCCGCGGCGCCTGCCTCCATGATGGGCGGATATGCCGGTTCATCCGCCTGCAGCGCGTAAACCGCGGCGGTGACAAATGAGAATAGCACCACAAAAACAGTCTTTTTCAATGTTTTCCTCTATATCCGGGTTGACCTGGGAGCGCGGGCATCCTGCCCGCATGTTCAATAAAATGCGGGCAAAGCCCGCGTTCCAACGTCCCGCAGGGACGTAATGCCTATAACCGCCGGTGTAAACCGGCGGATGCAACAACCACTACCACATGCTGGATTTTTCACCATTTTTGTGTTCATCCATAATTCCACATTGTTGTTACAACTCATGCCGGTGTGGTCGCCGGCGCTCCCAGGACGCCCGTGATATGTAACATATCAAGCAGCGCGTACCCGTTTACCTAGCCCGGATATTTCATAGGGTTTCTACTGCGGCGCCGCAATCAGGCATGTCTACCGCGTTGCGCTTGTGATGCCTCCTAGACATATTGTCCTATATGCCTTCGTCGCCATCACTGCGCGCGCCTTGTATCCACACCCGCTTGCGACGCCTCGCTACGAAACCCTATGAAATATCCGGGCTAGGGCGACGGCGCTAAATATGTAGCAGGTATGCAACCGCCAACTTTATTACCCAGGGCGACGGCGCTTACGCGCCTCTGCCCTGGGCTGACATACTACGGGCTTTCAGCCCGTTTGAACGCGGGCTTTGCCCGCTTTTATCAGGTTAAAACAGTATCAACACTTTTTCGTGGAGAGAAACTAATGAAAAATTTAAGAATAGGGGAAATAATCATCGCGCTTTTGCTGACGTCTTTTCTTGTCGCCTGCGGCGGCGGCAACGACAACAAAGAAAATGTGACTATTGGAATTTCGCCCATGTCGGCAACTTCCAATGTTGGAACGCCGCAGGCTTTTAATGTCACCGTAGGGGGAACAAGCAACACGGGCTACACTGTGACAGCCACACCCGCCGGATCGGGATGCCCATCCGGAGCACAAGGCGGCAATACGTTCAGTTGCACGCCTACGGCGGCGGGTACGTATCAAATCACCGTAACGGCAAGCGCCGATACGTCGAAAACGCAATCGGCGACGCTGACCGCGTCGGTTCCGTTCAGTGACGCGCCGCCGACGACTCCGGCTGCAAACTGTTCCGATCCCATCGGCACGGGAACAAACAGGGTGCGCATCGCGGTTGCGTCCAATTTCAACCTTTCGGCGCAGGATTTGGCAAGAAACTGGTTTCAGGCGTCAAGTTACGGCGCAAATACCTCCGTCATCGTTTGCCACAATTCCACCGGGACGCTCAGGAATGAGATTAACGCCGGTTACGACGGCTACGCAATGCTGTTTACCGCCGATGAATCCGCACAGAATTATGATAATCAGTATGGCACGGTGTCTTACGTATACGCTAAAGGCGTTCCCATTCTTGCCGCCCAAAATTCGGTCATTTCGGACGTAAGCGGCTTGATTACCAGCCAGTCCGACACTCCCGCGTTAAGCGGATTGACCGCAACCATCGAGGACGGCCCGACGGCATTGAGAGCCAGGTACCGTGTCAATACGGCATCGGCGCAAATGGTATCCGTTGCGGATCCAAACCAGGCGCCTTACGGCGTGGCGGCGGAATTAATCTTTAACCCGATGATGGAGACAAACATTCGCACCGCTCCTCCGTCCTGGGTGTTCACGGGCGGCAACGTTGCGGCCAACGGATTGTGGAACAATATTGATAACACCCACCTTGCCGTTGCGACCAACACCGTCGCCGGCGCGGATACCAGCGGGGTAAAATCCGGACTTCTCGGAAAATCCCAGATATGCGGTGAAATCGCCCCGAACGCCTCGAATCCCGCCTGGACGTATGTTGAATTTACGCATCCGGACTTTATACGAAACCAGAAGGCGATTTTGCTTGACAGCGGAAATCCCGCCGCCGCCAGTCTGGACAACTATATCCGGAACGCGATGGGAACAGGCGACTGGGGAAATTTCCTTGACGGCAACTGTTACCTGCCCGTGGATTAAAAGTCCTGGGAGCGCGGGCGTCTCGCCCGCATTGTTAAAATAAAATGCGGGCAAGGACCCGCATTCAAATGCCCTGAAGGGCATAAGGTGAATAACCGGCGGGAAGCCGTCACCTGAAATACAAGCCCTGCAACAAATACGATGTACGGAGTTAAGCTCTTGCAGAGCTGGGATCGTGGTTATGTCCTCCCGCCGGTTACGCGCTAACGCGCTCCACCGACGGTTACTCACATTACGTCCCTGCGGGACGTTTGAACGCGGGCATTGCCCGCATTTATTTTTAATTTTGGGCGTGATTTAATGCGTAAGTTTTTCGATTTCGTCAAGAGAAAGTCCGGTAATGTCCGCAATGTCGTTAACCGCCATATTTCTTTTGAGCATATTTCGGGCAATGGCAAGCGTTTTTGTTGCAACGGCGTCGTTGGTTCTGGCGCGTTCGTCACGCTGTGCCATGACTTCGTATTCATGTATCAGCCGGGCGCGTTC
>Ga0099364_10015171_pt1 | contig 10175 bp, 8 predicted proteins | sample TergutTh196P3_FD_73070 | JGI IMG/M metagenome (GOLD analysis project Ga0099364, IMG submission 73070) | Microcerotermes parvus P3 segment gut microbial communities from Pointe-Noire, Republic of the Congo - Th196 P3 | ecosystem: Host-associated > Arthropoda: Insects > Digestive system > Gut ...
CAAAATTTTCCTAAAAAAAGAAATGATAGAGGGGAAAACGGTGACCGTGATCGGGATGTGAAGCTACAAAAAAATCTTCAGAAATCAGCAAAATCGTTACCATGTAACTGCATTGTTTACGACTCTTCGTAGAGGTCATTAATGGAAATATCCAATCCGGGTATGATAGATACCGGTATGACCGATATTCTATCCTGTTCAAGTTCATAGATAGTTCCTTTATCGAATTTACCGTCCGTTTGAAGCATATACACAGTCACATAATTCTCTAACGGTGAAATTATCCAATACTCCCTCACCCCATATTTTTCATAAAGGTCAAATTTTTCTCTAATGTCTCTTTTTATGGAAGACGGAGACAATACTTCTGCAACGAAGTCAGGTGCCCCATAACACCTGTTTCCATCTAATTTTGACCGATCGTAAACGATGATGAGATCAGGTTGCAAGGCTGCTTCTACTTTTTCTTTTTCATATACTCCTTCAAAGAGACACACTTCAACGGGCGCAAATATAATTTTGTATTTTTTCTCTTTAAAGGAGGACAAAAAACTTCTGATTTTAATATAGAGGTTGCCAATCAAGTCCTGATGTCTTATTGATGGCGTAGGCGACATATATTTGATCCATCCCCTGATAAACTCAACATTCGTTTCAGGCAATCCTAAATACTCGCTATAAGTTCCTTGTATCGTTTGCATGCTCTAAAGGTGTTAATTATTTGATTATCATTTAAATCTTTATCGTATATGCCATCCCTTCGTTGGGTTGAGTGAGAAAGTTTTCTACGATGATGTTGATGTCGCCGTCCTGGATGCCATCGTTCAGTCGAACCGTGATGGTCTGCACGGCTTGTGGCGCGATGGTGAAAGGGAGGAGATTTACATTGCGCAAATAGACCAAACGGGGGTCATGCTCGGCTATTTTCAGGCGGAACGTGAGGTCGGATTTGTTTTTAAGCGTGACGGTCGCTGTTTTATCTGCCTTCTTTACCGTTATCTCCAAGGCGTTTTCGAACAGTTCCTTCAGGTACTTTTCTTCGCCGATGATAAATTCATCATAATAGACGGCCGTGCGTCTCTCTTTCAAGGCTTCGTGGATCGCTTCGGGCGTAGCGCTGCTTGCAAATACAAGGGTCATTGTCCGGTGTTTCCCCACTGCAAATGGGGCTATAGGGCCATGTGAATCCGTGTTACCGAGCATGGTCAGGTTTTTTTCCAAACACCAGCGGTGCGCTTCGGGATAATAAGGCCCGTTAACGACCTCTATGCCTAACATCATGCCCTGTTGCAATAGCTGGGTATGCACTTCAAACCACCGGGTCGTGTCGGGCTGTTGGGCAACCCATCCGGGATGATTCCAGAAAATGAAAGCATTTTGCGCTTTAGCGGCGCGAAAAGCATCCATATATTCCTTAGTCGCTAACGCATCGGCATTACTGATAAAGATGGCATTACTATGCCCCGGAGGCATCTGACGGGTGATTTCTGAGCCTCTGATGAGTATTATCCCTCTGTCTTTGGCTTGTGCTTGGGCTAACTCGTACGAAATATTGTGCGAGATTCCATCAATCGGAAGACCTGATTGCTTCTCAAAAGCCCGTAAATAACTGCGATTTTCTAAATGGTCGGTGATGGCTATGGCATCTAATCCATCCCGATACGCCTCATCAACCCGTACCGTAGGCCACACCGTCCCGTCGGAAAAAACCGTGTGAAGATGGAAGTCACATTTCAACGTGACAAACCCTTTCAAATCGGGAATGGCAATCTTGCCCTTTCCCTGAGCAAATAACGGCAGCGATATACAAACTGCCAATGATACAATTAATAATTTTTTCATCTGATTTCATTTTTAACATTTATACTATTAAGCCATTTTATTATCGAAACAATGTTTATTATTTGATTATTAACGGCATACTTTTTGCCGTTTTTTGGTTTGTAAACTGCTTTATTTCGGTGTTTTTGCTTTTCTTTCTACCGATTCAAAGAAGCGCTTTTTTGAAAATTTCCTCTACTTCTTCGGGGAGGATGCCACCTTCATGCACTTTCTCGTCGTCGATATAGAAGGTCGGAACATAGTAATAATCAAATTGATTCGCAAGTTCGGCTTCCTCTTCCTCTTCGATCAGTTCGAGTTCAATAGCTTGATAAGCCTCCTGCTTTTTCAGCTCATCGATATAAGCAAAAGCCTTTTTACAAAAGGGACAATCCGATAAATAAAAAATTGTAATCGTTTTCATAAGCGTTTATCTTACAGGTATGAAGTCAAGTTGTTTGCGTAGCAGGTTGGCTTGCGCAATTTTTACCGTGATGCGGTCGCCGAGACGATAGATATGTTTATAACGTCGTCCGATGAGGCAATAATTTTTCTCGTCACATTCGTAATAATCATCGTCCAAATCGCGAATAGGGACAAGCCCTTCGCATTTATTTTCGTTCAGCTCTACGTACAGTCCCCATTCGGTGACGCCGGAGATAACGCCGTCGTATACCATGCCGATTTTATCGCTCATAAACTCTACCTGCTTGTATTTGATAGATGCACGTTCGGCATTAGCGGCTAATTGTTCCTGCGCTGAACAATGTTTGCAAGCATCTTCATAGACTTCCTGATTGACGCTTCTGCTGCCTTTCAGAAGATACCGGTCTAACAGGCGGTGAACCATCATATCAGGGTAACGGCGGATGGGCGAGGTGAAATGGGTGTAATACGGGAAAGAAAGTCCGTAATGGCCGATATTATAAGTAGAATAGATCGCTTTCTGCATCGAGCGTATGGCTAATGTCTCGATAAGGTTTTGTTCCGGTTTGCCTTTCACTTTGTCTAAAAGGCTGTTGATGCTCTTCTTAATCTCCTCTTTGGCGCCTGAGATATTCATATTATAACCGAAGCGACTGATAAATGCTGAAAAATCCTGTAATTTTTCAGGGTCAGGGCGCTCGTGAATCCGGTATACAAACGTTTTTTTATGTTTGCCTTTAAGCGTTTTACCGAAAGTCTCGGCTACTAAACGATTGGCTAATAGCATAAACTCTTCAATCAGATGGTTGGCGTCGGTTGATTCTTTGAAAGAGACGCTGAGCGGCTTCCCCTTATCGTCGATTTCAAACGTCACCTCGAAACGGTCGAAGTCAATGGCGCCATCCTGAAAGCGTTTTTCTCTCAGCTGTTTGGATAGCGCGTTGAGTTGCAGTATTTCTGCATGATAGTCGCCCGTTCCCGTTTCGATAATAGCTTGTGCTTCTTCATAAGTAAAACGCCGGTTACTGCAAATCACCGTCCGCACGATACGTGAGGCACATATTTCGGCTTTTTCGTTCAACTCGAAGACGGTCGAAAAACAAAGTTTTTCCTCGTCCTGCCGAAGCGAGCACAATTGATTCGAGAGCCGTTCAGGGAGCATGGGGATCGTGCGGTCTACTAAATAGACAGATGTAGCACGTTCAAAGGCCTCTTTGTCGATGATGCCGTCCGGTTTGACGTAATGGGTGACATCGGCAATATGGACGCCGACCTCCCAATGGCCGTTCTCCATCGGGCGAATCGACAGCGCATCATCAAAGTCCTTCGCATCTTTCGGGTCGATGGTAAGGGTCGTGACGCTGCGAAAATCTTCCCGTTCAGCTCTTTCTGTATCGGTGATGCAGTCAGGTATCTTTTCGGCTGCTTGCGCGACTGATAACGGATATTGATAGGGCAGTCCAAATTCGGCTAAAATGGCGTGCATCTCGGTGGTGTTATCGCCGGCAGTACCCAGTACATCGACGACCTCTCCGATTGGATTGCGTACATTTTCAGGCCATTCCCGGATTTTGACGATAGCCTTTTCGCCGTTTTTCCCGCCGTTGAGGTACTCTTTCGGAATAAAGATATCCTTGGAAAGATTTTTGTCTTCGATCACTAAAAAGGCGTAATCGCGCACTACTTGTAATGTCCCAATGTATGTATCTTTTGATTCCAAAATCTCAATGCGACGCTGGAATGAGCCGGTTTTTACAGTTTTTTTCTTGCCGCGACCGGTTGATTTTTTTTTGTTTGCTATTCGATGCATAACTTCTTTTTACGGCGCAAAAGTACGCCTAATGTTTGTATTCTGAAAATAAAAAACGGATAAAAAAGCGTGTTTTTTCGATGACGGTTTTTTTCTAATAAAAATTTATCCTATCTTTACATGCTTTTTGTAATTTTGTTTTGACTAAAAATATTCATAACCATTTAATATATAATCAGATGAAAAAAATATTGATCATCGTTCTAATGACCGTCTCGTATGCTACCGCAATTTTTTCACAGTCGAAAGCCGATGATATTGTGGGCATCTACCTTGTTCTCGAACCAAAGACGAAAGAAAAAAGTCAGATGGAGATTTATAAAACCGCTGACGGTAAGTACGAAGGAAAGGTCGTTTGGGTAGAAAAGAAAACCGACGACAACGTGATTGGCTCCGTCCAAATACGTAATCTCACCTACGACCCTAAAAACAAGGACTGGAGAAACGGCAAAGTCACTTACGAAGGTAGCCAGTATAGCATGACGGCAAGTTTCAGCGAACCGGGAAAGCTGAAAATAAGAGGATTTTTAGGCGTCTCTCTGCTTGGAAAAACAGAGTACTGGACTAAAGAAAAGGAGATACGCAAGTAAGCGAATCAGTTGAACTCATCATTATATTTCAGTTGCGCATCCGCCATAAATTGCTTGATTCGTTGTTCATCATCCTTTTTGAAGATAAGCAGCACATTGCCGTTTTCGGCGATGATATAATCTTTTAATCCCTGAATGACGGCCAACCGTTTATTATCGCCGAGCGCAATGATATTATTTTCACATTCATAAAGCAAGGCGCGCGTTTTCAGGACAGCATTTTGCTTTTCATCCTTTGTGGCGATGTCGTAGAGCGACCCCCACGTGCCAAGGTCGGCCCAGCCGAAATCAACACACTTCATATAGACGTTGTCAGCTTTTTCCATGACGCCGTAATCTACTGAAATATTCGGACAAAAGGGATAGTGCTTATTGATAAAATCCTGTTCCTCAGGGGTGTTAAAAATCTCTATGCCCAGCTCAAAACGGGCGGATATTTCCGGCAGGTACTTTTGAATAGCCTGCATGATTGTATCGACATTCCACATAAAAATACCCGAATTCCAGAAAAATTCGCCGCTATCCATAAATATTTGAGCGAGTTCAAGATTCGGCTTTTCCGTAAATGTTTTCACTTTGTTTAGTTTGCCTATCATGGTATCGCTGCATTGGATATATCCGTAACCGGTCTCCGGACGGTTGGGCTTGATGCCGAGCGTCATAAGCGCATCATGCTCGCTGACAAACGCCAAACCCTCGCGAATCGATGCCAGGAACTCGCTCTCCTTCAAGATGAGATGGTCTGAAGGGGCAACGACGATATTGGCTTTCGGATTGCAGGCTTTGATGCGATAGGTCGCATAAGCGATGCACGGCGCCGTATTCCGGCGGGTTGGTTCAAGCAATATTTGTTTTTCGCGCATTAAAGGCAATTGCTCTTTGACTAAACCGGCATATTTCTCGTTTGTGACGATATAGATGTTTTCCATAGGTATGACTTTGGCGAAACGATCAACGGTCATTTGCAACAACGAACTGTTCACCCCAAAAAAGTCTAAAAATTGTTTCGGATAACTCTCTCTGCTAAAAGGCCAAAAACGGCTTCCAATGCCGCCTCCCATGATTACACAATAATTATTATTCATACGATCAAAAAAAAATTTGCAAATTAAAAATAAACACTTATCTTTGCACCCGTCTTTACCGAGTGCTTGATGCCCAGATGGCGGAATCGGTAGACGCGCTGGTCTCAAACACCAGTGTCAGCAATGACATGCCGGTTCGACCCCGGCTCTGGGTACTTCTTGATACGCTAACGGCTTTATTATAAAGCCGTTAGCGTTTTTTTTAGTAGTTTTTGCGACAATTTTGCGCCACATATCCCTACCCATGAAGGGTTTTATCCATGTCGATAACCGGCCATGGCGCGTAATTTTCCCAGGCGCCGCGCGTAAAATCGGGGATTTCAACGGAGCAGTTTTTATTGAGTACCGACCTTTCGCTGAGTTCGACAATGCTCGACCATGCGGCGGCATCGTACACGCTTTGGTCTAATGGATAGCCATTTCGGAGGCAATAGATCAACCGCCAATCCATGATGAAGTCCATACCGCCGTGTCCGCCTACTTTCTTGGCCTGCTCGCCAATGTATTTGCTGAGCGGGTGTTCGTATTGTTTCATCACTTCCGACTGTTTACCTTCCGACAGATATTCGTGGGTCGACGGTTGGATAGCCACTTTTTCCTGTGGATATTTCACGGCCATGCCTTTCGTGCCTTGTACTAAGTGAATACGCGAGTAGGGGCGTGGCGAGGTGGTATCATGTTGTACCATCAGACTTTTACCTTTGACCGTGCTGATGATCGTCGTGTTCATATCGCCTAATTTGTAACGCTCCGACTGGGTTATCCGCTCGTCGTCGGTCAGGTTTTCTTTTGCCCAGAGTGACAGTCCGAACTGTCCGGTAGAGACCGACGAGAGGTATTGCATCCGGTCGCCCTGGTTGATGCCCATGATCTGGGCGATGGGGCCTAATCCGTGAGTTGGATAAGGATTGCCGGTATGATACTTGCTGTATTCGAGGCGCCAGTATTTGTAGTATCCTTCAAATTTACTTTGACGTAAATCATGGATATAGGCGCCTTCTGAATGAATGATATCGCCCAGCAGCCCTTTACGCGCCATATTCAAAGTAGCTAATTCAAAAAAGTCGTAACAGCAGTTTTCGAGCATCATACAATGGAGCTGTTTTTCTTCCGCTTTGTTGACTAACGCCCAGCAGTCGGCTACGGTGAGCGCTGCCGGCACTTCTACGACGGCATGTTTGCCATGCTCCATGGCATAGAGCGCGATGGGTACATGTAGCGTCCAGGGTGTTGCATTGTATATCAGGTCGATATCATCGCGCTCGCACATCTTTTTCCAGTCTTCTTCCTTAGTATAGGCAACCGCCTCTTTTCGGCCATTGCCTGTAAGTGATTTCTGGCTTTGGGCAACGCGCGCGGGCTGCAAGTCGCATATAGCAACGATTTCCGTCCCTTCAATGTGCGACAACCGATTGACGGCGCCGCCTCCGCGTCCTAATCCCACCACGCCGATGCGGACGGTGGATAACGGTTTTGCACGAAATCCTAAAACGGATTTTCCTTTCGAGGGCGGAACATAGTCTTCCGTCCGCGCAAATAATTGATTGGCCGATGCTTGAGCGGCCTCTACTTTTCCGCTAACTAAGGCGGCAGCGCCTCCTGCGAGCGAAGTTCTCAAAAATTGTCTTCTATTAAGGCTCATGGCAAATTTTTTTTAGTAATTACACGGAGACAAAGATACGACTTTTTTGCGAAATGATATACGATACACAAAATATTAACGTTTATCTATCAACATAAAAGTATTAAATACAATGGAAAAGAGAAAAAATACAATCTTCCTGTTAAGTTTTAGCATCGTTTGGGCTATTATTATTTTTGTACTTTGTACGATGCCACAGAGCGATTTGCCTCAAGTAAAAGTGCCGAATATAGATAAAATCGCTCATTTCGGGTGTTTCCTGATTCTTTCGGTTTTTTTGAGTTTGCTATTACACATTAAGACACGCTTAAAATTTCTGCATATTATCCTGTTTTCTACCTTGTTAGCCTTTATTTACGGCGGAAGTATAGAGATTCTGCAAAGTCGGTTTTTCAATCGGACGGGCGACGTGAAGGATTTAATAGCCGATGTGCTGGGCGGATTTGTCGGCGCTTTGATGTATCCTGTGGTACTTCGGCTCTTTCTTTGGGTGTTTGGAAAAAAAAATTGATTAGAATTGAATAGGATATAAATATTTTTTTTGTATATTTGCAGATTATTTGGATAGATTGGCTTGAGAAGGATAAATGAATTTGGAAAAAAGAATTAAAAAACGGATACAGACAAAATTCATCTACTATTTTGCATCTGTATTAATATCCTGTACCTCTGTTACTTATGCTCAGATAAGCGAAGGAGGTATACCGCCGAGTTTTTCTCATATTCCAATGTTGCGAAGCGAAGTTCAGCCTGTCGAAGTAGCGGTTGATTTGTATATCAAAGACTTGCGTTCAGTCGACGAGTGGCAAGCACAGATTGGCATACCGACGCCGGTAGCACGGCTGATTCCTGTGGATTATACGGTCGAAAATGCAGGCGTATGGACGACTTTGCCTACCGACGAGCTGATCTGGCGGTTACGCCTCAAAGCGCCCGATGCCGTTGCGTTAATGCTTTACTATCAGGATTTTTATATCCCCGAAGGCGGGAGACTGTTTATTTACAGCGCCGACCAATCCCAGGTCATTGGCGCTTATACGCACCGTACACATCCTGCAACCGGTCTTTTTGCGACGGAATTTATAAGCGGCGACGAACTTGTGCTTGAATATGTCGCCTCGCAAGACAGCGGGGAGAAGCCGCGCATACATATCAATGAGATAGGCTACGGATATAATACGGCTGCTTTGCGGGCTTTTTGCAATGTGCGACAGGTAACGACGCGCGCCGAATCGGGTGATTGTGAGGTCAACATCAATTGCGAAGAAGGTGACGCCTGGCAGAACGAAAAGAAAGGCGTTTGCCATACGGTACAAAAGATAGGCAATGTCAGTTATATTTGTACGGCGACACTGCTCAATAATACGGCAGAAGATTTCACGCCCTACATTCTGACTGCCCGTCATTGCGCTTATGACGGTACGAAGGTTGCAAGCGCTGAGGACATGAAACAATGGGCGTTTTATTTCCACATGGAGCGCGAATCGTGCGACAACAGTTCGCTTCCCGTTGTCCGCCGAACAATGACGGGCTGCAAATTAGTTGTACAGACCGGTATGGCAGGCGGGTCAGACGGGATGTTATTACAGTTGAATGAGATGATACCGGAAGAGTATGATGTGTTTTATAACGGATGGGACCGTCGGAATACAGCCGCCAATTCAGGCGTCAGTATTCATTATCCAAGAGGCGATTACATGAAAATTTCCACATTTAAAAACAGGGTTACATCCGCTACTTTTTCATCGAGCGAGTTCACAGGGTCGTCCGACGGCTGCTGGAATGTGATTTTTGCGGCTACAACTAACGGACACGGCGTGACCGAAAGCGGGTCGTCAGGGTCGGCACTCTTTAATGAAAATAAATTAGTTGTAGGCACCCTGACAGGTGGAAACTCCAGCTGCTCCTATAAGACCGGCATCAATCTATTCGGAAAGATGAGTTCCCATTGGAATAGATATTCAGCCGATTCCATGCACATGGACGCATGGCTTGATCCTATAAAGAGCGGAGTGGAATCGTTTGAAGGCCGTTTTCGCCAATTATTCCGCCCGGCGCCGGTCAATGTGACGGTGACCAACTTAGGCGCAAGTGTGTATCTGTCATGGAACATGCCGCACAGCTCGGAAGCGCCCAGCCATTTCAATGTGTATCGGAATAATGTGAAACTCACGGAAGTCAACAAGTATTCCTACACCGACGAAACCCCGATAGCCGGTTCGTTGATTTATGCCGTATCAGCCGTATATGCCGACGGCGAGGAATCACCTTTTTCTTCAGGCATCGTTTCGATTGTCGATTATAAACCCCCGACCGAATTAAAAGCCGAGCGTATTTATAATACCAATAACGTACAACTGTCATGGAACGTGCCGGTTTATACACAAGCCATTTACTGGGGCACATTAGACCTGACTTATGCCGCAGGATTTCAAAATAACATCGCGTTTTATTATGGCCAGAAATGGTTGCCGGAAGAAATCGAAGCGTTTCATGGAAAAACGATTGAAGCCGTTCAGTTTTACCCGCGCTCGGAGACTACCTACGAACTGTATATTACACAGGGCGACCGCTTCTACCGTCAACCGGTCGAAACGTCAACCCTTGAATTTGACATGCTCAATACAATCGAACTGGATGAGCCTTTTACGATTGACGGTTCTAATTCGCTGATTGTTTCAATCAATGTCGTTAAAACCGACAATGATTATCCGGCCGGATGCGACGAAGGGCCGGCGGATGATGGAAAAGGCAATGTCTATTCGACCGATGGAATAGATTGGAAAAAGTTTTATGATGAA
>Ga0099364_10015172_pt1 | contig 10175 bp, 9 predicted proteins | sample TergutTh196P3_FD_73070 | JGI IMG/M metagenome (GOLD analysis project Ga0099364, IMG submission 73070) | Microcerotermes parvus P3 segment gut microbial communities from Pointe-Noire, Republic of the Congo - Th196 P3 | ecosystem: Host-associated > Arthropoda: Insects > Digestive system > Gut ...
AACGAACCCAGCACGATGAACACGAGATTCATGACAAATACTACGGCAAAAACGCCGCCTCGGGCATGCAGCCCTGTTAAAAATGCATACTTAAACTGAACCTTCACGGATAAACACCTCCAAATAAGCCTGCTCCACGGTTTGGCCGCTCTCCTCGCGCATGGCGTCGCAATCGCCGGAAAACACGACCTTACCCTTGGACAGAAAATATACGCTGTCGAATATGCGTTCGATGTCTTTGACCAAATGCGTGGAAACAAGCGTGGACGAGCCTTGCGGCGTCAATTTGATTATCGCGTCTATAACGCGCGTTTTTCCGACAGGGTCGATGCCGTCCAGCGGCTCGTCGAGCAGGTATAGGCTTGTATTGCGGGAAAAAGTCAGTCCGAGCACGAGACGTTCCTTCATGCCTTTTGACAACCCGCGGACATGAGTTCTTTGAATGCTCTCCAGCTCAAGGATGCTCATGAGTTCGTCTGCGCGCTCCTGCGAATAGTCGGGATACATTTCCCTGAAGAACGTGAATGCGTCGCTAATGCGCATCCAGCGGGGGAAAACCATTGCGTCCGGGCAAAAGGCGACCGTCTTTCGCGCATCCGATCCGAGGGCGGCGTCATTCAGGTAGCGCACCCTGCCCGCTGTCGGCTGAAGCAGCCCTGCCACGGTTTTGAGCAATGTGGTCTTGCCTGATGCGTTTGGCCCGAGAAGTCCCACGATTTGCCCGCCTTGTATTGACATATCTACGCCCCGAAGCGCGTCGCAGCCTCGGAACTGTTTTTCCAGTCCGATGGTTTCAAGAATTTGCGGCATGTGTATCATCTCCTCTCATATATATTGTAAGTTCGTCCAAGATGTCCCTGTCTGTGCAGCCCAGTGCGCGCATTTCCTCAACGAATCGGTGAAGAGAATCGAGCGCTAGGCTGCGCCGCGTTTTTTCAATCATGCTTAAATCCTCCGTAATAAAATATCCTGTGCCCCGTTTGCTGCTAATTAGCCCGTCCCTCTCCATCTCTTGATATGCGCGCTGTATCGTGTTTGTGTTTACTTTAAGCAGCGTGGACAGCTCGCGGATGGATGGGATTCGTTCCTGCGGATTGATGTCGCCTCGGACGAATGCCCGGTTGAACCTGAGAACTATCTGGCGATAGATCGGCATCCGATCGTCAAACGCCATGCTCCATTGTTCCCACAGTGGCATAGTGTCACCTCCTTCAGTGTACCACAACACTACCACACTATGGCGACGTTGTCAATAGGAAAATAAAAATTTTTAGTTTTTTATAATCTTGGCATTAATCTGTTATTTTCAAAAAGCACTTGTTTTGCCGACAAGCATGGGATATAATGATTGACGGTGGTGCGCCAGTTCGGCGTTGTGAATATAGTCGGTGAGAAGCCGACACGGTAAGGTCTAGCCAACCGCCGTTATCCAGCCTTGGAGCCGAAGCCGCGAGGTCAGGTTTAAGCGTAGGCAGGAAACCATGCGAGCCGCAATGCGAAAGCGTGAAGTTATTGAGCCTCGTTAGAGAATATAGAGTGGAAGCCGATGTTATCACCTCAACAGCAGGCAACAACAGTCGGTCGCAATGGCAAGAACGACTGAGTTCCACCGGGGTCTTAGAGCGTGGCGAGCATGAGATTGTTATTCACGGCGTACCTGGGAGACCTCTTGCGCTCCAGAAGCAAACGGGGGTATTCCGTACACAAGGAGCATTTCATCTAAGGTGCGGGAAAAGGCGCAAGAGGAGTCGGATTCGCTCATAGTACCGAAGAAGCCAGTAATGACGGTGGAGGGAAGGGGCGGACACACAAGCCGTCCCCGAGGACGAAACATCAGCCACACAGGAGGTGGGGAAACGATGGGAAAAGGGTATGAGGGGATAGGACGGCAAGCGGCAAGGCACGAGAAAGTACAGACCATAATGCACTACGTGAACAAGGCAAACCTAGCGGAAGAACACAAGCGGCAGGAGCGCGGCAAGTCGGTAGGCGTGGACGGGGAAACAAAAGAGAGTTACGGCGAAAACCTTGACAAGAACCTGGACGACCTGCTGGAGCGAATGAAGCGGTTCAGCTACAAGCCAGAGCCAGTGAGACGGACATACATACCGAAAGCGGGGAGCGACGCAATGCGACCGCTTGGGATACCGTCTTACGAGGACAGACTTGTGCAAGGGGTAATGCGGCGGGTACTCGACGAAATCTACAAGGGGAAGTTCTACGACTTCTCGTATGGATTCCGAGAGGGCAAAAGCTGTCATCAGGCAATACACGAGGTGAACCAAGTCATAATGACGAAGAAAGTCAACTTCGTGGTGGACGCGGACATCAAGGGATTCTTTGACAACGTGAGCCATGACTGGCTGATGAAGTTTCTGGAACACGACATAGAGGACAAGAACTTTCTGCGGTATGTAAAACGTTTCCTCATAGCGGGAATCATGGAGGGGGCGGCGTACATCGAGAGCGACAAAGGCACTCCGCAGGGCGGCCTGATATCGCCTGTACTGGCCAACGTGTACCTACACTACGTGGTGGACATGTGGTTCGAGAAAGCGGTCAAGGGCAAATGCAAGGGGGAAGCCTACATCGTCAGGTATGCAGATGACTTTGTGTGCATGTTCCAGTACGAGAACGAAGCAAACGCTTTTTACAAGAACCTGAAAGAGCGGCTGGCGAAGTTTGGGCTTGAACTGGCAGAGGACAAGAGCAGAATAATCCGCTTCGGGAGATTCGCTAGGCAGAACAGCACGGACGGCAAAACGGAGACTTTCGACTTCCTTGGATTCACGCACATCAACGGAACAACGCTGACGGGCAAATACACGGTTCTCCACCGCACGAGCCAGAAGAAACTGAAAGCAAAGAAGCAAGCGGTAAAGGAATGGCTAGGAACGTACATACATGGGAAACCATCCGACACGATTGAACTGCTGAACAAGAAGTTGATAGGTCATTACCGATACTACGGTGTATCGGGCAATTACGAGGGTCTGCTGAAATTCTACAGATTCATAGTGTCGGCGTTCTACAAGACGCTGACCAGACGAAGCCAAAGGGCATACCTGTCATGGCGGCGATATCGAAGCCTACTGGAGAAACACCCGATAGCAGAGCCGAAGATATACGTGAATATCTGGCAAGCTGTGTAAGGACTGTGTGAAGAGCCCATTGCCTTAGTAGGGCACGATGGGTTCTGTGAGGGGCGAGAGACGATTCCTCTCACTTAACAAATATCTCACAAGTGAGGTGAAAGTCGAGCTCGTCTACTCGACAACTTATGATTTTCAACACAGCCAAAGTCATGTCGAAGGGTCAAATAACGCTTCCCGCAGACATACGCAAGAATATGGGGCTTTCAACCGGCGACCGGGTTGCTCTAATTTTCGAGAACAACCGTGTTATTATGATGAATCCCGCAGTATTCGCAATGGAAACACTCCAAAAGGAAATGGAGGGCGAATGGGAAAAAGGCGGGATTCATTCGGAAGAGGATCTAAACGCACTAATGCGGGACATACGCACGGAAGTTGAGGGGGCATGAGGGTTTTAATTGACAGCAACATTTTAATATCAGCCGCTTATTCTAAAGGTAGCATTCCGCACCAAGCATTCAAAAAAGCGGTCGAGCCGCCATATTCGGCATTGATTTGCGAACAGAGCCTTGAAGAACTGCGCCGCGTATACATCCGCAAGTTTCCTGATAAAGCCCGTGTATTCGAGCAGTTTATCGTGCTGGCCCTCTCCGCTGTCGAACTCGTTCCCGTCCCTCCGATAAAACACTCCGCCGAAGACGAAATTCGTGACATTGATGACCGCCCAATTTTGCGGGCGGCCATCAACGCCAAAGCGGACATTATTCTGACCGGGGACAAAGATTTTACCGAGAGTTCAATAAAAAATCCAAAAATCATGACTGCGGCACAGTTTATGCAACTGGACGGCTAAGTCAAAAGCTTCGTATTCGGGGCGTTATGCTCCGGTTTCGGGATATCGGCGCCTGTGCGGCATGTGGACACGCTATAACTTACAGTTCTGCCTCAGCACTCTCTCCCCATGGCGTCATAGATATCCGCATGGTAGCCCAGACCAAGTGCCTCGCTCCTCCTGAGCTTATAATGCTCTATTTTCCCAGTATCCCCGGCGCCTTCGGCCAGACTTACCGCCAAGCCGAAGATATCATATTGGTTCTGCTTTGTCCGGTGCGGCTTTTTTACCTCGGCTTCAAGTATCATCAAGCCATTTTTTACAACTTCGTTTGCCGCAGCGGCTTGGTTTCGTGAATAAAGTTTCTCGGTCAGGCCGACTGAAAAGACGACCGGCAAGAGCAGTTTCCAAACAAATTCCAGCTCCCCGCCGTCATCCTCGGGCATATTGGAAAACAACCTTTCAGCCTGCGCTGCGACGCCGTCGCTGTCATCCATATCTGCGGCAAGCATCAGGAGCTGTGCGCAGTGCCTGCAATAACCATGCAGGGTTACTTCGCTTGACTCTATCAAATGTGAAACCTTGGACAGTATGTGCCCCGCCCTGCGCTGCTTCTCCGCGTCCGGGCAATAAAGCAGCAAATCGCTTTTGTCCGGGTTCCCGTCCCGGAGCTCCCTTTCGGTCAGTTCCCGCAGCTCGTCCTCGTAGTCGTGGGTGAGGTTTTTAAAGGGGGAGTATCCCAGCAGATGGGCAATGCGTTGCAGCTCGTGGATTTTTTTATCGCTGCTAAGCTCTTTGTCCTCAAGGATCTGCGCGGTTATCTCGTCGAAATCGCTTATTAATATGCAGTCGCAAATTCTATTGTAATAGTCGGCGCGCTCGGGAGGGGAGGTTTCCGCAGAGCTGCCATCTGCGTGGGGGGCGGCGTACTCCCCGCCTGATTCGTGCAGGCCGTCTGCCTCTTCCGCTTCGTCTGCGTCATCCGATTGCGGCTTGTTCCTGTCTGGGAACAGCTTGGCGTTATATCTTTCATATGCGGCGCGGAAAGCATCGCGTGTTTCTTCAGAAAGAGTGTTCCGGCTCTCAAACTCGTCAATGAACCGAAAAAGGTTGGCGCTGTTGTAGCGGACCATCATGCTGCGCTCGCCCCTGCCGAAGGAAGCGAGGCAGTCCATCAGGGGGAGGAAGATGCGTTGCTGGCAGAGGGCTTTTTCATCGCCGGCCAAGCCGTTGGCAAGCTGCTCCGCTTTTGTGTAATGCTCTACGATTCTGCCTTCGATGAGGCTTGTTTTCGCGTAGAAGTCCGCTATAAGTGGCTTTTCCTCAGCAGTTGAAGCCTTTTCGATGTACTCTTCGTTTCCGCTTCCTACGAATATGGATTGAAAGATCCGGTTCAAAAATAATGCCGACTGGCATTCTTCGGATAGCTTGAGAATCAAATCCACCAAGGTGCCAAGCCAAACGATGCCGGATATGTTGTAAGCACCGAATTTCTGCTTATCAGTTAGGCTCCCGAAACTCGGCGAGGCAGCGATGCGCTCCAGGATGGCGGTTGCCTCACACAAGCCAAAGTATACCGCGCAACGGGCATCGTCGCCTATGCTGCGGGACAGGAAATCAATGGCGCAGTTCAAGCTCTCTATGTCGGCGTAATCAAAGCCTTCGATGACGTTAAGAGCCAATCTTGCTTGCATCATATATTTTGCCCGCTCAAACATGTCCGGATCAATCCAAACTCTGCCTTTGGCGCTCATGTTAATCCTTGCGTTTTCTTTTTGCCCAGCAAGGTCGTCGGCGATTTCATTGAGCAGGGGTTTCACCCATCCACATGTACTCAAGCTCGGTTTTAGTGCCTCTTGCGCCAAATCCCTTATGTCTTTGCGCATTGACATCTTTGAGACTGATCCGCAGTCAGCAAGCTGTATCCACCCTCCTTCCGCCAAGGCGTTGATTGCTTCTGGATAACCGCCTATCCATTTGCTGAGTAAATCGCGGTCAACAGTAATATCGCCGAGGAGCGAGAGCCCGCGCAATACGTGTTTTTCATCTTTAGACAGCTGTTTAATGTCCATATAAAACTTTCCTTTCTATTTAATTTTGATTTACTGTTTCCATGATCTGCTGCGCGCTTTCTCCGTAGCCCCTCCAACTGCGTTGCCAGCTTAGTTGGGCAAAAGAAAAAAGCACCCACATTCTAGGAATAACAAAGACAGGAAACCTTGATTCAATTTTGCCTGACTCGGCCATCCAATAACAGACGCGCTTCGAGTAGTTTCATGCGGATAAAGGACACATGACAACCGTTCACATCAACTATGCCGGAATCAGTTGAGATTTTATCGCAGCACAGCTTAACAAGTATTATATTTTCAAGGTGCAGGGGTAGCTGCCTTGAGTATACACGCATTTTTTGCATTGTCAAGCCGAAGCGGCTTGCCTACAAATAATTGCGGATTGTTCAAAAACAATTAATAATTCGGGTCTTTTTGAAGAGGCAATGTATACTATACTCCACCTCAAGCTCAATGTCGTACTGACTTGCCGGCTTGTCCATGCCTTGGATACTTCAGCCGACCTGATTGTTTTTCCTGACCGCGCTGCATTCACAGTGGAACAGGATCAATTCATCAATGAACTGCGCACCTGTGATGAACGCGAGCTTAGAATCACGATTGAGACTCTACGAAGCCTTCTGCGGGCGTTGCGGCATGATGTGCCTGAAAAGCAAGACTGAGCAAGTAAAACGGGACGGTACTTCACACCGTCCGTTTTACTCTCCTTAAACGTAAGCCAAAGGCGGCTCAATCTCACTTGACGGCCGGTTTTTCTGGCGTGTCGGAAAGCTGGGTAGCCAGATAACGCTCACCGGAATCCGGCAGCATGACCACGATGGTTTTGCCGGCGTTTTCCTCGCTTGAAGCAATCCGCAAAGCCGCCCAAACTGCCGCCCCGGAGGATATGCCGACCAATACGCCATCTTCCCGTCCCAATCTTTTTGCCGTGTCGAAAGCGTCTTCATTAGTCACACGGACTATCTCATCTATCACCGAGCGATTAAGGACTTTCGGCACAAAACCGGCGCCGATCCCTTGTATACGGTGGGGGCCTGCCTTGCCGCCGGAAAGCACCGGGGACGCATCCGGCTCTATCGCAACAATTTTCAAGGAAGGCTTACGCTCCTTCAGCACCTCGCCAACGCCGGTTATCGTACCTCCCGTACCGACGCCGGACACAAAGATATCCACCCCGCCATCAGTATCGCACCAAATCTCCTCCGCCGTTGTAACGCGGTGGACTTGCGGGTTGGCAGGGTTTTCAAACTGCATGGGCATAAAGCTTCCGGGGATTTGCGTTAAAAGCTCCCGCGCTTTTTTTATTGCGCCGGACATGCCTTCATTGCCGGGCGTCAAAACCAACTCCGCGCCGAGCATCTTCACCAGCTTGCGTCTTTCTATGGACATCGTTTCGGGCATCGTCAGAATCAGCCTGTAGCCCAAGGCTGCCGAAGCGAACGCAAGCCCGATGCCGGTGTTGCCGCTTGTGGGTTCGACCACAACGCCGCCGGGCTTTAATTTGCCGTCCTGACGCGCTGCTTCCAGCATAGCCGCCCCTATGCGGCACTTGACGCTTCCTGCCGGATTGAAGGCTTCGAGCTTGCCAAGCAGAACCCCCGGCATCCCCCTGCTGATATTCGGCAACCGCACAAGCGGCGTCGCACCGATAACATCCGTGATGGAAGCATATGTTTTTGAGCGGAACAGAATTGCATTATTATTCATATCGAATACTCACTTTCATGGTTAATATCATATTTGAACAACGATGTTATGCGCGCTTTCAGCTCCAGAAGCTCCGGATCGCTACGCCTGCGCGGGCGCTCCAAGCCAACTTCAAACCGATTCCGTATGGAGCCGGGGTTTGGTGAGAACACCACGACCTCACTGCAAAAGGCGGCCTGCATTGAGGAACACTTTCCTCACAGCCTTGCCCGTGCCGTAGTCCGTCGCGCAAAAGAAGAAGGGTTGACACACAAGGAAACTCACGCCGAGGTAGAGTACATAGCGGCGCACGGCATTGTTACCGGTTACTCTGGCCGCCGAGTCGTTATCGGTAGCCGCCATTTCATAGAGGATGACGAGGGTGTTGCGATTACGGCAGAGCAGACAAAGCAAATTGAGAGAAAAGCAAACGGCGGCTCAGTTCTTTATCTCGTTGTTGATGGGATGCTTGCGGGATTTATATGTATCACAGATCCGCCCCGCCCGGAAGCGGCTGAGGTAGTTGCCGGGCTTAGATTGCTCGGCGTGAAGCGGATTATCATGCTGACCGGCGACGGCGAATTATCTGCGCGGAACGCGGCACAATCTCTCGACATTGACGAGTATCGCGCCGCTCTTTTGCCGGAGGAAAAACGAGCGTTTATTGAAGAATTAAAAAGCAAGGATCACAAAGTCTTGATGGTTGGCGACGGGATTAACGATTCCCCGGCGCTTGCAGTCAGCGATGTATCGGTCGCTATGCGCGACGCAGCGGATTTGGCACGGGAAACCGCAGATGCTACGCTGCTCGGTGGTGATTTGCGCGGACTGATAGTATTGCGCGTCTTGGGGCAAAATCTTTTACATCGAATCAATAAGCATTTCGGCTATATACTCGTGGTGAACAGCACTCTTATGGCACTCGGCCTCGGCGGTGCGATTTCACCCAGTACGCTCGCGCTTATACATAACGCCACTACGGTGGCGATTAGCGCAGCAAGCGCAAGACCGCTATTAAACACAACAATACGAAGAACCAACGCATAGACTCAAGCTAAAGCGCTTTCTTATTGGCGATTCGTCAGTTGGAAAGCGCATATTCCGCCTAGGGGGGCAAAGGTTGAGGTCGAAGCAATCGCAAAAGTAAATGGAGCCGGCTAAACGCCCTTATATCGAAGTAGCGGTTAACTCCGACTACTGATTTATAGTTTCATTCATGCTGCCTGTGCGATAGCCAAGCAAATCTGAAGCTACATAAGTGAATCCGATTTGTTTGAATTCATCACATATCTTTTTCCGTAATGTTTTATCTTCAAGTAGCCGGAATCCGTCCTGATCGGTTTCGATACGGGCAAGATCGCTGTGGTAGCGTACCCTGACTTGCTTGAATCCTGCATCCAACAGGTATTGCTCCGCTTTATCTATCATAGAGAGCCGTTCGGTAGTAATGCTTTCGCCGTAAGGAAATCGGGATGACAGGCAAGCGAAAGACTGTTTATTCCAAGTAGGCAGCCCCATATCTTTTGACAAAGCCCGGATTTCATCTTTAGAAAGTTCTGCGTACCGAAGCGGACTTTTCACGCCATGCTCCTCGATTGCGATATGCCCCGGACGGTAGTCGCTGTTATCGTCCATGTTTGAGCCTTCCGCAATGTGTTCGACATTCTGTTCGCGCGCAACCGCCCAAATTTTAGCGAACAACTCATTTTTACATAAATAACACCGATTAACCGGATTCTCAGAAAACCCGTCGATATCAAGTTCTTCCGAATCACAGATGAAATGCCGGATGCCATGATCGCTGCAAAAATCGACCGCTTCTTTTAGTTCCCGCTCAGGATAAGAGCAGGAACGCGCGGTCACGGCAATAACCTGATCGCTCAATACTTCATGCGCTGTTTTAAGCAGAAAAGTTGAATCAACCCCTCCTGAAAATGCGACCGCAACACTGCTAAGATCACGCAGATGCTGTTTTAGCTGTTCATGTTTCTCTTGTATCGTCATTACGATATTTCCTTCTTTCTATGCTTTATTCAATGTTAATTTGTATTTACTCAGATGGTGTCCCTGTGCTGCGGATTTGACGCAGTCTGCACACAATTTTATGTCGGTTTTGCATATTTTCTCCGCAGTGCTCGTGCATTGGCTGAGTCAAATCCGCAGCAACGGGACACCCTCTGAGTAAATACTGTAGTAGTTTCAAAATGCCTCAATCAAAATCTTCATCGTGCCGCCGCAGACCATTCCATCTTCTTCGGCTGCATCAGACAAGTCGATGGTTTGAAGATAATAACCGCCATTGCGGATGATGTTTATCGCCTTTTGCATTACTTCCGCTTCCGCGCACCCTCCGCCGATGCTGCCGATCACTTGTCCATGCGGCAGTATTGCCATTTTCGCGCCTGTCTCCCTCGGAGTTGATCCTTCCGTTCCGACTACTGTGGCAATGGCGATGCGCGCTGTGTGGTTTTTTGCAAGCCATATAAGCAA
>Ga0099364_10015173_pt1 | contig 10174 bp, 11 predicted proteins | sample TergutTh196P3_FD_73070 | JGI IMG/M metagenome (GOLD analysis project Ga0099364, IMG submission 73070) | Microcerotermes parvus P3 segment gut microbial communities from Pointe-Noire, Republic of the Congo - Th196 P3 | ecosystem: Host-associated > Arthropoda: Insects > Digestive system > Gut ...
CCGGCGTCTTTTTCCCTTGGTCCCGCAAAAAACCACGCGCATAACAGGAGGAAAACCCCAAGCGCGATGAATTTCCACATCAAATTCTTCTGCATATAATTTACGGCGCGACGCAATGTAATGCGTCCCGCCGCCTCGCCAATTCAAAATTCAAAATTTCCTTAAAACTACTGCGATATAGGTCCCTGGTTTGGTTCTTCCGGTCCCTGAATTCCGGCGATTGCGTTTTTGGCTATTTCTATCTTAACCTGATCCGCGACTTTGAGAATAAACGTCCTGTCCTTGACGCCGGCTACGATGCCGTATATCCCGGAGTTGGTAATTACCGCGTCGCCCGGTTTAAGGGCGGTTCGCATCGCCTCTTCTTTCTTTTGCCGTTTACGCATAGGCATGAAGATAAGAAAATAAAAAATCAGCCCGACGATCAGAATCGGCGCAAACTGAACCAGCGTACTTTGTGGAGCAGCAGCCTGTAATATGACGAATTGTTCCATGTCGCCCTTCCCGTATTTTTTTAACCGGCAAAAACCTTACGGCTTCAGGTTTACCCGGCAGTTTCCGTCAAAACCCGCCGTACTTACGCCTGATCCGGTCATTAAAACTTCCAAACGCGATACATTCTCTTATTTCCCGCATCATGTCAAGGTAAAAGGTCAAATTGTGAATCGTAGCGTAGACCGAATAAAGATGTTCTCCGGACATGAACAGGTGCCGCAAATACGCGCGGCTGTAGCGTCGGCAGACGGGACAGCCGCAGTCCGGATCAAGAGGTCCGGAATCGTCCGCGTTAGCGGCGTTTTTTATGAGCACGCGTCCCCGTGAAGTGAATATGTATCCATTCCTGGCGTTGCGCGTCGGCATAACGCAGTCGAACATGTCTATCCCCGCGGCAACGCCGCGAATGAGGTCGTCAGGAGTCCCGACGCCCATAAGGTAGCGCGGACGGTCTTCGGGCAATTGCGGAGCGGTCGATTCCATGATGTCGTACATCAGATCCTTTGGCTCGCCGACGCTAAGCCCGCCGATGGCAATGCCGTCAAAGCCGCCCGGTAAAAGCGCCTCTATCGAGCGACGCCTCAAATCGGGATAAACGCCTCCCTGCACTATGCCGAAAAGCGCGCGCCCGTCGTCCTCGAATTCGTTCCATCGCTCAAAGCAGCGCGTCGCCCATCGCATCGAACGTTCCATGGACGCTTCGGCCTCTGCGTGACTTGCGGGATACGGCGTACATTCATCAAATACCATTACTACGTCGGAACCCAGCGCCCGCTGTATGTCTATGACGGATTCAGGCGTGAAAAAACTGCGGCTTCCGTCGATATGCGATGAAAAGCGGACGCCTTCCTCTGAAATGGCGCGCAAATCCTTATGGCTGAAAACCTGGTAGCCGCCGCTATCGGTCAGAATTGCCCGTTTCCACGAGTTGAATTTATGCAGCCCGCCCAGCGCCGCAATACGCTCATGCCCCGGTCTGAGATAAAGGTGGTAGGTATTGCCGAGAATTATTTCAGCGTCGAGCGCCTCAAGGGCGTCCATAGGCATTGCCTTTACCGCGCCCGCCGTTCCGACGGGCATAAATACCGGCGTTTCGACCGTTCCGTGCGGCGTATGAAGCCGTCCGCGACGCGCCTTTGTCGCTGTATCTTTACCGAGCAATTCAAATTTGACCGCGGGTTTCATCCTTTTCCCCTATGAAATATCCGGGCTAATTAACCGTATAACCTGGAAGAGACACGGCGTACAGCGCGTTACCGGTTGCAAGATACGCCGTCCTATCGGAGATCGCCAGACCGACGCAAATGGGAGCGGTAATGTAAAGCCGTATACTCCCGTCTGCGGGCGAATACCGGAAAATTCCCTTTTTTCCTTTATACCCGGCGGCGACAAGCAGATCGCCTTCCGGCAGAAACGCCATTCCCTGAGGGCGTGCCAGCCCGCGCAGAAGCGTTTCAACCTTTCCGTTCCCGGAAATCCGGTAAAGACAGTCTCGCGCCGAAAACGTCGGTCCGGTCAAATATATCCGGTCTTCATTGTCGATAGCCATGTGATACGCGGAAATACTGGGTTCAAGAGAAACAAATTCTTCCTTGCGCCCGTTGCTTTTAATTTTCCAGATGCGCCCGGTCCGGTCGCCCGCGTACAGATTTCCACTTGAATCGAAAACCAGCCCGCAGGGAATGCCAAGTTCATCCGCCACAACGTCAAGGCTTTCAAAGTCCGTGTATTTCAGTACCGTTCCTTCGTGGCGGCTGGAAATATACAATTGACCGTCGGGCGAGAACGCAAGTCCCGTAGGATTCATTATTTCGCAGGAGTAGGGAATTTTCTCACCCTGCCGAGTGACGCGCACGAGCGGCATATCCGTCTCCTGACCGCGCTCGCCGCTGATTGTCGTAAATATCGAGCCGTCGGGCGCGACTACGGGATTCATAACCGGGTGCAGTTCCGCCGCCAGCCGGACGGCCAGGTTGAAAGGAAACAGCGGCGATGTTTCTCCGCCGGTTTGAAGGATCAGTCCGAGGCTGTACGGACTGTCCGGCAAACGGATCAGAACGCAGTCTTCAGAAGCCGAAAGGATGAAAGCTTCCTCATTTCCCAGAAAAACTTTTGACTCCAAACCAGGCTCAAAATCACGACAGCGGATGGTCAACCGCCCTCCCGGTACGCCGGAAGCGGGAAAAACGCCTGTAATTCGCAAGTCTTTCGTATTTTTCATCCTGTACCTTTGTTGCCAATCTTGTATAAAACCATCTTGTCAATAGCGAACAAGGCGTAGCGAGGCACTGTAATATTCACGCGCTCGGCCACACTTTCCAAAAAGGCCGTGTTTATATCTATCAGGACAAGAACGCGTCCCTGCGCATCCGGGGATGCCTGCGCAGATTCCAAAGAAGTGGGGATGGGGAAAATGGCCGGGTCTTCGCCTTCCATCCATGATAAGTTCACGTGTATTCATGACATAATAATACACACCGTGCGCATTGGCTTCAATGCCTGCATTCGCGCATCCGGGATCGGTATGAAATATCCGGGTTAATAAAAGAACCGGTCGGGGTAGTTCGACGTTATGCAATCGACGCCTAGCGCGAGCATTCGCCGCATGTCTTCCGGTTCATCCACTGTCCAGACGGAAAATGCAATATTGTGGTTTCGCGCGGATTCAATCAGTTCCGGCGTCGCCAGCTTATAAAGTATTCCAAGCTCTTTCGCGCCGGCGGCGCGCGCGGCGGAAACAGGATCGGGCGTCATTTGGCAGGCGAGCAGCGCCGTACGCGCCTCCGGTCGCAGCGTTTTAATTTTTCTGATCGAAACGTCGCTGAAAGACATGAAAAGCGTACGGTCTCCGAGCTGATTTTCATCAACGCACTCAACCAGCCGGGCTTCAAAATCGGACGGATAAAGTTCGGGATTTTTAATCTCAATGAAAAATTCGAGAGGGCTTTCCTTCAGGAATTTCAAAATTTCATCGAGCGTCGGAACCCGTAGTCCGGCATATTCCGGTCGAGCCTTTTCCGGGAAGGCGCGGTTGAACCAACTGCCCGCGTCAAGTTTTTTAATGGATTCCAGAGTGTGGTTAAAAAGCGGGCCGAAGCCGTCCGTAGTGCGTTCCATCCCGGTATCATGGAAAGCGATGAGCGTTCCGTCGCAAAGCATCTGTACGTCAAGCTCAACGCCGTCGCATCCCATCGGAATAACCTGGCGGTAAGCCTCAATCGTGATTTCCGGAGCGTATCCGGACGCGCCGCGATGCGCGATGATTTTCGTTTTATGTTTCATTCTTAGCTGAAACTCCGTCATTAATCTCGTTTGAAATATCCGAATTAACGCAAAAATCGTCCACAAAATACTGAAATATTTATTATACTTTACCCGTTAATTAATTTAATAGGGGTGCGCATGGATCCTGTGGATTATCTTTACAGCAAAGACCATGGATGGATTCTGGTCGAGGACGGCGTCGGAACAATCGGTTTGACGGACTACGCCCAACGCGAAATAGGCGTAATAGAACATATCGAACTGCCGGAAGCGGAGGATTCCGTCGAAGCCGGCGAACCGTTTGGAGCGTTGGAATCCGATCAGGCAGTTGCGGAAATATTCAGCCCGGTTACGGGAGACATTACCGAAGTTAACTCCAGGTTGGCGGAACACCCTGGGCTTATCAACCAGTCTCCTTATAAAGAAGGCTGGCTGGTCAAAGTTCGCGTTGAACATCCGGAAGAGTTGAAGGAACTTTTCAATTTGGAAAAATATCAGGAGTATATGCAGATATAACCTGCCGTATTAACCCGGATATTTCATACCGTCTGAAATATCCGGGTCAGGCTCTGCTGATACGGCTTTACGCCCGGACGATAGCTTCGTAAATATACGGGTTAAACCGCATTAAACATTTGCAGCAAACTATCCGGAATGCGGGATACGCTGTTTGCCGCCTGTATGTTGTTTTCCGCAACCGTCGCAAATTTTGACTGATGTTCGGCAGCCGCTTTCAGGGAAGCTATCGAGTATGTCCCTCCCAGCCCCAGCATTACGGTTGATGATTTTTCATCACTATCGCTGTTTTTAGAAGAGGAACCGTTACGATATGCTGGAATTTTTTGATCGCTGGATTTACCGGAATCAATCGGTTTCGGATTAATTTGTGGAAATTCTATTCTCATGCCTTCCTCATAGGATAACGAATGAGGTAACGTAAAACCCGCGAGAGAGCAAATCACTATCTGCTAATCCTGAAAAACCAGGGCATCCTGCCCGCATTTTCGGCAAATCCCGATGGAACGCCGATTAACCCGATCATATGGTTAACCCGCTTCTTTATTACAAGTTTTACGCATGCCTCGAATGACCGGATTCCCGAGAACCATTCGCGCAGAATCCGGTCACTCATGATTCCTGATTATGAAAAGCACAAAGTGTACCAATTGCCTATTTCCTTATACTTTTCTAAACTCGTTCCAAAGTTTTTCGTCAGGAAATACCGTAGATAGCAGTTTAGGCGCGATTTTGGCAGTTTGTTCCGGCGTCAGGCAATATCCCATGGTCGTAAAGCGTCCGCGAAATTCCGCCGTTTCACCGGAGATATCTTTCTTTTTAAGGACGATGTCGGCTATAAAACGGGCGAGAGCGTCAAAATCCTGTTCTTTCATACCGAAACGTGTCATTTCCTGGACGCCCATACGGATTCCGCTCGGATGATAGAACGTTTCATCGTCGGGCAATGCCTGGTAATTGACTATGATATTGTTTGCCTCAAGGCGCGAAGCTATTTCCTTAGCGTCTCCGAATGCGCTCACGCGGATAATAACCTGGTGAGTATACGTGAAACCTTCGTCCTCGCCGCCCTCAACCGGGATGCCGGCTGCGGCGCAGGATTTGGCAAAGGCGCGCGCATTCAAAAGCGTCTGTTTCTGGTATTCGTCCTTGAAAGCGTTCATTTCAATCGTAGCGGCAAGCATCGCCAATTGAGTTCCAAGATGGTGATTGCTGGTCGCGCCGGGGAAGGTTCTCGCGACGATCTCGGTCCACAGTTTGCGGTACGGCGCGTCTTCGGGCGGTTTGGGCAATTTCGCGGCGATAATGCCGCGCTGCGGTCCGAAGAATGTTTTATGCGTCGAGCCGGTGACAATCATGGAACCTTCTGCAAGCGGATCCTGAAAGAGCGAACCAAGAATGCCCAGGACGTGCGCTCCGTCGTACATTACCAACGGTCTGTAACCGGGGATCGTGTCAATAAGCTCTCGCATCGCCCGAATGGGTTCGGGATGCAAAAACATGCTTTTCCCGAAAATAATCAGTGAAGGACGGTGTTTAGCGGCAAGTTCCAGCATTTTGTCGACATCCGTTTTGTATGGATTGTCGGCGCGGATGGGAAAATTGACGATGTTGTCTTCGGAAAGATTGTAGAGCGCTCCGTATGGCTGCGCCGAAAGATGCCCGCCGAAGGTAAGCTCGTTGTTCATTACGCAGAACAGACGGCGGCTTGCGCCAAGCTCGGGAAAACCTTCCGGCTTTGAAAGCAGAAATTTGACAAGTCCCTTGAAAACAATCTCATTTGCCATTTGACCGCTCACAGGGCGGGTTTCGACATCCGTGCCCCCGATATATTCGGCGAATTCCGCTTTCAACAGTTGTTCGATCCGATAAATAAACTCGGCGCCCTGGTAGTAATAAACCTGGTCGCCCTTTAGCGCGCCGGTTCCAGCCAAAGAATCGAGTTCTTTTTTTAGCGCAGTTTTATGTTCGGCGTAGCGGCCTGACGGGTCGCTGAGTTCACAAAGCTTGACAAACAGCGAAGGGGTATTCTCGGAAGGAATAAGATTAAAACATTGCCTCTGCCGCCAGATATTATTCGCGGCGATTTTTTCAGTCAGTTCAATCAGTTTGGATTCCAGTGTCATGGTTTATCTCCGGTTTTCAGGTGATTGTTCGTAAAATTATGATTTTCTACGGTTCGGGGTTAAGTTTCAGTAATCTGTCAACTACGGGCGCGATGTCGGAACGGTTGGACAAATCCAGAACGGCGTCCCGTAATTTAAGCGCCGCAAACCGCTCTCCCAGAATATCGATTGCGTACTGAACCGCAGTTGTAAGTTCAAGCTCTCCGCGCTCTGATAAATCAATCCGGCGGCACGCTTCAAAAATCGCGGGAGAAAAAAGCCAGCAGTTCATGTTAATCCACAGCGGGACGCCCATTGCGCGGAGGATTTCGTCCGATGGCTTTTCATGGATGCGTCTGAGATTGCCGTTATTATCGACTTCGGCAACCGAGAATTTACCGATACGGTCCTCCGGAATATTGCTGTCCTCAACCATACGGTCTCGATCAAAAAGCGCGACTCCCGCGCCGTCCAGCTCTGAAAGAGCTTCCAGCGCCCGCGCCGGGTAATAGTTGTCGGAGTTAAGCAAAAGGAACCGGTCGTTTCCGGCGAATTGCCTGGACGCGGCTACCGCGTCGGCGGTTCCGAGAGGTCTTTCCTGAACCGCGAACTCAACGCGAATCCTTTTTGGAGGCGACTGGACGCTGAAATATTCCCGGACATTTTCATGTTCAGGACCGATTATCAGGCACGCGCGTTCGTAACCGGCGTCTGCCAGCGCGCTTAAAACGTAATCCAGGAACGGACGTCCGACGCCTATTGGAATCATTGCCTTGACGCCGGAATCTGCTGCCGCGCTCCGGCTCTCGTCAAGTGCGGCGGACGCGTCCGCCTGGCGCATTCTCGTCCCCAGTCCACGCGCCATAATGACCGCTTTTTCAACTCGTTTCATACATCGTATTCCTTCCGTAAAAACGATAACCCGGATATTCATGGGGTTTCGTTACGAGGGAACGCAAACGGGCGTGGATTGTATACTCCCTCACGCCGTGAGTGCAACGTAGACATATTAGATAATATGTCGGATTGCGCTCCCTCAGTAGAAACCCTATGAAAAATCCGGGTTAAATAATACAACGAACCGTTGCGGTTGTCAGTCGCGCTTTCAATTGATTTTTTAAAATGGAGATATGTTGAAAGATGTTGACGCCGGTATATCAAGCGCCAGATATGATATGGAAAGCATGATTCTTGACGTTTCCTAATAACTTCAGTTGCTGGTGGTTAGCGGCTAGCGGCTAACCACTAACCACTAGCCACTAACCACTAGCCACTAGCCACTGCCGCCGTGAAGCGGCTTATCTGTACTCGTCAACATTGGTTCCGCGGCCGCCTACTCCAAAGTCTGTAACAAACCAGGTGGTCTGCCCCTTGCCGGTGACAATGACGTTTACACTGCCGGTCTGGAACGGCTTCATCAATTCTTCCGGGTTCGTCGTCACCTTCCTGTAAGTTGTCGCAAGAGGTTCCAAGCCCTGAATCGCCAGCGAAGCGTTCATCGTGGAAATAACGCCGTTGCCCCAATGAGAGCTGACGGTTTTCTGCACGTTATCCGCAAGCCACGCGCTGAGTTCGCGCTTGGTGTTGAATCCCTGCGAATCTTTAAGAATTCCGGCGACTTCGGGAGTCACAATGATTGTGGCGCCCAAACCCGTCAACGAACGCATGTAGTCGCGGATCAGGTACTGCGGAGGATACTGACGCAACGCCTCGCCGACGCTGGAAATATAGCTCCAACCGGTTCCGGTCGTTACGACGCTGTCCGTAGGCGCGGCGCCTCTCAGCACATGGTTTGGTTCCCATCCAACGGGGAGTTCTTCCTCGTTTTCGGCAATGGTCAGGTTGTTGTACTGAATGTTGCTTCCAAGCCCGCTGAATGTCGTTACGCCGTGGTGCAGATCGCCGACCGTTTTAGACAGAAGCGTCAGGCTCCGTCCGACGACGGCGTTGACTTCATTGTGCGGTCCCATGACGTTGCCCGATGAGTTCATTTTGATTTCGTTACGGATCGGACCGTTGACCAGGATCATGTTGGCCATGGAACTGGTCGAATTGCCGAAGGGAACGGCCATTGATACGGCGAGAATCAACGGAAAATGCTCCGGCTTTGCTCCCGCCATTACGGCGCCGATGGCGACTTTTTCGACGGTCATTTCACGGTTCCCGCCCGGCCAGTTGATCGTTTTGACAACTTTGTCCGGCGGAAGGCTTGTACCTTTCAGCATCGCAGCCACTCGCGCTTCCGTGGGAAGAATGATCGGATTGTAGTCCGTCCAGTCGTTGTCTTTAAAAAGCTGCTGTAAAGCATCTTCAGTTGCAGGCGGCAGGAGACGCGGTTCATGTTTCGCGTCAGGCGGCGTACCGGATATTGTTTCGCGCTCGGTCAGAGGCAGTGTAAGCCCCTCGACGATTGCCTGCATCATCGGCTTGCCGCTGTGGGTGTCGTTGCGTTCAAAAACGTAGCTGCGGTGTACGGATTTGGGTTGTCCGGCCACCGGGAATGGAAATCCTACGAAACGAATAGGCATTCCCATGTTGTATTCAAAATCATAACCTGTGGCATAGGCGACAAAGGGAGCGCCTGCGGCGCCAACGGTCGGTATACCCATTTGTTCAAGAGTTCTGGCATGTCGGCTCACGGACGACGTACAGCCGTCTCAACCGGATATGCCTATAATGGCGGCATTCCCCTTTTCGGCGATTTCTTTCCACAGAGCCGGATCGTCTACAGAGTACATTCCGGATTTCCGCTTGAGAACGATGTTTGCGGAAGGATGGTTTTGGCGGAACCAATCTATCATTTCCTCAAAAACGCTGTAGGCAGCGTCGGGGCCTCCCCAGTTGATGTCAACCAGGTAAATGGTTTTGCCGTCAATCGTATCCAGACGCGGCGACAGCGGGATGCGGTCAACCATCTTGCTTTCGGCGAGCGGATTCATGACTGTAATATTAGGGTTGCTTTGCTGACATGACGTCAGAGAGGCAACCAGCGCCGCGGCAATTAAAACGGCGCAACACAGAAGGATGTTTCTTTTCACGTTTGTCCTTTCTTTTTCCGATACGCGGCGAACACTCGCCGACTGTCTATCGGTGGAATTATCACATGATACAGGAGCCGTTTTAGCATAATTTCCACACATGACACAAGCGGAATAATCCATTCAGGGTGAGGAAATTGTAAAACCTCATTGCAATAAGCGATTGACATCCGGAACATTCATCGCGCGACTGCATCGTCCGGTCATAATCTTCAATTTCAGTGTGTACCCGGAAAGGCGTGAATGTCGCCGGCGCGCACGCCAAAAAAACGATAACATTTTACAAAGTTCTGGCGTAGAATCAATGCCTGCGAAGATCGGTTGCTTTTTCCGTAGCCGTCTGCCGACCGGGAGGTGAATTTTGATCCGTATTAAACGAGCTTTGATGAGTGTTTCGGACAAAACGGGGCTTGAAGAGCTTGCCCGCTGTCTGCACGAGTTTGGAACGGAAATTCTTTCCACGGGCGGCACGGCAAATTTTCTCAGGGATCGCGGAATTCCGGTCGTCGATGTTTCCGATTATACGGGCTTCCCTGAAATCATGGACGGCCGGGTAAAAACCTTACACCCGAAGGTTCATGGCGGTCTGCTTGCCTTGCGCGACAAGGAATCGCATCTTGCCCAGATGAAAACTCAGGAAATTCAGCCAATAGACATGGTGGTTGTGAATCTCTATCCGTTCCGCGAAACCGCGGCGCGCGAAGGAGTTTCATTTCCGGAAGTCATTGAACAGATCGACATAGGCGGTCCGGGCAG
>Ga0099364_10015174_pt1 | contig 10173 bp, 8 predicted proteins | sample TergutTh196P3_FD_73070 | JGI IMG/M metagenome (GOLD analysis project Ga0099364, IMG submission 73070) | Microcerotermes parvus P3 segment gut microbial communities from Pointe-Noire, Republic of the Congo - Th196 P3 | ecosystem: Host-associated > Arthropoda: Insects > Digestive system > Gut ...
TTGGCTCCTACTGCCGATTTTGATCGTCTGTGGAATGCCTATGTAGCAGAAATGGAAGCCGCAGGGCTTGCCACCTATAATGCTCATATGCAGGCAGAGCTTAACAAGCGTCTTATAGATTGGAATATCAGAAGATAGTTAAGTTTCTTCGGTATTTTGAAGCGGTGCGCGCCTATGCGGGGCGCCCGCTTCTTCCAATGACTAACCCTGCCGCATTGAGTCTACAGCGGCAGGGTTCTCGTTGACCTGTATTTTTATTAGTTAACGATTCTATATATAAAGCGGGGATGTTATGACTCTTTCTGAAATGCAAAGTTTGCAGAAGAAATCTTTATTGTATAAATTGAACCGGCAACGTCAGCTTTTTTTAATGAGCTTTCCCATAATCCTTTACATTATTCTTTTTACCTATGTCCCAATTTGGGGTTGGACAATGGCGTTTCAAAATTTCCGGCCGACTCGATCTTTTTCTCAGCAGGAATGGGTTGGGTTCAGGTGGTTTGTTGAATTATTTAACCACGATAAGTTTTTACTATCTATACGAAACACCATTGCGATGAGTGTTATTAACACAACATTGGGGTTTGTTTCCGCTATTGGTCTTGCCCTTCTGCTGAATGAAGTTAAAAACATCCTATTCAAACGGGCGATTCAGACAGTATCATATCTTCCCCACTTCCTTTCGTGGGTTATTGTAACAGGTCTTGTATCAAACATGCTCACAACAGACGGCGGAGCGATTAATACTGTGTTTGTGGCTCTCGGTATTATTAAAGAGCCTATTTTATGGCTTGGAGATCCAAAATACTTTTGGGGTATTGTCGGCACGACATACGTCTGGAAAGAAGTTGGCTGGAATACAATTATATATCTTGCAGCTATGGCAGGTATAGACCCAAATCTATATGAAGCGGCTGATATTGACGGCGCAAACCGTTACCAGAAAATGTGGCGCATAACCCTTCCAAGCATTAAGCCCACCATTATCGTTTTGCTGATAATGAGTATAGGGCGTATTCTTGATGCGGGTTTTGAGATGCAATACTTGCTCAGGAACGGACTGGTAGCGGATGTATCCGACACTATAGACATATATGTACTTATATATGGTATGAACCTTCGCAATTATTCACTTGCAACAGCTGCGGGTATGTTCAAAAATATCATCAATATATCTCTTATATTTATTGCCAATGCCATTGCCAAAAGGGCAGGTGAGGAGCGTTTAATATGAAAAAATATTCATTATCAAAACTGGAAAATATCCTTTTTCATACCATTAATTCCTCTTTTTTGATTCTGCTTGCGTTTATCACTCTTTATCCATTCTGGAATACCATAGCAGTATCGTTAAATGAAGCAATGGACTCTCTTTCTGGCGGTATTACTTTCCTGCCAAGGAAATTTACATTGTACAATTACGAGGTTCTGTTCCGGACAAATGCCATTTTCAATGCGTTTTATGTTTCTGTCGCAAGAACCGCCATTAATATGATAACAAGCATATTTTTTACGGCAATGATTGCTTTTGTTCTTTCAAGAAATGAGTTTGTTTTACGGAAGCCTTTTACATTTGTTTTAGTGCTTTCCATGTATGTAAACGCAGGTCTTATTCCTACCTTCTTTTTGATCCGGAGTTTAGGCATGGTAGGTACGTTCTGGGTATATATAGTTCCCGGAATAGTCAATGGTTTTAACTTTATCGTTATGCGAACTTATATACGCAATGTTCCCGAAAGTATTATAGAGTCCGCTCGTATGGATGGTTATGGTGATTTTTATGTATTTATCCGTATAATTCTGCCGTTAATCGTTCCTGTACTTGCAACCATTGGGCTTTTTGTTGCTGTCGGTTCGTGGAATGCATGGTTTGATACGATGATTTACAATTCAGGTGTCGTAAGATTGCATACTCTTCAATACAAATTGATGGAGTACCTTCAGTCAAGTCAGGCTCTTGGAGGGGCAAGTACCGGAGACGCCGGATCAATGGCTCTGGCTTCTGCAGCAGGATCGCATGCAGGGTTTATAACGCCCTTGACCATGCGCGCCGCTATTACTGTAATAGCCGCCGCGCCGATTTTGCTTGTTTATCCGTTCATGCAGCGCTATTTTGTTGTTGGTCTTAACGTCGGCGGTGTAAAGGAATAATGGACTTTTTCGAGATTTAAATTACCTGAGGCTTGTTGGTACAAGCCTCAGGTTTTTTTTATCGCAGTAAGTTTCTTTTTCCATGGAAATCTTTTGATCCGTTTTAGTTTGCCTGCCCTTATCAAATAACTAATCACTTGTGATGCGTCATCTTCCGACCACCTTATTGTATTGCTTTTAGCTAAAACTGCCGCCGCCTGTTCTTGGGTAAAGCGCCGTTTGTTTTTACAGAAAAATTCCAAAATTGCAGATTCTTCCCGCAATTTGCCTGATGCATAACCTTCGCAGACATCACAGCATTTTTCTTCGGGGACTTCGCCGCCTGAGTCGTAATTCAACAAAGCAAGGAGTGAATGGCGGCGGCAATTTTCTGTGTTTTTTGCGTATTGCAGTAATGCTGTTAATCTTGCGCGGTCTGCATCGGTTTTTGCCCTTTTCATGGCGGTTTCGTCATTCGGCCCCCACAGAAGGATCGCCTTTGACTGCTGGCCGTCGCGTCCGGCTCTTCCTGATTCCTGCAGATATGCCTCCACCGAAGGAGCGCAATCGCGGTGTATTACTGTGCGTACATCCGCTTTGTCTACGCCCATCCCGTAGGCGCAAGTTGCACATAACACCGCCTCCTTGTTGTCTATAAACCAGTTTTCAATATTTTTTTTCTCTTCTTTGCTTAATCCTGCATGGTAAAACCGGATTTCGCTGTGCCAACTATACCCTGTTTGCGCTAGATCATCCCTTAGAAAACGGGCAAGTTTTTCCGTACCCAGCCTTGATGAACAAAAGACAATTGCGGGGCGTTCGCCGCAAAGTAAAAGATCTCGTACTGCCAAATCCCTGTTGATGCATCCTTTTGCAGTGTATGTAATATTTGACCTGTCCGGGTTCCCCATTATAAGATGAGCCTGTGAGTCGCCAAAAATGTATTTTTTAATTTTTTCCAAAACTGGAGAACTTGCTGTTGCAGTAAAAGCCGTAACAAGCGGCGGTTTTAATCCTTCGATAATTTTGCCAATCTCAAGATAACTTGGGCGAAAACTCTCTCCCCACTCACTGACACAATGAGCTTCGTCAATTACGACATGGGTTACTTTTAGTTTTTTTAGCCTCTCTCCAACCTGAGGTGTGAGCAAAACTTCCGGGTTTGCAATGATAAACCTGCCGCACCGACCCTCTGAACAATCGGTCTTATCAAGTTTCTGCCATATTTGTTCACGTTCTTCTTTGGTTTGTCCTCCCCTGATAATTACCGGGTTAAAGCCGCGTTCATGCAGCCGCCGTTGTTGATCCGCCATAAGTGACAGGATTGGATAAATAACAAGAGTTATCCCCTCCATCAACATCGCGGGAAGCTGGAAACACAGGGATTTACCCGCGCCTGTCGGCAGGATCACTATCTGCTTTCCCGAAGATCTTCGGTCTGACTGTTCGTCCGCCTGCGCGGCTTCCAGTATGTTTGTAATTACAAGCCTCTGGTACGGAAACAAATAAGAAAGCCCGAACAGATTTTTTGCCGCTTCACTTAACGGATCAGGGAATTCATGCATCATTTCCTGAGCGTTTAAATTGTTCATATTTTTCTCCATACCTATTATATTGCACGAGCGTGTGTGACGCTTACATAGTTTGGAAATTTTTTATAAATAGAGTCTGTCTATTAGGAATTTCAATCTTCTTCTAGTCCAAGATCGTCGTTGGAATTCCCGCCTGAGGCTGATAATTCGGGACCGCTGGCTGCTGGTTTGGGTTTTTTCTTTCTTATATTGATCTTTTTTACTTTAAAGCCGCCGGGGCGATGATAGGCACGTGAGACATAAAACACAATTTTCAGGAACAGAACCAGAACGATGACGACAACAATCACTTCCCATGAAGTTATAACTTGCCTTAATAACTCGTAAACATCATCAGAAAACATTTGATATATTATCGGTTAATTGATACAATTTCACCATGAATTCAGCTATTGAAATTTTAAAGACACGCGGTTTCTTTCAACAGTGCACGGATGTTGAGGGGTTATCAAAACTAATGGACTGCGGTCCCGTTACTTTTTATGAAGGCACAGACCCTACAGGGGGGAGCCTTCACATTGGGCACATGGTTCCCTATTTTGCTTTTCGTCATATGAGGGAGGCCGGTCATGTGGGGATTGCTTTGCTTGGCGGAGGAACCGCGCGCATCGGCGATCCTTCGGGAAAATCCGAATTGCGTAAGATGCTCACATATGAGCAGCTTGATAAAAACGCCGAATCTATAAAGGGGCAGCTTGATCGTTTTGTCGGCTTTGATGGAAAGACTGCGTTTCCTGTGAATAACAAGGACTGGCTTGCCAATCTAAATTACATCGACTTTTTGCGCGATATTGGCAGGCATTTTTCTGTTAATCGTATGCTTAGTTTTGAAGCATATAAAATTAGGCTTGAAACAGGGCTTTCTTTTATTGAATTTAATTATCAGCTTTTGCAAAGCTATGACTTTTTGGAACTCTACCGCCGTCATGGCTGCCGTCTGCAGATTGGCGGCGATGATCAATGGGGCAATATTGTTGCAGGTGTTGAGTTAATCCGCCGGATTGAAGGGGTTGAAGTGTTCGGGTTGACCTTCCCGCTAATCACAACGGCAGACGGCAAAAAAATGGGCAAGACAGAAAAAGGCGCTCTGTTCCTTGACCCGCTGGTCACCACGCCTTATGAATTTTTCCAGTACTGGCGAAATATACCGGATCAGGATATACTTCGTTTCCTTCTAATGTTTACTTTCTTACCTGAAGACGAATGTCGTAAATTATCCGACCCCGGCAAAAACCCAAACGAAGCAAAGGAACGCCTTGCGTGGGAAATAACAGCTCTTATTCACAGCAAGGAAGATGCCGACAAAGCCCTAAGCGGCGCAAAAGCCGCATTCGGCGGCGGCGGCGATAAATCGGCAATGCCCGGAGCGGATCTGCCGCGTTCGCGTTTTGAAAGCGGCTATAATATAGTGGATCTTTTTACAGACGCAGGGTTTTTCTCTTCTAAAAGTGAAGCAAGACGGCTTGTAGAACAGGGCGGCGCCTTTATCTCGAAAAAGGGAGGCGGATTTTCTGAGGTAAAGGACCTAAAAGCCGTTATAGGTACTGACTCTTTAAATGAAGATAATGAAATCACTTTAAAAGCGGGGAAAAAACGGTATATTCTGGTTAAGGCAAGGTAGGGCTTTGGACACAAGTTGTGAAAAAAAGTTGCAAGGCTTTGAAAATTTAAATTGACAAAATATTGAAAACTGTATATACTTACGTAAACTAATTAGTGAGGTATATATGTTACAGTTTAAAGACTATTTATCAGATCTTCCTGAGCTTCCACATAGGAATTTTGCCCAAATGGTTGATTATAACAAACGAACATGTGGAAATAAGGATGCGATTTTATACCGTTCGGGCGGTCAGAAGGAATTTACCCGGTGGTCTCACTTAAGATTCAGTGACGAGTGCCAAAGAATAGCGCGCGGTCTGCTTGCAGCCGGTTTTAAAAAAGGCGACCGTGTTGTATTATGGTCAGAAAATCGGCCTGAGTGGATGTCTGTCTGGATGGGAACGGTAATTGCCGGTATCTGCATTGTTCCCGTTGACTTTCTTGTTACGGAGCAGGAATGTCTTAATATTATCAAAATTACAAGGGCTGACGCTTTCTTTTATTCGGGGCGAAAAAAGGCTTTTGCTTCATCTCTTGCATCAAATGGCATTAATGTAAAAGTATCTGTGTGTATAAGCCCGCCGGAAGGCGCCGAGGCTTCTCTTGATACCGAATATTATAAATTTGGCAAAGATACCAGCGGCATTTCTCTTCCCCCAATTGACAGTATTTCTCCCGATGATCCTGCTTCTATTGTATTTACATCGGGAACTACAGGATTTGCAAAAGGTGTTACGCTTTCTCATTATAACATTATTGCAAATGCAAGTGCGGCGATTCAAATGCTTGAGCCAAGAGAAACTGATGTGTTTATTGATGTTCTTCCTCTGCATCACACCTATGCTACAACCTGTTCATTTATTGCTCCTATTGCAGCGTGTATTTCCACGGTCATTGCGGAGAAAATTGTCGGCAAGGTTGTAATAGACGACATCAGGGACGGAGGAGTAACATTCCTTATCGGGGTTCCTCTGCTTTATGACAAAGTAAAAGACGCGATAAATAACGGGTATCAGAAACTTTCTCCTTTTATCCGAGGGCCTTTAAATCTTCTGCGTAAAAAAGCTCTTGCGGAGGCAAAGAAAGGGAATCCCAAATTCGGACAAAAAGTTTTTAGATTTATCCGCAAAAAGGCGGGGCTTCATTCCATCAAAATAATGGTAGCCGGCGGTGGTCCCTTAAGCGTCGAAACTTCGGACTTTTTTGATTCACTTGGCTTTAATATTGTTCAGGGTTACGGCATGAGCGAAAATGCTCCCCTTATCGCTGTAAATACACCCCGCCATAAAAACAACGCATCTGTCGGGCTTGCCGTCCCAAATACCGACATTAAGATCATCGACCCGACACCTGAAGGAATTGGCGAGATCGCATGTAAATCACCCTGTATAATGCTCGGTTATTTTGAAAATGAGGAAGCGACAAAAGAAGTAATAGATAAAAACGGTTATTTATTAACGGGCGATCTTGGGTATCTTGATAAACTTGGTTTTCTCTATATTATGGGGCGCAAGAAAAATCTTATCGTCGGCTCAGGCGGCAAGAATGTTTATCCCGAGGAAGTAGAGGCGCATTTTGCCGGATCACGAATTATAGCCGAAGTTCTTGTAGTTGGCAGAAAAGATCCCGGCGGCGAAATAATTTTTGCCGTAATGGTTCCAAATTATGAAAACATAAAAGTTGATCATCCGGGTAAAGAAAACGATGATGTCTTTATCAGAAGTCTTATAAAGAAAGAAATTGAAGATGCAAACCGCGCATTGCCGGTTTATAAAAAGATCAGCGATTTTACCTTACGCAAAGAACCGTTTGAAAAGAATGCCCAGCAAAAGATAAAGCGGTTTATTTACAAGAATTACGAAAATCCGTAAGTCAATTGCCTGATCGCATAACAATGCGATCAGGCAGGTACTCAGCTTATTTCGGCTCTTGTGGTTATAACTTTGTTTATAAGACCGTATTTGGCGGCTTCGACCGCGCTCATCCAGTAGTCGCGGTCGGTGTCTTTTTCTACCTGCGCGAATGAATTACCTGTTTCCTCGGCGATTAGGCGGTTGATCTTCTCTCGCAATTTTTCAAGTTCATTTGCGTGTATTTCGATGTCCGTTGCAACGCCGCGTATTCCCGAAAGAGGCTGGTGAATCAGATAGTGGCTGTTGGGAAGCCCGACACGCCGGTCTTTTGGTGAAGCAAGCTGAATAATCGCTGCGGCGCTTGCGACAAGACCCATGCCTATAGTCCATACATCGGGTTTTACAAAACGAATCATATCAAAAATCGCATAACCCGCATCTGCATCTCCGCCGGGTGAATCAATAAAAATACGGATTGGATCGTCGCCCTTGTCTTCCAGAAGCAAAAGCTGGCGGATTGTTTTTTCCGCCAATTTCTTGTTTATTTCACCCGAAAGCAGGATCGTCCGTGTTTTTAACATCCTGCCTGCAAGCGGATCTATAAAGGATGTTTTATCTTTTTCCTGATCTTCACCTTCATCGTCATCATCATCATTAAGAAAATTCATTATTTCCTCCACGTATCAATATTACTGTTTTTTCCCATAGAGGGCAACATCACCTGTGGTATACACCCGCGGCACTCTTTTGTTAACGTTGCAGGTTATCTCATAAGGGATTGTTCCTGCTGCTGCTGCAAGAGTTGCCGCGTTAAGATCGCGGAAGCTGCCGAAAAGGACAGCTTCGTCCCACCTCCCGATATCTGTCTGCTGTCCAAGATCGACACAACATTGATCCATGCAAATACGACCGGCAATCGGATAATATTTTCCGCCGATTAGCGCCTTCCATTTGCCGCTTGCGGAACGCGGAAGCCCGTCGCTGTACCCTGCGGTAATTATCGCTATATTTGTATCTTCTGGCGCCGTCCAGATTCTGCCATAAGACACGGATTCGCCCTGTTTTACTTTTTTTATCAGGGAAATTGAAGCTCTTAATTCCATTACAGGCTGAACTTCTATTGGTTTGTGAGGGAAATCCGCGTACTCTTCCACAGGTTTATACCCATACATTAAAAGCCCGGGACGCACCATATCCAGCCAGCTCTCCGGATGCAGAATTACGCCGCCGGAATTAGCCGCATGAAGAATACCCGGATCGATTCCGGCACTTTTAATGGAACCAACAGTCCTTTTAAAACATTCGATCTGCATCCGTGTATAAGCTCTGTCCCCGTCGGCAATTGAATCAGAAACTGCAAAATGAGTCGCAGTTCCTGCAAGTTCAAGCGCAGCGCAGTCAGCAATATGGCATGCAAGGGAAACAGCTTCTTCCGGTTTACACCCAAGCCGGTTCATTCCGGTATCAATTTTTAAATGTACTTTTAGTTTGACCTTTGCAAGTTTAGCCTGCTCATTCAGGATCGAAGCATAAGAGATATCCGAGATAAAGGGAATTAGGTTAAAATTGATTATTTCCTGTATTTCATCGGGATGGGGATTGGAAAATAACAGAACCGGCGCTGTTATTCCATTCTTTCGCAGTCCTGCCCCCTCCTGCGTTGTTACAACACCAAGACAATAAACACCCGCATTTACGGCTGCCTTTGCAACCTGCGGCGCTCCATGACCATAAGCATCCGCCTTGACAACAGCGCATATTTTACAACTGCCAATCCGGTCTTTTATTTTGTTAATATTTCCTGTCAGGCGGTCAAGATGGATAATTGCCCTTGTTCGCATACCCTATATTATCAAAGAATTCATAATTTTAATAGTTGATTTCTGCGTTTATACGTTGTATATTGAGAATGGGTATGTATGTCCAAAAAATTGGTAAATTTTTAGCGCTTCTTCTTTTAACCGCTTTTCTTGGCGGTTGTGAAGTGATGGAAAATATCTTTACATTAACCGGCACATATAAAGTTAATGTACAAATAAGTGAAGTCCCCCTGGATGAGTGTTCTTTTATAAGCTCCTATGATGAAGTACGCCCTTATTTTGAAGAGTCTGTTTCCAACGATCTTGACGTTACAGGGCTCGTTGTTTTTTTAAGGAATTCCAGGGGAACGATTGTAAGTTCAAAAATCAATTACAGCCTCAATCCTGAATCTTTAAATGAACAAGCTGCTGATGAAATTATTGTTACAGTTAACAGCCTTGACAGTGTTCTTCCGGTTTTTCCAATACCGGAAGATTTGGAAATGGGAAGATACTCAATTGTTTTTCAGGTTATGCGCGGCAGGGAAATTCTGCAAAGAACGGAAAAACCTGTCTTTTATTTAGGCAGGACGAATTTTTCCTATAAGGGAATTAATGTTTATCTGCCCGGGATAATCAACAATCAGGTTGTTTCCAGAGAAACAGTTCCAAGAGGAACCGTCGTAATGCTTGAAGCCGATGTGGATTTTGACAGCAGCCTTGACCCATATATTATCTGGTACGAAGACAGAAGAAAAATCAGCGAAGGTAAATTTTCTGAAGGTGCGGGGCAGCTTTTCTGGAAAGTACCGGAACGAAGCGGTTTTCTTTCTCTTAGAGCAGAAATATTCCCTGTAGATAATATTGATCTTAAGGGTTATCAAAAGGAAATGTCTGTATTTATTCCGTTAGGTACAATCAATGTTAACCTTATACCCAATAATATAAATGAGATGCTGTACTGGTATAGCTTTGACGGCAGCCTGAGAGATTTAATAATGCCGAGTTCCGCAGAAAGGGATTTAAAATACGGTGTTAATAAGCCTCAATGGGTGGGTTTAAGCAGAACCTACGGAGCGGCATCCGGTTATGATAATTTATTAACGCTGCCAAAGGTTTTAAACAGTTTTAATGGTAACTGTCAAGTTTTATTCAGGATGTTTCCTGTAGATGACGGCAGTATTAGTTCTGTACTGT
>Ga0099364_10015175_pt1 | contig 10172 bp, 8 predicted proteins | sample TergutTh196P3_FD_73070 | JGI IMG/M metagenome (GOLD analysis project Ga0099364, IMG submission 73070) | Microcerotermes parvus P3 segment gut microbial communities from Pointe-Noire, Republic of the Congo - Th196 P3 | ecosystem: Host-associated > Arthropoda: Insects > Digestive system > Gut ...
TTCGCAAGCAGCGTATTGAGCCAACAAGGTGAATCATCAAATTATAGACGGAATATGCTAAAAAACATAGAACAGTTTCCATATATTGGCAAAGTTAGTGCATATGGACATTTTGTCCAGAAGTGGAAAAACAGAAAACGCCATCCAGCTTTGATTGCTGGATGGCGCTTGTCTTTACCCAATCCTGTATGACAGATGCCGTAAGTTGTTTACATTATACTGTCATACTGACGTGCACGATTTGCCGCGCCGCAGAAAGAGCCGATAAGCGAGGAGCACATACAGCCTGTGCCCGTCAGGTTCCCCAGCATAGGGTGCCCGTTCTTGATATGAACGATTTGATTGCCGTCGGAAACGGTATCGACAGCGCCGCTCACCACAACGACACAGCCAAGCTTTTGCGCGAGCCCTTTTGCCACCTGCCCCGTGTTACCGGCATTGGCAATGTCGCCTTCAGAAGCGTCAACGCCTTTTGTTTCGGAACGCAAGCCCGCTACAAACCTAATCTCCGAGATATTTCCGCGAAGCACGCTTAACCTTACTTCGCTTATTAATTGCGCGGCGGTGTCACCCCGTAATTTTGACGCGCCCGCGCCCACAGGGTCGAACACTACGGGAATTCCTTTTGCACTAGCCGATTTTCCGGCGGCAATCATGGAGGGGATTGTGCGCTCGTTGAGCGTCCCCATGTTCAGGACCACACAGCTTGCAATGGCGGCGATATCGGCGGCTTCGCCAATCGCGTCCGCCATTACGGGCGACGCACCGATACCGAGCGTGATGTTGGCGCAGTCATTTACGGTCACATAATTTGTAATGTGGTGAACCAGAGGCTTGCTTTCCCGCACTTGATTTAGCAGGGCGCCAAATGTTTTAGTCATGTTCTTCCTCCTTAAAATAAGTCTTGTACATCTCGTAAAAATGGTGTGTCGGGCCGTTTCCTTTGCCAAGCCTGGGCGCATGGGCGATTGCCGCGTTTATGTACCTTTTGGCTTTTTCCACAGCCTGATGGACAGGGAGCCCCAAAGCAAGGTTTGAAGCAATCGCCGAAGAAAACGTACAGCCTGTGCCGTGCGTGTGCCTTGTGTCCACGCGGGGCGCGGGATATTCATAAAATTCATCGCCGTCAAACAAAATATCCATCGCGTCGCCTGCGCTGTGCCCGCCCTTCACCACAACGGCGCGGCAGCCCATTGCGTGAATCAGGCGCGCCGCCTTGCGCATATCCTCATGCGTTTTGATTGTCATGCCCGTCATTTTCTCGGATTCCGGGATATTGGGGGTTATCAAATCAGCCAGCGGCACAATCTCGGAAATCAGCGTGCCGATAGTGGATTCTTCCATTAAAGCGCTGCCGTTTTTCGCGTACATAACAGGGTCAACGACGATGCTTCGCGGTTTCCAGCCTTTCAATTTCCCCGCCACGGCCAGCATGGTTTCACGGCAGGAAAGCATCCCGATTTTCACCGCATCCGGCGGAATGTCCTCAAATACGTCGTCTATTTGCTTTTCAATGATATCCGGGCGGATATTTTGATAACCGGTTACCCGGAAGGTATTTTCCGCGACAACCGAAGTGATGACCGTCATGCCGAATACGCCGTGTGCCGAAAATGTTTTGAGATCCGCCTGTATACCCGCGCCGCCGCTGCAATCAGACCCCGCGATGCTCAGTGCTTTTTTCATGTTGCTTCCTCCGTTTATATTTTAAAAAACAAAAAGAACGCCGACCATAACAGGAAAAGCGTTCGTTTATCTCATTTGCTTCCTTCGCTGGTGTTAGCCATCAGGTTCAAAGGGTCAGGTTTTACCTTCTCAACTCATGAAGAGTCCCCCCGCAAACATGCAATATTCACTTCTTATATTAATATATCATATCTTGATGAAAAAAACAAGAAAATGATTTGAGCCTGCTGTTAAGGGCCGCAGGAACCACCGCCGGGGATTACTCTCCGGCGGTGGTTTTATTCAAAGCCGATTATCCCCCTCAAACAATATTTCCGCGAAATTCCTTTTTCAAGCTCTCAACCGTATTCAAAAGCTCCGGCATTGGCAAATCAAGGGCGGTGAACAGCTTCATGACAAGCTCGGTTTGCGCTTTGCCAAGCCGCCCTGTTTCCATGGTGATTGCTTCCGCCTCTTCCGCGCGGTTCTTGATATAACGAAGTGCCGAAGCATATCCCAAAGCGACATACACCGGATATACCGCATGCTCCCAGCATTGGCACAGCGTGCCCGCAAGACGGTCCCCGGCGGCCAGCTTCCGTATGGGGTCGCGGGCCGCCCTCTCGCAGGTATCGCCCAGCGCGGCATTACGAAAGCGGAGCAGCAAATCCTCCGCGTGGTCGAAAATCTGCGCGAAGGGCATGCGGTATTTAGCGGACAGCATTGCTGCCGCTTCCGTCATGGCGCTTTGAACCAGTATGCGTACAGATAAGTCCCGAACCGCCTCGGCGATTGTTTCATGCCCCTGCCGCATACCAAAATACGCGCAGACGGCGTGCCCCATGTTATGCAAATACAGCTTTCGCTCCTCGTAAAACACAAACGGCGTATAAGGAACCAATTCTTGCAGCTCCGGCGGTTCCCCCACAAAGGCAGCCTTGTCCACCGGCAAAAAGTCGTATTCTTCCACGGTGACATGTAACGGGTCGTCCTGTCCTGGAGGGGCCGCAGGCACCATGCGTCCAATCGCCGTCTCAATCAGCCCGCATTTTTCGTCGAACAGCGCCCGGTCTTCTTCCGGCATCGCGTCCTTAAGCCAGCCGCGCAGAAGGCGGGCGGCGTCCTTCAGATTCTCGCAGATTAACAGGTTCAGCGGACGGCCCGAATGCTTCATCCTAAGCGAAAACCCTTTCGAGATTATCGGCGCGACCTTCTCCAGCGCTGGCGCGCCCAGCGATACGGCCATCAGGTCGCAATCGGCAATTTCACCCAAAACAGCCGGTTCGTCAGCGCCGTCAACCCCGCGTACCCCTGTAACCGGAATATTGTAAGCCGGCCGGCAGGCCACCGTATAATGGTAGCTGTTACGGCTGTTCAGCGCATCAATAATCTGCCGGTTGATATCCACAAATACGACCTCATACCCGGCCTTGGCAAATAACGGGCCGATAAAGCCGCGACCAATACCCCCCGCCCCATACATTAAAAACTTCATTTGCAACACGCCCATATCCCTTATTATTATGATTATGCGGCTTTTTTACTTACCCTTTCACATACTGCTCTTTTACAAACAGCCCCAAATATATACTCAAATGTCTATAAAACAGCTGCACTGTTTTATAGACGCGAACAAAGTTCGCTTGCCGTGCAAAGCACGACATTTGAGTATGAAGAACGAGTGCACCGCCTTCGGCGGTACGCGGCATAAATACCGCTATTTCAAACCGCGTTACTGTTTGAAATGCATTCTACTATACAAGTGCCCGGGGGGCGCTGTATGAAATATATTTCCCGGGCTTTAAGGCATGCGTTCAGGACGGCAAGGCCATGACCTTCATGAGCGCCTGCAACCAGATTAACGGCGTGCCCTGCGCGATGAATCGCCGGCTTTTGACAGGGGTTGTATAGTTGATGCCCATTCTTTGGTTTTCCTGATTGTTCGCGGCATAGTACTTCACATTCGCGCCGATTCCCTGGCTTTGCGCGCCCTTGATTAACTTGAACGCTGTCCAAAACAATTTAAATAAACGGCAGGAGCCTTCCGGCTCCTACGACCCCGTACCGCTATACCTTGTAGCGCCAAACATCCAAAATTTGTAGCTTAAGTAAAAGAAAATTATTCCGTAGACCGGGGTGAAATACGTGAGGAACGAAGGCTCTTTCCCGGCAAGAAACTCAAGGCTGGGATAATACGCCATAAACCCCACCGGAATGATAAAGGTAAAGATAATGCGGAAAACCCCGTTGAAGATTGTCACAGGATACCGGGCGTAATCCTTGAACCTGGCCGCCAAAACCATTACGTAGCCCGAGCCGCCCCTGTCGAAAAAACATATCGCTGCGGAGAAGTTCATGATGGCGACCATGAACAGGGACGCCGAAACCAGCCCGATAATGAGCTTGACAAGGATAATGAGCGAAAACCCCAGCGCCAGATTCCTCCACGCGAGCGAGAGCACGGCAATCCCGAAGGCAAGCTGCCCAAGGCCCTTAATATCGAAAAGCTCCGACATGAAGTAGAAAAATATGTTTATCGGTTTAAAGCAATACTTAATAAAATCGCCGGAATAAACGTGCGTCGGCAAGTTCCAGTTATTGTCGAACAGGCATTGCACGGGTGTGAGGGCAATCAGCGAAAAACCGTATAAAAACAGCAGCTCATTGTATGACCAGCCCATTATCGTCGGAAAATTCTTAAAGATAATCCAGAACGAAACGAAGCCGGATAAATTTACAAAACCGATTCCGATAATGGAGATGATAAAGTCGGCGCGGTAGCTCATTCTGCATTTGAGGTCCTGCGCCAATATTTTCGCGTAGATTTTAAGGTAATATTTCAGTCCCCGCGCCAAGGCTCAACCCCCGTTCACCGTAATTATTTTTACGGACTTTCTCCAGAAAACCCGGCTCAAGACAAACAACACAGCAACCCACAAAAGCTGCGTGGCAAGCATGGAAAGCCTTTCGGCCGCCGGCAGGCCGGCGTTGATGAGCTGTTGCAGGGGGGCGTTATAGATTGCCTGAAACGGCAGATACATAACGATGCTTTTTAACGGCTCCGGGAAGAAGTTAATGGGGATAACAGCTCCCGAAAGCAGCAGCACAACGACCTCCTTCATGATGTTCACGCCCCAGACCGATTGGGTGTACAGGCAAATGGTTCCCACAAAAAAATCGATGCAGAAATGTATCCCCACAGCCAGAACCACGCTTAACAAAAAGAACAGGAGATTGAGCCCCAAAGGTATCGCGAAATTCGACAGAAAGCACACAATGATGAAGGTAGGTATAAACGTTGTAACAAAATTAAATATTATATCGCCGATAAGGCTGAAATATTGATAGGACATGTAACCCACGGGCTTTATCAGGTCGAGGATAATCTGCCCGGAAAGAATATCGTGGTGCGTTCTCCATACGAGGTAACCCTCCATAGCGTAAAACAGCGCGGAGGCAAGCACGAGGTAAACCATTGTGTCCGCAAAGGTCATGCCGTTTACGACATCCGACCCGGAGGAGAGGAAAATGCTCTTCCATAGGTTGTAGATTATGATGATATAGATAATGTTGCCGAGAAAATTTACGATTGTACCCATACGAAGCTGGAGCATTATAAGTAACCCCACCCGCACAAGGGCCGAATATCTTTTCATACCGCACCGCCCTCATAAATTTTCTTTATGATGTCCTCGGTGCCTATTTCTTCTATTTTTATATCGGCTATTCTCGTAAACCCCTGCATAAACCGGAGGATTTCCATAACAGGGGCTTCCTCCTCTTTAGACAAGATTGAAAGCCATTCACCGCCGCCGGTCACAGTAATCGATGCCGCGCCCGCAAAACGCGCCCGCAGCTTTTCCGTTATAAACCCGGCTTCGTACTCCTCATGGAATTTAAGCTTCAGCGTCCGGTAATCCCCAAAGAATACCTTCAGGTTTTCCGCGGTGTTATCGTACAGCACCGAGCCCTTGTCGATGATGATAATCCTTTTGCAGAGCGCATCCACGTCGCCTATATCGTGGGTCGTGAGGATGACCGTCGTGTTCTGGCGGATATTGAGCTCCTTTATCAGTTCGCGGATTTTCGCTTTCATGGAGACGTCGAGTCCTATCGTCGGCTCGTCGAGGAATATGACGCTGGGGTTATGTAAAAACGCGGCGAGTATATCGCAGAGGGTTCGCTGGCCGAGGGACATTTCCCGCACAGGCTTACTGTAAAGCGACTTTATATCGACCAGCGACTCGTAAAGCCCGATCCGGCTTTTGTAGTCGTCGTCGCTGACCTGATAAATATCCTTAAGGATTTTAAAGGATTCGATTACGGGCAAAATCCACCAAAGCTGCGACCGCTGCCCGAACACGACCCCGATATTCTGGGCGTTTTGCGTCCTGTTTTTATATGGAATCCTGCCGTTGACCATGATAGTGCCGGAGGTCGGTTCAAGCACGCCGGTCATCATTTTAATCGTCGTGGACTTGCCCGCGCCGTTGGGGCCGAGGTATCCCACCATCTCGCCCTTTTCGATAGCGAAAGAAACATCGTTGACGGCCTTTATCGTATTGTAGTTTCTGGAAAACAAGTCCATAAAACTGCCGCGCAAGCCCTCACGGCGGTTAAGGATTTTGAATTCCTTCGTGATATGATTCATTTTTATAATAGGTTCCATAGATGATTACCGCTCCCCTTTGATGATACCTAACCTTTTTTACAAATTTTAATGATGATATCACTTCCATCATCGTCTTGTACGGTTATGGAAGCATCGGGGTTGTCCGCCTCGCTTAATTCGCCAAGTGTCTCGTTACAAATGTAGTCAATCCAGTCCGCCGGATATTTACCGGCAATAGAGAGCTTAATCCTGTCCATAATTTCATATCCAAGCTGCTTGCGCGCGTCCTGGATATTCCGGACAATCTCCCTCGCCAGCCCTTCTTTCCTTAAGTCGTCGGTTATCGTAAGGTCAAGGGAAACTACGATACCGTTCTCATTTGCAATAAATAAACCGTCCTTCGCTATATAGGTGACAAGAATGATATCCTTGTCAAACAATTCGTTTTTAGAATTGATGACAAGCGACGCATGTTCATCGGTCAGTTCAAAAGAGCCGCTTTTTATGGCTTTCACAATCTCACCCGTGCTCCGGGGGTATTTCTCCCTGATAACGGAAAAATTAGGGGCGTGCTTAATCTGCGCGATATCGCTCACATGCTCGGCAAGGATGACTTCCTTAACATTCAATTCCTCACAAATAACGTCCGCAAATTCTTCCACAATGCTTGCCAGGCTGCTGTCCGACAAGGCTACCCGCAGGGTTTTAAGCGGCTGCCTGTTTTTAATTTGATTCTTGTTGCGCACAGACCTCGCCAGATAGATAATATTCTGAACCAAATCCATGCGGCGGATTAAATCCCGGTTGTCAAACCCGGCGGGAATCTCAGGCCAGCCGGAGAGATGCACGGATAATTCATCCGTCAGATTTTTATAAAGCATTTCCGATATGATCGGCGCTACAGGGGCCAATAATTTACACGTGTTCACAAGGACATAAAGCAAGGCGTCATAGGCGTTTTTCTTGTCCTGCGTTAATCCGGCGCCCCAGAAGCGGCGCCGGGATCGCCGTATATACCAATTGGTAAGGCCGTCCAGCAGCGAAACCAAATGCTCGACATACCGGTTGATTTGATAAGCATCCATATGCGCGGAAATCCGTTCGCCGGCTTCATAAAGCTTAGCCAAAATCCACTGATCCAGCAAGTTCTCAGATTCTGGGATTTTAATGGTCTTTGGGTGGTATTCGTCAATATTGGCATAAGATAAAAAGAAATGGTTGGCGTTCCAAAAAGGAAGGATAATCTGCTGCAGCGCCTCCTTCGGGCCGGAATCGCTAAACAGCAAATCCCCGACAAGCATCGCGTTGGTTTGATACAGATACAGGCGGAAGGCGTCCGTTCCATATGTCGTCATAATATCCATCGGGTCGGTATAATTTTTGGATGATTTTGAAAGCTTTTTGCCGTCCTGTGCAAGTATATTCCCATGAACCAGGCAGTTTTTGAACGCCGGCTTACCGAATAAGGCAACGGCAAGCACATGCAAATAATAAAACCAGCAACGGATCTGCCCGGTGTATTCAACAATAAAATCACAGGGGAAATGGGTTTCAAACCATTCTTTGTTTTCAAATGGATAATGCTTCTGGGCGAAGGGAACCGACGCGCTTTCAAACCAGCAATCCAACACCTCCGGAATTCTTTTCATCACAGCCCCGCACCCGCAGGTAAACGTTACCTCGTCCATGAATTGGCGATGCAAATTTTCTAATCTGGTTCCGCTTGCGTTAAATATTTCGTCAATGCTTCCAAGCACAATCTGCTTTTTGCAGGATTCACACTCCCAAATCGGAATCGGGGTGCTCCAATACCGGTTGCGGGAAATATTCCAGTCGCGGGCATTTGCCAGCCAGTTTCCAAACCGCCCGTGCTTAACGGTATCAGGTACCCAATTAATATGCTCGTTTGCTTCAAGCAATTGATCCTTGATTTTTTCAATGCTAAAATACCACGCATTCATCGCCTTGTATATTAAGGGGTCTTTACACCGCCAGCAATGGGGATAATTATGTTCTATGGTTCCATCGTCCAAAGCCATGGAATGCTCGTACATAAAACGGATAATATCCGAATTTAATTCAATCACGTTTCTTTTGCCGTCCGGGGCAAAAAAGTCGGATACCTGTTCCGTAAATCTTCCTTTCGAATCGACAGGGTTTACAAAGGGGATATTTGATTTTTTACATACCCAGTAATCGTCCTCGCCGAAAGCGGGCGCGATGTGGACAATACCGAGCCCTTCGCTTGAATCGACGAAATCGGCTTCAATCACCCTAAAAGCGCCCTCATCCTTTTTATCTGCAAAATAAGGGAATAACGGCGAGTATTGATGTCCTGCAAGCTCATGCCCTTTACACCTTTTTATGATGTTGGGAGACTCGCCGAACACCTTTTTAAAATTAGCCAGCGTATTTTCGCAAGCCACTATAATTTTATCGTCAAGAAGGACGTAAGCATAGCCGATATCCCTGCCGACAGCCAAAGCCATATTAGACGGCAATGTCCACGGCGTTGTTGTCCACGCGGAAAAATACACAGGCACCCCGTCAATAAACGAACCGGTTTTAAACCGGGCGATTACCCAGCGGTCCTGACGGGGACGTGTGGAATCCGACTCGCGCGTATCCGAGATGGACAGCGAGGTCTCGCAATGGCAGCAATAAGGAACCACACGGAAATCCTGATAGATGAGGCCCTTTTCATAGCATTGCTTAAAGGCCCACATCACGCTTTCCATGAATGTGGCGTCCATTGTTTTATATGCGCCGTCATAATCCACCCATCGCGCCATCTGTTTAACATAAGCTTTCCAGGCGTCATTATTTCCGGAAACGATTTCGTAACAGGCGTTATTAAAATGATTAATCCCGATTGATTTTTCAATTTCACTTTTATCGTTTATGCCAAGCTTATGCTCGGCCTGGTTTTCAATTGGAAGGCCGTGGCAATCCCACCCCCATACCCGGGGAACGGAAAATCCCTGCATTGTGTGATAACGCGCGATCATGTCCTTGATAAAAGAAACAAGGACGGTTCCGTGATGCGGCTTGCCTGTCGGGAAAGGGGGGCCGTCATAAAAAATGATCTCGCCCTTGGTTTTATTAAGCGATTGGTCGAAAATATTATCCTTTTCCCAAAAATCCAAGATATCGTGCTGTATTTGCGGAATATTTGGTTTAGCGCTGAATTCAGTGTATTTCATATTCTTTTCCTTTATATAAATTTAATGATATATGAACGAATGTGAACTTTGGTTCACATGCAGTTCACTACTTTATCGAAGCGTTAGAGCTTTGATAAACATTATAAATAAATTATAAACAAAAATTTATTTTTTTTAAATATTTCCAATAAATAAAGAATTGCCTTATTTGCTATTATTTATGTAAAAGAATAACAATAAAACAAGCATTTTGAACATTCTTTACTTTGTTTCATTATGATATAAAAAACCAAAAAAATCAATCATTTTTACAAACATGGCAGAACGGGGGCGCGCCGGCCCGATGACCGGCGCGCATAAAACTGTAGCCATCGTCGATGAAAACATGGGGTTGGGTGCACTATCTTCTTTCGGTACTACACCAGTGAGAAAGCCCCTGAACGGCTTGATGGGCCGTTCAGGGGCTATGTGTACTGGTATTTATGTTTGTTCGATTATAAGGGATGTCAAATATAATGAATGTGATCTTAAAAAATTCCTATTCTTTTAAATCCGAGCATGCATATACCATAAGTGGTAATTTATATACCTTAAAAAGGAGTAGCTAGTACAGTGTTAAAACAAAATCAATCATAAAACTGGATAAAGCCTTTTGAGCTTAATGCGAGCATCCACAGTAGTAAATTGCCAGTCGACACATTTTACACAAGAATTACGCTTAAGTGACCACG
>Ga0099364_10015176_pt1 | contig 10172 bp, 4 predicted proteins | sample TergutTh196P3_FD_73070 | JGI IMG/M metagenome (GOLD analysis project Ga0099364, IMG submission 73070) | Microcerotermes parvus P3 segment gut microbial communities from Pointe-Noire, Republic of the Congo - Th196 P3 | ecosystem: Host-associated > Arthropoda: Insects > Digestive system > Gut ...
TGATATGATATGATATGATATGATATGATATGATATGATATGATATGATATGATATGATATGATATGATATGATATGATATGATAAGATATTATATGATATGATATGATATATTTGTTAACTGCAGTTGGGTTGACAGCCGGTGGCAGTTGTACAGTACACATTTACACACAAATAAATCATCGAACAACACAATTAACTACAAAAACAACACAATTAATAACCTAATTGGGAAGAGTGTGGGCCATGCCCCGTCTTAGCAAGTTATACCCTGGCATTTGCCTTACAACTGACAAAAAATCACAGAAAAACCTCAGTCAGGATAGCCAAAGAGTGCCAGTTGGCATGATGAAAATAGAATATACAGAACAAAACATACATAACAATACGAATACATAAACATAAAAATAAAAATACATAATTTACAAAATTAAACAAGAGCATACAAAACATACAACCATACATAAAATGATAAAAAATTGGAACCAAAAGAACATGAAAAAATGTGATAAACAAAAAAGTCATATAAGCAGCAAACTTCATATGACATATATATATATATATATATATATATATTCTAATAATGTTAGACAACCTGTTACTAAGATCTTTGCTACACTTCACCCAGCTACACTTAACTCCACTTCACTACACTTGTTGACACTTCACTTCCTCTCATTTAAACTTCACCCAACTATACTTCACTACCCTCTCATTTGGCTTAACTCCATTTAAATTTCCTACTGCTCCATTTCACCTCACATCACTACACTTCACCTCACTTCAGTTCACTGCACTTTTAGACAATTTTCGCCACACTTCTGTTCGTTTCATTTCACCCCATATTCTGAGGGATCTGGAGAGGAGTTTGATGTGTATACGGTCAATAACCTAAAATGATTACTAATTTGTTTGTGTGGATTTTCTTATTTGTGATAATAGAATGTCAAAACAGTAGTTGTCTGACATCAACAGGCATTACGTAGGATGATTAACAGTTTGTTTTTTGTTATACATTAGTTATATGTGCTTGTTTAATTTTCTGATTACAGCTGTGTGTATGGAATGTACAATAATTTACCTTGAATACAAAGAACATCATTTCAGTGATAACATGTAACTTGTAGTAGTTACTGGATTTCTGTACCACCCTGTTTTACATCATTTTGTCATTCAGTTGTAATATGTTCTACATTTTGTAGGATTACATGGATGATGTTCATGGTAAGGAGATTTCTCTGCAGTATGTGACAGTGAAGGTTCCTGGACAAAAACCTCGTGGGTCAAAGTCTATTATGGGCAGTGCAACAGCTGGTAACAATGGTGTCAGTGAAGGTCTTGCAGGCCTTACCATCACCAGTGAGTATCTGCTATGCTAGAGTACCATTCAGAATATTATGACAGTACAGAAATATTGGTATAAGGTCATAAAGAGGAAGGTGTAGAACAATATTAATTGATTGAAGAATATAATAACCTTGAATAGTAGTAGTAGTGGTAAATGATATTAATAATAGAGAACACATGTAAATAAAGCAGTTTGTAAATGATAAATTGTGAAGTGGAGAATTATGTTAACTAGTTTTAGTACTGTTTATTGTGTAATTTAAAATCATAATGAAAACTTGTAATGTGATTCTGATGTGATCCTGAGTGATTGGTTTGTTTTACTGACAACAGTGTTGTTACAAGATTGTGTATGTTTAAACTGCTCTTTGGGAAAGTCAAATACATATGAAATTCTATGAATGAACAACTCAGGTGTGAGTTGTCCCCAGGGTCATCTACCCAAAAGCATCCTGTGACATAAACAGTGGAAATAGATTATGCTGTATTGCATTAAGGATGTGTAAAGTACAACATGTGTTATTAAAGTTTCAGAGCTGCTTTAAAAATAAGACTCTTCACTAAGTATCATTAACTAATATGTCTTCATAAAGGATGTGTAGTGTTTGGTGTGAAGCAGGGACTGAGGTTTTGAGTGTTATGTAGGTAACCTTCAGGCTTCTGAGGGTGAAGGAATGTAAGACAATCGCAGCCTGACGAGTAGGTCGATATTTGTTAATGAGTTTGTCTTGGAAGACTCAGTACTTTAAAAGGTGTTATCGTTGCTTGTTTCATTTGACAGGTTTCCAAGGCAAGGAGAAAAGGGTCACAGAGAAGGTCCTGCTTACTGCATTTGAAGTGTTTAAAGAACCTGGTGCCCGAGTCATCCAGGCTCCAAGGTGAATATTGTGAATTCTCTGCTTTCGTAACGTCACCATTAGGTCATGATGAGTGGTTGTCTTAATGCCTCAGCTACTCTACTCTTTCAGAATAAATCTCAAGTATCTGCTGGGTAGGAGGCTGAGTTGGTCCTAGAGCCAGTCTGTGCATTTTGGAGAAGGAAAAATGTCCCCTGTGCCAGGAATCAAACTGTGATTGCTTGATCGTCTGGCCTGCAGTTTAGTCACTGCCTGGCTGTGTGGTCCATATCACTGTGACTTAAATTTTGTAGTATCTGGGGGTTCTGTGTAGGGCTGTCATAGGAAACAGCAAAGAGAAGAAACTGAGTGAGTAAATTTGTGTACACATTGCATATTGAAGTTACTGTCCTTGTCAAACAAATACAGCACATACATGTACTGTAGTCACTTGTGGACTAGAAGGGGATTGTGTACCTGTCACAGGAGTATTGTGTTACTTTGTTAATCCATCAAATATTTGTAGACGAAATATTCATCTTGCATCATTGAACTAAGAATCATAGTTCCATAGCAGAACAACTAAGTGTGTTTTTTTGCAAAGGTTGGCTCCTTGCCAACACAATTCCTTTTACATAATAACACATCTAATTTAAACGTATGACGCTACTTTCAGCAGCATAAGATCAGTTGTGGATATGGGTGATTAGTCCTTACCTCTGAGTTCTGAGGTCTGGAAATTTACTAGTGGTACTGGTGCGGTATAACCTACATGTCTTTCTCACTGTTATCTCTTAATTATGGCTAATGCAACTGTAACAGTTCTGACAATGTGCCCATCATACATCCACTTGAACTACCAACAAACCATTCAGAACTGAACAAATTGCCATCTTAATTAATGTTGTTTTATTGTTACAAAGTACCCTGTGTGCTCATCCATCAGTCATTCTTCACCCATGGTCCTGAATAAACTTAAGGGGTACTTTTAACTGTGTAGGACTTATGAATTCTGATTTTAACTTTACGTATGTCTGTACTGAAAACCCCCTTCTTCATTGAAATGTATGGTCAAGTTGCAATGTTATTTATATTCTGTGTTGTGACAAAATAGCTCGTTTATAAAACTGATGTATGCACATCTAATGTACATAACCTTACAGTTGTTTGTTTACTGCTACACGTTTTGACTCCATCATCTCCACGGGTTCTACACATAAATATTTAAAACCCAGTAATGTATAGTACTTTACAGCAGCAATACATATTATATAGCAGTGATTTTTGGAGTCAAATTGTTTTAACCCATGTATTCAGATCGCAGCCCTGGTGCTTGCTACCTTACTGACAGTTTCAAAGCTTTTCCTCAGTGCCCCAAACTGGTGATGTGATAGTATCTAAAATTAAGCTGCATCCACTTCTTTCCACATTTTTGTCAGTCATTTAACTGTGAGTTATCATTCTGTTTGATGCTGTGTGTTTGAAAATATTGTTGAAATTCATAAATGAATCAATTTAATAAAATAAATTGATATTGCTTTGTAAGTTTCACATATATAATGATATCAGTTTATTTTTGACCACATTCACCTCCATGTGTTCCAGTATCTTTGTAGCTGTACCAGTAAAACCTACCCATGTATACCTGAATAATGTGTGCAAATTAAATAGAGGCTTTATGTACATATTTTTGGCATCTTACATGAGATGTATCTTGTTAGTCCACTTGACACTATTGACACTTTTATTTCAGCAATGAGGATGCAATGATTATCCCCAATAACACACTATCGTCTTCGTTGTTGAATGGGACAGACGGCAAGATAGAGACGCCAAACGTTAAGAAGAGGCACCGGCGCATGAAGAGCAGCGGCATGAAGAACACGGAGTGCGATGGTGAGTCCTGTTGTTTCCTTGTGTCATATTCATCGTCAGTTGGGTACGCTGTGTATCGCCTTTTGTAACGTAGAGACTCTTCATCCCCATCACCAGTTTTAGGTTGGTTGGTTTATGGTTTATCTAGAGTCACTGTACTGGCTTTACTGCTTATTTAGTGTTGAATTGTGTTAATGAATGATCGTGTTTACTGAACTTGACAGGATTTTGTGGGACACATTTATAGTGTATGTCAGTGTTGGATTGTAGTGTTCATGTGGAGTGACTGAGGAAAACCACCAAACCTTACTCAAAGTAGATTGTGCCCTGGCCAAGTTTCAAACTGGACAGTTCCAAATACAAGTCAGAAGCCCTGAAGCTTGTTCTGATATTTTAGGCCACCATATTTAAGTACTTGATATTTGATAAATGCAATGTAATATATCAATAATCAACAGAACATGAATGATTTCTATCTCGTAATCAGTAATGATTTTACTAACACTTGTCTGTACACCTATGCACCTGTAGCAAAAGAAGCTGTAGACAATGTATCTTTTCATTTATTTAGCTGTATTAAATTTGTGCACATGCAGGTAAGGAAATATCAACATGATTTGCCATTTCATTCTTTTCCTTTCCATCTTCTTCCTCTTATTCCCTTTTTCAGGGTGGCCATTTAAAATCAAATTGTCAGTTGCCAACTTGATTGATCTGTAACTACACTGTGCAGCTTACTGTGCTCCACCAAACAGCATTACATTACTGTTGCATATAATATGTGCCCTGTTGTTGTGTCTCATCCTTTCACTTCACATTTTTCTATTATATTGCTGTTTCATTATGTGTTTGTTCAAAAGTCTGTGTGTTTTTTATTGTACCAGTACTACATAGACTCACACCTCAGCCTGTCAGTGTGGCTGACTGGAAGTTAAGTCATTTTACATGTTTAAGGGCTGTAGATCATATACATTCATTTTTGGTCCATCAGTAACACAGTAATTGTGTGGTTACAGACTCTGATGGCTATGAGTTTTTCATTGTCTCACTTGACAACAAACAATGGCACTTCGAAGCTGGCAACTCAGAAGAGAGGGATGAGTGGGTGACAGCCATTGAGCAGCAGATACTCAATTCTTTGCAGGTAAGAGCATTTGAGTGTAGAAGGCGCAGAAGTTTACTTTCTTCTGGGATATGATGCCATTTAATCTGGTGGATGCGTATTGACTGCTCATCATTGGGGTGGGTGAAACAGCTGGGTTCTCTGAAATGTTATATGTCCTGCAGACTACACAGCCTGACATCCCAGACAGAATACATATCTACTTAAACTCAGACTGCTTGACCCTTTATGGTGGTACCGACATGCTGCCCAAAATTCTGGAATCAAACCCCCAATTTATGTTGTGTAACATTCCAAAAGAGGGAAGACCTCAACTGTACCACGGCAGAAGCCTGAATTCTCCTTCATTTGTTATGCATTGCACCTTCCTGATGATGTGTGCACACTGCCTATCCGCCCTGTTACGTTTTCTATACAGATAACATGGCCCTGACTTGTGTGGATGGCTGTACCCATAGTAGAGGGGTCTAATTTGCATATGTTGCCACGTGTTCTGCTGAACAGATAAGCAACAGAAACAGTAACAGTTGTTCCATATTAATTTGTACTTCAGTTTAAAGGCGAATTTCACCCTATAATATGCCATGAAGGCAGAGAGGGGGGAAGAGGTATAACTCTACTTTTTCTTTAACTTCAAAGCTAGAAGAGGGTTAGTGGTCAGCACCATGACTTGACTGCTTCACCCACTGGAAAGAGACCTGGTACCCATTGTACAGGAGGCTGGGTGAGCCTTGGGGCCAGGCTGCATGGTTAGGGAAAATCTCTCCCCACGGGATTTTGAACCCTGGACCTTCCAGCCTATAGTGAGTCACTATACTGACTGTGCTATCCCAGGTGCCAGGATTGCTGTTTAATTGCTTAAATGTTTTCTTTATTCTTGTCCATTTTGTTGACAGTTCAAAATTTATTGACTTTGGTGTTTAGTGTAGTGGGATCATAATATTACTGACTGCTGAGGAACTCTTTCAATAATATACAGACTGCTGAGATGTGAAACCTTGTGGTCTGGTATGTAGCTAACATCTTTTCTCATTGGCATTTGCTGCTGCCATGTTCATAGTGACAGTAGTCACATATTTTGTGTCCAGGGTTATAAAGGGTTTCACTATGTGTAAGGAAGCTCACTTATAACAAGTCTTAGAAATGACACTTTTGGTAAGATTATGGACTATGGAGCTGTGACTAACTTCTAAAGTTTTGATTAACATCAACTGGAACTTCTTGCTACTAGATTTTAAAACTTGTCCTGTGTCAAAAATGGTATCTGTTGATAGAGTATGGTTTGTAAGTAATATATACACACATTCTCAGGTTTTCAGGGTGGGTATTCAAATGAGGACCTCAGTATCCACCGTAACCTAATCAGTTACTCTAAAAATGGTGATGGCACGTTACTCTGGAGTGTTGGAACGGATGAATTGTCATGCATGGTGTAAGCACCAAGAAGACTGTCATTTGTGTAATACATATAGTTCCTGTGTATAGGCACATTTGCAAAATTGTGAAAAGAAAGTATTAGCTTTGTCATGTCTGTCCATCTGAATGGAACAACTTGGCTGCCAATTGACAGATTTCCTTGAAATCTGATATTTTAGTATTTTAAAAAATTTGTGAAGGAAAGTCAAGTTTGTTTAAAATCTGACAAGAATGACAGGTATATTGTATGAAGATCTATGTATATTTGTAATATATCACTGAATTTTTCTTAGATTGAGAAAGGTTTCAGAGAAAAGTTGTAGAGAAATCAAAACACACATTTTTATTTCAGTCTCCCCCCCCAAAATAGTGCTGTTTTTAAGATAATGTGGACAAATATATTAGAGCTGGGCAGTCACAGATGACAATAAAGCAAATGTGCACTGCATGCTGAATAACTAAGGCTACAGATATGCACTTGGAATATGTAATACTTACTGCTTTTCTATGGGAACGGTGGTTGTTCAAACTGTTCCTCATTGTTACACTTATACATACATTGCCTGTCTTGTTGTTAGACATATTTTGTCCACATTTTTTTAGGCTAACCCATAATTTGCTAAGGTTCTGATCATGTGATCGCAAGGCACATTTTGTACTTTGGACATCAGAACTTGGTCCTTAATTTTTGGTTTCTGTTGCAGGGAAATGAGATCAGGAAGTCCAAGTCAAGACTCGACAGCTCTATGGATAGCAGCTCGATACAGACCATACGCTCACGAGTGCCTGGCAACACTCACTGTGCTGACTGTGATGCATCAAGTATGTACCTACAGTCAGATCACTGAGTGACTGTCTTCATGTTAGCTGCCTTCTGCTGCATATTACCAACATTGCCCCTCTGTCAGCACCAGTAATATGCCAAGAATACTTTGCAAGTTTCTCATACCCTTCATTTTCACTTGCAACAGTATTTCTTTATCATTGTAAGGATAAATCAATTTTCTTTTTTCACAGATCCTGACTGGGCAAGCCTCAACTTGGGTGTGCTCATGTGTATCGAGTGTTCAGGTATTCACCGCAACCTGGGGTCTCACATATCCCGAGTTCGGTCTCTGGATCTGGACGAATGGCCGTAAGTTAACACATTTAACAGATTCATATGTGGGTTTGTGTGGTTATTGTTCAGTGAGTATGTTGCTGTGGCCAAAGTTAACGTTTTTGGTACACAGTCTGACAATTAAATAACCGACCGCTTGGAAAGATATTTGTGTACATGGCCACCATCACAGTACAAACTCTTTGGCATTATGTATGCATTATGCCTGCAACCAATTTGTGGCACACTTTTCAGAAAGAGATTTCCTTGGTGTCATGAACATCTTCTGTTTCATTATAATATGTGCTGTAAATGTTTGTTTTGCTGGACATTAAGAAGTCACAGAGGATCAAATCATGCAAGTACATGTGTTAGATTTCTGAATACTGTTTTTTTTTTGGGGGGTGGGGTGGGGGTGGGGGGGCAGAGGGATGGTGTCGAACAACTCACTTGATCACAAGTGCTGTTCTGCATGGGTGGGAGCACTGTTTGGTCAGTCCACTTGCCTAGCCAGACATTCAAGAATGTGGTGCCATATGCATGTCCAAACTTGGGGGTAGAGCTTTGTGTGTGTGTGTCTCTCTCTCTCACTCTCTCTCTCTCTCAACATACAGCTTGAAACATAAGCTGCATATGTTCAAAGAAGCTCCCTGAAGATGGCCAACAGTTAAGGCCACAACATGTCAGAGCATTATTCAACAAATTAAAGTACTGGTCCACAAGTCTGTGTTGAATTGACATATGTAAAATGGGTGCATGGAAAATGTAGGACATTAAATTTGCTGTTATGGTATGAAGAGTTTTCACATTTTGATTTATCCTTGTCTCAGGAATTCATGTCTTTCCCATTGAATACTTTGCTGCTATCTCAGTCCTACCACAACAGCCATGTTACAACACCTGTCTCATTTTTTTTTAAACTAGTTAAGTTTCTCCATTAATTTAACGGAAGGTCTGAGCATGTATCCTGTTCCCTTTGTGCTATTTGCAGTTGGATTTCGAATCTCTTTATCCATCTCATTGTGTCGCTGGTGATGTGAGCCAACAGAACAGGATACTGCCTGTGGGCCATGGTGGGGAACGTTACTTCACCTCACAGTCTCATGTAGTCACAGTACATTAGTGGTTTCTATTGACATGTGGTGTGTAATGAGTTAAAACATAAGCACTGAGTTAAAGGGTTTATTTGTGTTGTTTGCAGACCAGGACATCTGAGTGTAATGCTGTCGATAGGAAACGCTGTAGCCAACAGCATATTTGAATGTAACTCTCGTGGTCGAGCCAAACCAACACCTAACTCAAGTCGTGAAGAGAAAGAACGATGGATCAGATCAAAATACGAAAGCAAGGAGTTCCTACCACCAGTGAATCAGGGGGTTTCAGTTGGACAACAGTTAGTTGATGCCGTATGCAGGTATGTTATATAGATGTTGTTTCAAAACTTCATGTAGCTCGACCCAGACCGATATGAAAGAAAATTGCTTCCTTCATGTAATGTTACATTAAGATTGCAGATTTTTTGGATATCGTACCATGTAGTTTGGTATTAATGTACAGACTCCAGTAGCCATATACCAAATTATGTGACATTATATCCTATAAGACTTGTGATCATAGTATCCACTGTAGTGTGAATCTCATGTCTCATACTTCTTTCTGTTTTATATGAATCTGCTATCCGTTAAATAAACCATTGAACAATGTGCAGAGTTCAGATATTTGTAGATGACATTAACAAACATGATTTACACATGCAGAGAAATGGAAAGCAGATAAATTGAGGCAATGCTTGCAACTGTTTGTTCACGATCATTTGCTTTCTGTCTGCTGTGTGAAGGCATGATAATAAAAAATGTAGCCCATTGTAATGTTAATCATTTGTACTGTATGGTTATAAAACTTGGTTTCATGTTTTAAGGGAAGAACTTTGTCTAAGAGTGATCCATTGTAGTTGTGATAGAAATTAGAAACTATTTGAGACAGATTTTCTTCCTCTGTGTTTGGGATGTTTGAAAATGGGATGCTGATGAGAATATTTTGATTTGAAAGAGGTAACAACAGGAGCTGAAGAAAACTGTATAACAGGGAACTTTATGATGTGTACTTCTTACTAAATATTATTAATCTCATGAAGTTGAGAGTGGAGGTCCAGCACATTGCGTGTATGTGTGGGATAGATGAAGAGATGAGAACTGCATGCCAAGTTTAGCATTAGATTTTTCCAGTACATGTACAAATATAGTTGCCCTAAGTTAGAATATGTGTTGATTCTTGGTAATTGTCCAACTTGACACACAAATTCCTTTCAGTATAGTTCTCTACATGTTTCGAGCATGTCATGCTCATCATCAGGAGAAACAGATTGTATCAATACAGCTTCTGGTAAATGCCACCAACGCAGAGTGACATTTATCAGAAGCTGTATTGATACAATCTGTTTCTCCTGATGATTAGCATGACATGCTCGAAACATGTAG
>Ga0099364_10015177_pt1 | contig 10171 bp, 7 predicted proteins | sample TergutTh196P3_FD_73070 | JGI IMG/M metagenome (GOLD analysis project Ga0099364, IMG submission 73070) | Microcerotermes parvus P3 segment gut microbial communities from Pointe-Noire, Republic of the Congo - Th196 P3 | ecosystem: Host-associated > Arthropoda: Insects > Digestive system > Gut ...
CGCTCAAAAAAATGATACAGTAAAAAGAACGGACAAAATAAAGCCCGAAACACCGCTCAAACGCATAACAGGAAGAATTATCACGGGACACAATTTCAGGCTCGGCGGACAACGTGGAACGATTCGGTATCATGGGTTAACTCCTTCGCAGATAGGGTTCAACACCGTTGACGGATTTTATATCGGACAGAAACTGACCTATAACAAGTTTTTTCTTCCCAAAAGACAACAATTGACCGTAGTTCCCGAAGTTGCATGGGCTATCAACCGCAAAGCCGTAATGTGGGACATTGACGCTTCGCTGACATACTCACCCATGCGACGCGGAACAGCAAAAATAAAATTCGGACAAACGACTAACGATTTTTCAAACAATCATTGCATCCATCCTTTTGAAAATACTGTTTCATCGCTTATTTTCAGACGCAATTATCTGAAACTGTATGAAAACAATTTTGTAGAAGCGAGCAATACAATAGATATTATCAATGGTTTGCAACTGAATACAGGCATAAAATACGCCCATCGCATAATGCTCGACAACAATAGTAACTATTCGTTCTTTTACGCAGATTTGCGGGACTATACGCCAAACATCCCCGTAAACGCCGAATTGCCGCTTCCTATGTCCGACCATAAAAGCGCTATATTTACGTTTAGCGTAGACTATACGCCGCGATATTATTACCGTATCGTTGGCGGCAACCAAAAGCGCTATGTGAGGTCAGACTATCCGACCTTTTCTCTTGGCTGGCAAAAGGGAATTAGCGGTATGTTTGGCAGCGACAGCAATTTTGACCATCTTACTTTTGGCGTCAGGCAAAGAATAGAAACAGGACTGATGCAGGAGTTTCGTTATGCAGTGCGCACAGGCGCCTTTGTAAACCGCAAAAACGTGTTCTTCCCTGATTTCAAGCACTTCACAACAGTTGAAATTCCTTTAACTATCGCTTCTTCTATCAACGCCAACTCGTTTAATCTGCTTGAATACTACAAATACAGTACATCCGACAAATACATCGAAGCGCGCGCATACTACAACACGCCGTTCCTGTTGCTAAAATTTCTGCCGTTTTTCAGCAACCGAATGTTGTTGCAGGAAGGAGCGCAATTGAATTACCTTTATACGCCGAATATTAAAAACTACATAGAAGCCGGCTACACAATCGGTATGATGTACGGGTGGGTAGCAGGCGTCTTTGTAGGATTCGAAAATTTTAAATATCGCAGTTTTGGGGTTAAGTTGGCGCTGCCTATGGTTTCTAATTAACTGTTTATATTAAATGAAGAGTTACGAAGGAGTAATATTTTGTAAAAAAATGCAAAAAAATCAAAAAAAAACACTTTTTTTCAAAAAAATTTGTTGGTAATAAAAAAAGTATATATCTTTGCGCCCTCATTTTATTGAAAAAATATTAAAAAATATTTGGTTATGCCGATGTAGCTCAGTTGGCCAGAGCAGCTGATTTGTAATCAGCTGGTCGGGGGTTCGAATCCCTCCATCGGCTCTAAAATTTTCGACTTTTGATTGACAATTTTTGATTAGAGATAGATAATCATCAATCAAAAATCGAAAATCGAAAATCAAAAATGACTCGGGGAGATTCCAGAGCGGCCAAATGGGGCAGACTGTAAATCTGTTGTCTTTCGACTTCGGAGGTTCGAATCCTCCTCTCCCCACACGCATTATAAGCGGGAGTAGCTCAGTTGGTAGAGCATAACCCTTCCAAGGTTAGGGTCGCGAGTTCGAGCCTCGTCTCCCGCTCAATGCCTCGCCGCCAATGTAGCTCAGGGGTAGAGCACTTCCTTGGTAAGGAAGAGGTCATGGGTTCAAATCTCATCATTGGCTCTGAAATTTTTTTTGAATAATCTTAAAAACTGAATTTTTAATATATATATGTAATCATGGCACAAAAAGCTAAATTTGACAGGTCAAAACCGCACGTGAACATCGGTACCATCGGTCACGTAGATCACGGTAAAACCACCCTTACAGCCGCTATAACACAAGTGTTGGCTTCCAAAGGGCTATCAGAGATACGTTCTTTCGATTCTATCGACAATGCTCCGGAAGAAAAAGAAAGGGGTATTACTATCAATACGGCGCACGTTGAGTACCAGACAGCCAACCGTCACTATGCACACGTCGACTGTCCCGGACACGCTGACTATGTGAAGAATATGGTCACAGGAGCTGCCCAGATGGACGGCGCAATAATCGTAGTTGCCGCTACCGACGGTCCTATGCCTCAAACCCGCGAGCATATCCTCTTAGCTCGTCAGGTTAACGTTCCCAGAATCGTTGTTTTCATCAACAAGTGTGATGCACCCGACGTAGACGATGAACTTATCGAACTCGTAGAATTGGAAATGCGCGATTTATTGAGCTTCTATCAATTCGACGGCGACAATGTTCCCGTTATCCGCGGCTCGGCGCTCGGCGCAATGAACAACGAACCCGAATGGGTCGATAAAGTTATGGAACTGATGGACGCTGTAGATAACTACATACCCATTCCTCCGCGCGAAAACGAAAAACCGTTCCTGTTGCCCGTTGAAGACGTGTTCTCAATTACCGGACGCGGTACAGTTGCAACCGGTCGTATCGAAACAGGCGTTGTAAATACAGGCGACGAAATGGAAATCATCGGCTTGGGCGCTGAAAAACTGAAAACGGTTGTTACCGGAGTTGAAATGTTCCGTAAGATCCTCGACCGCGGCGAAGCTGGCGATAACGTAGGGTTGTTGCTGCGCGGTATAGACAAGAAGGCTATCAAACGCGGACAGGTTATCGCAAAACCCGGTTCCATTAAGCCTCATACAACGTTCAAAGCAGAGGTTTACGTGTTGAAGAAAGAAGAAGGCGGTCGTCACACTCCTTTCCACAACAAGTATCGTCCGCAATTCTACGTCAGAACCTTAGACGTGACAGGCGAAATTAGCCTGCCCGAAGGTCGCGATATGGTAATGCCCGGAGATAACGTAACTGTAACGGTTGAATTGATTTATCCGGTTGCTATAAATCAAGGACTTCGTTTCGCTATTCGCGAAGGCGGACGTACAGTTGGCGCCGGTCAGGTAGTTGAAATTATCGATTAATTTTTTTAGGAGTGTAGTTCAAGGGCAGAATAGCGGTCTCCAAAACCGTTGATGGGGGTTCGAATCCCTCCACTCCTGCCTAAAAGTTGATACGATAATGAATAAAATAAGCAATTACCTGCAAGAGACATATAACGAACTGATACACAAGGTGAGCTGGCCCTCGTGGACAGACCTGCAAAACAGTTCGATTGTAGTGATGATAGCGTCGTTGATTATTGCTCTTGTCGTGTTTGGTATGGATTTCGTTTTCCAGTTTGGGTTCGAAAAATTTTATCAAATCTTTAGACCATCTGTTTAATATAACAATATGAGCGAATCATTGACAACGAAGAAATGGTACGTATTACGTAGCGCCGGCGGCAAAGAAAAAAACGCCAAGGAATACATTGACAGTCAGGTTAGAGTAATGGGCTGGCGTAATAACATTACGCAAGTGCTTATTCCTACCGAAAAAGTGTACCAAATCAAGGGCGGGAAGAAAATAAGCAAAGAGCGGACAATTCTTCCCGGATATCTACTGATAGAAACCGAAGCAATAACCGGCGAGATGATACACATGTTGCGCAATGTGCCGGGAGTTTCGGGTTTTATCGAAGAAGAGCGTATGGTCGACGGCGTGCGCAAAAAGGTTCCGTTACCGATGCGTCCTGCCGATGTAAAAAGGATTCTAGGAAAAGTAGACGAACTTGCCGCAAGCGACGAAGAACTCGAAGTGGCGTTCTATGTTGGCGAAATAATAAAAGTCATAGACGGACCATTCAACAGTTTTTCGGGAACAATAGAAGACGTGAGCAACGAGCAGAAAAAACTCAAGGTCATGGTGAAAATTTTTGGACGTCAAACACCTCTCGAACTGAACTTTACTCAAGTCGAAAAAATATAAATGATATGATTTATAAAGGTAAAACAAAAGATGTATACGATAACGGCGACGGCAACTATCTGTTACAGTTCAAAGACGACGTTACCGGTAGCGACGGGAAATTCGATCCGGGAGCCAATGCAGTGGCATTGACCATTGAAGGCGTCAGCAAATCATGCGTAAGATTGACCGAGTTCTTTTTCAAAAAAATTGAAGAAGCGGGCATCTTCACACATTATGTTTCATCGGACGTTGAAAAGGCGCAAATGGTAGTGCGACCGGCTACAATGTTCGGAAAAGGCGTTGAGGTTATTTGCAGACTAAAAGCGGTCGGAAGTTTTTTGAGAAGGTTCGGCGATTATTGCGTATCCGGTCAGGAGTTGGATTTTTTAGTTGAAACAACCCTAAAAGACGATGAACGCGGCGACCCGCCAATCACAAAGGACCAACTTGATATGCTTGGTATTTTGACTGCCGAAGAATATGAAATCCTAAAAGACCTGACAAAAAAGATTACAGGCATCATAAAGGACGAATTAGCGAAAAAAGGCGCTGAATTATACGATATTAAAATTGAATTCGGCAGAATAGACGGAAAAATAGCGCTTATTGACGAAATTTCGGGCGGTAGTATGCGCGTCTATAAAAATGGTAAATTTGTCGAACCCTTGGAACTGACGTCTGTGTTGTTCTAATTACAGAATTACATAATTTTTGCATAATTGACAAAATAAAAGGTATGTCGGCAGGGGGGATCCGTTGAAATCAGTCCAATCCGTCTAATCCGTGCATCCCCCAAACCGAAAATTTTGAACTGCTTGATGCAGAAAAGATTTTTTTACAAATTACCCTCGCAGAATTCAATTGGGTTTGCGATTGTTCCTTTTATTGCTGCTGCTGCCGCAACTAACGGTCCTGCCAGCAGCGTACGCGAGCCGGGTCCTTGACGTCCTTCAAAATTACGATTGGTTGTCGAAACGGCATACTTACCCGCAGGCACTTTGTCCTCGTTCATTGCCAAACATGCCGAACAGCCCGGTTGCCGCAGTTCAAATCCGGCTTCTTCCAAAATTTTATCCAAACCTTCTGCGCGTATTTGTCGTTCTACCGTTCCGGAGCCGGGCACAAGCCATGCAATGATATTCGGATGCTTTTTGCGACCTTTCACAAAACCTGCAAAAGCGCGAAAATCTTCTATACGTCCGTTAGTGCAACTGCCGAGAAAAACGTACTGTATCGAATGTCCGATAATTTTTTTACCGGCTGTAAAACCCATATATTGCAACGCTTTATCGAATGTGACTTTATCATTGCCGGTTAATTCCTTGCCATCAGGGATAGCGTCGGTAATCTTCATACCCATACCGGGATTTGTGCCGTAGGTAATCATCGGCTCAATGTCGGCAGCATCGAAAAAATATGTTTTGTCGAATTTGGCGTCTTCGTCGGTTTTCAACGTTTTCCAATGGGCAAGGGCTTTTTCCCACTCTTTGCCTTTGGGAGCATATTCGCGGTTTTTGAAATATTCGAAAGTTTTTTCATCGGGCGCAATCAATCCGCCGCGCGCGCCCATCTCTATACTCATATTGCATACAGTCATACGTCCTTCCATGCTCAAGGAGCGTATTGCCGAGCCTGCAAATTCCACGAAATAGCCCGTTCCGCCGCCTGCTGTAAGTTTTGAAATGATATACAGGATTATGTCTTTTGCAGTGACATATTTTCCCAAATCGCCGTTCACTTCAATTAACATGCTTTTAGGTTTGGGCTGCATGATACATTGCGTGGCAAGCGTCATTTCCACTTCGCTTGTTCCTATGCCGAAGGCTATGCTTCCGAAAGCGCCGTGAGTGGAGGTATGACTGTCGCCACACACTATTGTCATTCCCGGCAGGGTAATGCCTAACTCGGGACCTGCAACATGCACCACGCCTTGCTTCGGATCGCCCAAGCCGAAGTAGGTTATGCCGTGATTTTTTGTATTACGCGTCAGCGTTTCCACTTGTACGCGCGATTGTTCTTCTACAATCGGCAAATGCTGATTGAGCGTCGGCACGTTGTGGTCGCAGGTAGCGAATGTTTGTGCCGGGCGCGCCGCCTTCAATCCCCGCTTATCAAGTCCTGCAAAAGCCTGTGGACTGGTTACTTCATGCACTAAATGACGGTCGATGTACAACACGTCAGGTCCGCCGTCAATGCGCTTTACCACGTGGCTATCCCAAATTTTATCAAATACTGTTTTGTTCATAAAAACACTCTTCTTTTTACTTTGCAAAGGTATACAAATTTTTGATATCTGCAAATTTTTCAATAAAAAAAATGCAAAATGTTAAAATACCATTATTTTTTGTTAAAATACCGTAATTGTTTGTAAAAAAAATCTATTACTTTTGTATTTTTATTTTTTCAAAAATCAATACAGATGAATCAATTTGCTCTAATTGACTGGATTATATTTATTTGCTATGCTATCATAATTGTTGGCATGGGTCTTTGGGTATCGCGCACGAAGAAGGGAGAAGAGAAGACGGCGAAAGATTATTTTCTTGCCAACCGTTCTCTCACTTGGTGGGCTATTGGTGCATCGCTTATTGCGGCAAACATCTCGGCAGAGCATTTCATCGCCATGTCGGGGTCGGGCTATGCAATTGGGTTGGCGGTGGCATGCTACGAATGGGTAGCGGCGGCAGTGCTTATCATCGTTGCAAAGTTTTTTCTTCCGGTTTTCCTGAAAACGGGTATTTTTACCATGCCTCAATTTTTGACGCAACGCTATGACCGGCGTGTCAGCACAAGTCTGTCAATTTTCTGGCTGTTGATGTATGTGTTTGTTAATCTTACTTCTGTGAGTTATCTCGGCGCGCTTGCGCTCGAAAAGGTGCTGGGCGTGCCATTATTATATGGTATAATAGGTCTGTCTCTTTTTTCGGCAATTTATTCGCTGTATGGCGGCTTGAAGGCGGTAGCGTGGACGGATGTCGTACAGGTAGTTTTTCTGATTGCCGGCGGATTGGTTACAACGTTTCTCGCCTTAAACGCTGTGAGCGGCGGAAATGGCATACTTGCGGGTTTCAGCGAAATTTTTGCAAGAGCGCCCGAACGGTTTCAGATGATAATCGAAAAGGGTACGCTGTCAGTTCCCGATGGTACGGGCGGAGCAATGAAAGACGCCTTCCTCGACCTTCCCGGAGTAGCGGTAATTCTCGGCTCTATGTGGCTGACAAACATCTGTTTCTGGGGCTTCAACCAGTATATCATTCAACGCGGATTGGCTGCCAAATCGGTTAAAGAAGCGCAATTCGGATTAGCGTTCGCTGGATTTCTCAAGTTATTGGTTCCCTTATTAGTAATTGTTCCGGGAATATGTGCATACGTGTTGCATGCCGACATTGGAAAATCGGATGAGGCTTATCCCTGGCTGCTTAATAATATTGTGCCGCCGGGCGTTACAGGATTGGCTTTTGCCGCTTTGGTCGCCGCTGTGGTGTCGTCGTTGAGTTCTATCATAAACAGCGCCTCAACTATCTTCACGATGGATATATACAAGGGTTACATCAAGCCCGATGCTTCCGAAAAACAATTGGTGCGAACCGGACGTATTGTTGCGTTTGTTTCGTTGTTTATCGCAACGCTTATTGCTCCCAAATTTGCATCGTTAGACCAAGTGTACCCTATAATACAGGAATTTACGGGTTTTATTTATCCCGGCGTTTTCCTGATTTTCTTTCTTGGAATGTTTTGGCGACAAGCAACGTCGAACGCCGCATTGTGGACAGCAATACTTACATTGCCGTTAGGTTTCATCTTCAAACAATTCGTAACAGAGATGCCTTTCATTGTGCGCATTGGCTATGTATTTATCATCCTGACGGTTGTATTCGTTGGTTTGAGCCTTGCAGATAAAAAACATCGCGTTGCATCGCCCCAAATCAGCGAAGAAAATAAGAACAAAACCATAAAATTAGGTTGGACTATTACAGGCATAGCGGCATTGACAGGCGTCATTGCGTTGTTTTTCCTGAACAGGTTTTCAAACTTTGCCCTCGATTCGATTTACGTGTTGGTAGTTGGATTTATACTGCTTGGCATAGTGATGATTACCAACGTCAAAATGCCGACGATGAACAGCAAATCGTTGATATTCGAATCAAAACTGTTCAAAACCTCTATACCATTTAATATTGCAGCCATTGGTATTTTCGGTTTGTTAATATTTCTGTATTGTTTCTTCTGGTAAAATTTCGTAATTCGTAATTCGTAATTGATAATTCGTAATTGAAAATGTTATTGATAAAAAAGAAAAATAATCAAGTATATCAGCGCTTTACAGCGCAAGATGCCGGTTGGAAGTATCTGAATTTTTGCGCTTGTTTGATGAAACATGGCGAAACATGGACAGAAAATACAGGCGATTACGAGTATTGTATCGTATTGTTGGGCGGAAATTTTTCGGTAAAATCGGACAAAGGCGAGTGGCATACTGTAAACGGTCGTAAAAATGTGTTCAGCGGACTGCCACATGCAATTTATTTGCCTGCAAACACGCAGTTTACGCTGACAGCCGACAGCGAGGTTCTTGATATTGCCTGCTGCCGGGTGCAAACCAATCAGAAACATGAACCGATATTCGTTACGCCGCAAATGTCTCACGATATGGGAATTGAATTGCGCGGCGGCGACAATGCTAGCCGACAAATAAACAGGATTTTGCCGCCGGGTTCGTCGTGTCATAGAATAGTGTCTGTGGAAGTTTACACTCCGGGTGGCAACTGGAGTTCGTTTCCGGCTCACAAGCACGATGAGCGCATATTAAATCCGGACGGAACGCTAAAAGAAGCATGTCTTGAGGAAATATATTTCTACAAAATAGAAAAGCCGCAAGGTTTTGCGTTTCAGCACGTTTATACCGAAGACCGAAGTCTTGACGAGTTAGTAGAAGCGCGCGACGGCGATGTTGTACTCATTCCGCGCGGGCATCATCCGGTAGTAGCAGGTCATGGATACAATGTGTATTACCTGAATTTCCTTGCCGGAAGCGACCAAAGTCTCGCATCCAGCGACGACCCCGACCACAAATGGCTCTACGGAACATGGAAAACCATGGACCCAAGACTCCCATTGGTACAATTAACAGCGAACAATTAACAGTGAACAGTGAACAATCAATATTCAATAATCAATAATCAATATTCAATAATCAATAATCAATATTCAATCAAAAATCAAAAATCAAAAATCAAAAATGACACCCGGAAAAACCCCCTTACACACCATGACCCTAATAAGTCCCACGGACTTTTGGAATGACTCCTGTTCCTTTGAGGACTTACGGCACGCCATCGACAACGGCGCAGTTGGCGGCACAAGCAACCCTATAATTGTTGGCGAAGTATTGAAAAAGGAAATCGATATCTGGCGACCGAGGATTGTTTCACTAATAGAAGAGAATCCCACCGCTACGGAAGATGAAATAGCGTGGCGAATTATTGAAGAAGTAACCGTCAAGGCGTCAAAATTGCTTTTGCCTGTTTTTACCAAAAATAACGGACAAAACGGTCGGCTTTCTATACAAACCAACGCACAGTACTACCGAAGCGCCAAATCAATTGTTGAGCAGGGACTTTATTTTGATTCTCTTTACCCCAATAACAATATCAAACTACCTGTAACCCAAGCGGGAATAGATGCAGTTGAGGAGCTTACATTTCAGGGCGTAAGCGTCAACGGAACGGTTTCATTTACGCTGCCGCAAGCAATAGCTGTGGCTGAAGCGGTCGAACGCGGACTTAAACGCCGCAAACATGAAGGCAAGGATATTTCCTTTATGAGCCCCGTTTGTACAATTATGGTGGGACGTTTAGACGATTGGCTTAAAGTGCAGGTAGCAAAAAAGGGAATCATCACCGAGCCCGGTTATTTAGAATGGGCAGGCGTTGCCGTTGCAAAGAAAGCCTATAAAATTTACTGCGAACGCGGTTACAGAACAAGGCTTCTTATAGCGGCGTTCCGCAACCACTATCATTGGTCGGATTTTATCGGCGCAGAAATGTCGTTGACGATACCGCCCGACTGGCAAAAGAAATACAATGCCTCCGATGTGGAAGTAAAAAATCGTATAAATGACGATGTAGACCCTAAAATCATTGCGGAACTGCAGAAAAAATTCCCCGACTTTAGCAGGGCATACGATGAAAATGGAATGACAGT
>Ga0099364_10015178_pt1 | contig 10171 bp, 6 predicted proteins | sample TergutTh196P3_FD_73070 | JGI IMG/M metagenome (GOLD analysis project Ga0099364, IMG submission 73070) | Microcerotermes parvus P3 segment gut microbial communities from Pointe-Noire, Republic of the Congo - Th196 P3 | ecosystem: Host-associated > Arthropoda: Insects > Digestive system > Gut ...
TTTTACTGCTTCTTCCTTAAAGCTTCTGTCGTACGATTTTTTGTTTCCCATTTTTGCAGACTCCTTTTCTATTCGTGTCTTTAGAATACCACCTATTTGAGGAGTCATGAAAAACTATAGCACACCAATTATCTCCTTTCAAAGCAAAGGTGTTCTGATATTGGTTAGCCGGTTGCAATGCCGCCGAGCCTGCATATTATCAGGGCAAGTTCGGTTTCTTTACGAGATAATAATGTGTATAGTCTAATAAATCCGATTGCTGCATTTGGTGAAAGTTTTGTATAATGATGCGAGGGGGCTGATAATTTTTGCCGCTTGTAGAAATGAAGGGTATCACTAAAAAATTTTCCGGCGTGATTGCAAATAATAACGTTGAGGTTTGTATGAAGAAATCGGTCGATAACCCAAAAGCTGTTATAAGAACAGTGCCATCCGAGAAGGAGCAACAATTCTTCGCGGAGGTAGCGGCAATTTTACGAGAGGGACGCGGCAAAATTCTCTACACAGTGTGTAGAGAATTGAGCTGGTCGCATATACGCCTCATTATGCGTCTTGACAACGAAAAAGCCCGTGGCTATTACATAAATGAATCCAGATCGCAAAACTGGAGCGTTCGAGTTTTGGAGCGAAATATGCGGTCGGGATATTTTGAACGTTTGCTGTCGTCACAAAAAGCTGAACTTCCAGCGGCGGTATCGGGAAACACTCATGCTGCGAACCTGATAAAAGACCCGTATGTCCTTGAATTTCTTGGTCTGCCGGAAAATGCCGTGACGAAAGAGACAAAACTTGAAAACGCCATAATCGGACATTTACAGGAATTTCTCTTCGGGACTGTGAGTATCACGCGCAATTCCATAATCGCCAGCATGTTTTTTCGTATAGATTATATTGAGCAGATGGGAACAGGAATCAGGCGAATGAGAAACGCTGCGCGGGAAGCGAATGTAGCCGAGCCTGAGTTTGAGTTTACCGGCTTTTTTAAAGTCACGTTCAAAAGGAATGAGATTGATAATTCAATCGGTCGTCAATCGGTCGCAATCGGTCGCGCCGGCCGATAGGAAACACGCCGTCATCTCGTTCCTCGAAGAAAACGGTCAGGCGAAAGTCGGTGATTTTATTAATGTCATCGGGCTAAGCGACGGTCGCGTGAGAGCTTTGCTCCGTGAGATGGTGAGTGACGGAACAATCGAAAAAGTTGGAAAGAACCGATACGTCTATTATATTTTGAAATCGTTAATCTCAAGGAAATGTGCCGAATAAAAATTGGCGAGGAGGCTGATAATTTTTGCCGCTTGTAGAAATGAAGGGTATCACTAAAAAATTTTCCGGCGTGATTGCAAATAATAACGTTGACTTTTGCGTGGAGCGCGGGGAGGTCCACGCCCTGCTCGGCGAGAACGGGGCGGGTAAATCAACTTTGATGAATATTCTCTATGGCCTTTATCATCCCGACAGCGGAGAAATTTTTATCGAGGGGGAAAAATGCGTTTTCAGGTCGCCAAGCGACGCCATCCTGTCCGGGGTCGGCATGGTGCATCAGCATTTCATGCTGGTGGAGACGCAGACGGTGTGGGAGAATATGATCCTCGGCACGCGTATGCCGTTTATCCTTCCTAAAAAGCAGATAATTAAAAAAATAACGGAGATAAGCGAAAAATATCAGCTTAAAGTAAACCCGTTATCCAATGTTTGGCAGCTTTCGATCGGAGAACAGCAGAGGGTCGCGGTCCTTCAAATGCTTTACCGGAAGGCGAAAGTCCTTATCCTCGACGAGCCTACCGCCGTTCTCACCCCCCATGAATCCAAAGAATTGTTTAAAACCATCCGCAATATGACCTCCGGAGGGCATGGCGTTATCTTTATCTCCCATAAAATGAATGAAGTCATGAATGAAACCGACCGTATCACCGTCCTCAGAAAAGGGGAGCTTGTCGGGACGGTTCCCACCAGAGCACCTGATACCTCTCAGGAGCTTTTGTCGGAGATGATGATGGGGCAAAAAATCTCGCCAGATATTTACAAGCCTGAAACGAATTTAGAAAATGTAAAAACCGTTATTGACGTGAGCGGTATCTCCGCTTTTAACGACAGAGGGGCCAAAGCGGTGAAAAATATCTCGTTCCGCATAAGAAAAAGCGAGATACTTGGCGTAGCCGGAATAGCCGGCAACGGACAGGCGGAATTGTGCGAAGCGATAATTGGGCTGCGTAACGCGGCTTCCGGCTGCGTGAAAGTTAATGATACTGATTTAACGAACGCTTCACCGCGCAAGCTTATAGACTCTGGAGTCCACTATATTCCGGCTGACCGCAGAGGCACCGGGATGGTCACTGCCCTTGACGTTAAAAATAATTCTATCTTGACCAGCTATTGGATGCCGCCGGTCTCAGAGAGAAATCTGATCCGCTGGGATAAAGCTGAAAAGCGGGCAAAATCCATAGTGGAACAGTTTAATGTCAGCACCCCGTCAATCGGTACCGCGGTGAAAAACCTGTCGGGCGGCAATCTTCAAAAACTCATGCTGGGAAGGGAGCTGTCGTATAACCCGGAAGTACTGATAATCATGCACCCGACATGGGGGCTTGACGTCTCGGCTGCGCGTTATGTAAGGGAGAGGATAATCGCCGCGTCTGAAGCGGGGACGGCGATCCTTTTGATATCCGAGGATATCGAGGAGCTTTTGGCTTTAAGCGACAGGCTTGCCGTAATTTTTAAGGGTGAATTCATGGGAATAATAGCTGACCCCAAGTCAATGCCTATAGAAAAAATAGGGCTTATGATGGCGGGAACTCATATATCAGAGGTTTTATGATGTTAAGGATAGAGAAAAGAATAGACACACCAAAGTGGATAAATTTTGCCATACCGATAGCCTCCGTTTTTATGGCGCTTGTAGTAGGGGGCGCGCTGCTGATCTCGCAGGGAATATCTCCGATAGACGCTTACAGAAGGGTAATTTTCGCGGCTTTCGGAGGAAGTTTCGAATTAAGCGAAACTATAGTAAGAGCCACTCCGATAGCCATATCTTCTTTTGCCGTCATGCTGTGTTTTACCATGCTTGTGTGGAATATAGGGGTCGAAGGCCAGGCGTTTATGGGAGCGCTTGCCGCAGTAGCGGCGGTGAGATACTGCTATTCCGACGATCGTTCTGTAATGTTGCTCACAGCGGCTCTTTTTGCATGTATCGCGGGGGGCTTATGGGCAATGATAGCCGGATTTTTCAAGGCAAAATGGAATGTCAATGAGATAATATCTACCCTTATGCTTAATTATATAGCCATAAGGATCTTAGAGTATTTCGTTTACGGCCCGTGGCGGGACCCAACTTCTCTTGGCTTCCCCATAACAACGCGTTTTCCTCCTGCCGCCCGATTGCCTCAGTTTTTTGGCATCCGTGTCCATGCGGGCGCCCTTCTTGCCGTGATCCTGGCGTTTGTAATATGGTACATATTGAACAAAATGCGATGGGGATATGAGATAAGGGTCATAGGTGAAAATCCCAGGGCGGCGCGTTATTCCGGAATGAGCTATATGAAAAATGTTCTTCTCGTTATGTTCATTTCCGGGGCTATAGGAGGGCTTGCGGGCATGACCGAGGTGACCGGCCTGCACGGGAGGCTTCAGGCAAGCTTTGCCGCCAAATATGGCTATACCGCGATAATTGTAGCATGGCTGTCTCACCTTCAGCCATTTGTATGCCTTCTCGCGTCATTGCTTTTTGGCGCCCTCCTTGTCGGAGGAGAAGCCCTCCAGATCGAATTAGGGCTGTCTCTCTCCACCGTGGAGATTTTGCAGGGGCTTGTATTATTTTTTGTCCTTGGAGGAGACTTTTTCAGAAATTACCGTTTGAGAAAAGAACGGAGAGCGAGGACGCGAAGATAATGGAAACAATGACTATGATACTTGCAGCAGCCGTCAGGAGCGGAACTCCGATACTTTACGCGGCGCTCGGGGAAATATTGACTGAAAAGGGCGGCATACTAAACCTTGGGCTTGAGGGAATAATGCTCATGGGGGCGTATAGCGGATTTGCGGTTTCCCTGGCCTCCGGCAGCCCGTGGCTTGGTTTTTTAGCCGCTTTCATCGTCGGAGGGCTGATGGGGCTTATACACGCGTTTCTTTGCGTTTCCCTGAATGGGAATCAGGTGGTAAGCGGGCTTGCTCTGACGATGTTCGGAACGGGAGTAAGCTCTTTGCTGGGAAGGAATTATGTCGGGTTCACGATTCAGGGTTTACAGCGCTGGAGCGTTCCGGTCCTTTCCGACATTCCGGTGATAGGCCAGATTCTTTTTTCTCAGGACGCTCTTGTCTATTTATCCTTTATCCTTGTCGCCGTCATGTATTTTTTCCTGAATTCGACCCGCCCGGGCCTTAATTTAAGGGCCGTGGGGGATGATCCCCGCGCGGCTGACGCAATGGGGCTGCCGGTTGTGAGGATACGATATTTATACACGGTGATAGGCGCAGGGATAGTCGCTCTCGGCGGCGCGTACATGTCGGTGATATACAATAAGTTTTGGATCGAGATGATGACTGCCGGACGAGGCTGGATAGCCGTGGCGATGGTGATATTCGCGATATGGAACCCCATACAGGCCGCCGTGGGCGCTTACCTTTTCGGAGGTATAGAAGCGCTTCAGCTCAGGTTACAGGCTACGGGGACAATGATCCCGATGGCGGTGCTTTTAGCCATGCCTTATGTCATTACATTATTTGTCCTTATCGTAATATCCATTCGCAAGGGCAGCGGCGCCAACGCCCCAGCCTCCCTCGGGGTTCCGTTTTACAGGGAAGAGCGGGAATAATTACAGCTGTTACATTCATCTGCTGGAAATATTTCTCCTGCTCGTCCCGGAGACGATAGGCGCGGAGGTTTTTTTTCGAAGGGCTTGATTACCCGCGTGACGGGATTTACAAATCCTCTCTTTTATAGCGCCTCTCAAAATCATGCACAAAGTGCAGGCACATAAAACACTGTAAAAACTAAATTTAGTATCGAAAAGTTTGTACAGAAAAGAGCCAACGGCTCTATAAAAGAATAAAAACAAATGCGGGCGGCAAGATGTCGCCCCTACAGTTTTTTTTCTTTGCTTTTTTTAACCTCTAATCATTAACCCCTGTATCTTTTCCATAATTTGTGGGAAATTCATCTGTTCCACGTTTTCCCTTAGCCAGGCCGTAAGGTCGCCGCCGGTCTCGTATTCGTAACTTTCTATTTCCGCCATTGCCGCGTCCACGTTGTCCATATTGTAATTTTCGCATGCGTCGAGAAGTTTTGACAGTGTTTCAGCGTCCGGCTTATCCTTTTTCGGTTTTGAGCTTTTTGCGTCAATAGCGGATAGCATGTCTTCAAGCCCATGAACGAGCTTTCTGGCGGCGTCAAGAAATATCGGGTTGTGTTCTTTAATATAGCCGTAATCCCCGGTCTGCGCCGCGTGCTCAAGGCTTTCGGCGGAGCTGCCGATCATGTCCGCGAGAATGCCGCGGCTCGACCCTTTTATACTGTGGGCGGCAATCGCGTAATCGCGCAGCTTATCCTCGCTGACGTTTTCCATTGAGTCAAGCAGAGGGGCGGAGCTGGCGGCATACGAACGCAGGACTTGCAGATAAATTTTCTCATTGCCGCCAAACCGTTCTAAACCCTTGTTTATATCCAGCCCGGCAAGTTCCTTTTCGGCCAGCTTCAGGTCAACGCCCCCCTCGCGGGAAATATCGCTCTTTTGCAAATCCGGCTGCCCGCCATTTTCCTGTTTCTCATCGCGCACCCAGCGGCGGATGACCCCGTCAAGGCGGAAAATATCGATCGGCTTTGTCAGGAAATCCTGGAAGCCTTCATTCAAAAACATTTCCTTGCTGCCTGTAATGGCGTTCGCGGTAAGGGCAATGATCGGTATGTTTTTGGCGTAATCCGTCCCCGTGTCACGTATAAGCCGCGCTGCTTCCAGCCCGTTTATTCCGGGCATCATGTAATCCATAAAGACGGCGTTGTACCTGATTTCTCCGGCACGGACGGCGTCTACGGCCTGCTGCCCGCCGGACGCGCAGTCTATCCGCATCCCGTAAGACTCCATCATGCCTTTGGCTACCTCTAAGTTCGTCGCATTGTCATCGACAACAAGCACCCGCGCGTAAGGCAGGCTGATGCGTTTGATCCGCGCGTTCTGGACGTGTCTGCCGTCAGAATACCGGAAGCTCTTTAAGCTTTTCGTGATCTCCGGGCCTATCGTTGCGTCGGTTACGAGCTTCTGTTGAATTCTTGCCGTAAAAACGCTGCCTTTTCCGTGCTCGCTTTCCGCGGTAATCGAGCCGCCCATCATTCTGGCAAGCTTCTTCACGATGGAGAGCCCAAGTCCGGTCCCCTTGATTTCGCGGTTGGATTCCAGGTCAAACTGAGTGTAATCAGAAAAAATTCTGTCCATATCTTTAGCCCGGATACCGATACCGGTATCCTTGACCCGTATAACAAGCCAAACCGCGCTGCCTTCCCGGGCACAATGCACGCTTAACTCCACCGTGCCTTCCTTCGTGTATTTGATTGCGTTCGAGAGCAGATTGTTCATTATCTGCTTTACCCTCAGCTCATCGCCGTTAAGGCGCGAAAATATGTCTTCGCCCAAGTCTAATTTAAACTCAATTCTTTCATCTATGCACAGGATGTTTTGCGTAACGATGTCGTTGATAAGGCTTGGAACGTCATAATCAACCGGCACAAGCTCCAATTTGCCGGCTTCTATTTTGGAGATGTCCAAAATATCGTTGACCGTGTCAAGGAGGGTTTCGCCGGCATTGTATATCTTTTCAAGGTTCAGGCGATCTTCCTCGCCTATCCTGCCGGCCTCTAAACTCAGCCCGGACAGGCCGATAATGGCGTTAAGGGGAGTTCGCATTTCATGGCTCATTTTTGCCAAAAAGTCGCTTTTGGCGCTATTCGCTTTTTGGGCAACCATCAAAGCCTCCTCTAATTCCAAATCCCGCCGCTCTATCTCCTTCATCATCTTGTTATGCTCGCTCAGGTCGCGCAGATACGCGGCGACGGCGTGCCCGTCATCATAGGCGACACGGACAAGAGTTACCTCCGCCGGGGCCGGAGATCCGTCACGTTTCAGGTGCAGCCATTCAAAAGTGCAATAGCCGTCCTCAAAGGCTTTGTTAAGAAAATACATGGCCGTTTCGGAGGAACGCCGCCCGTCGGGCTGGAATTCCGGTGAAAAATCATCAAAATGTCCCTCTATTTCCCGTTTGTCGGTAATTCCGAAAAATCGGATAATTTCCTCGTTACACTCAAAAATACTCATGTCCCTGTCCCATAAATAACAGGAAAGAGGCATCGCGTCCAGCAATATTTTCACGCGCTCGTGCGCTTCCTGAAGTTTAGCCGATTGCTCCCGGATAGTGTTAAACGGCTTTACGGCTATCCTCGACAAAAAGATGGAGGATAATCCGCCGGCGCCCAAAAAAAGCAGGGCGGCGTAGAATAATCCCTTCCGCACGTTGGCTCTGGGGCTTTCGTTCAACGGGGCGACAACCCCAAGCAGCCAATCCGCAGTGGCGCTGGAAATGTGGCTGTACGCGCAGATACGTTCCTTTCCGTCGATATAATATGTACCCGAACCTTCTTTATCGGAAATCATGTTCTCAAAAAAAGTCCCCACGGATTTATACTCCGGGTCTGTTTTGGAAAGCTGGACATAATTGTCCCGCCTGCTTATCATCTCGTGATCAAAATGGGCGATGGCCGTGCCTTCCTCGTCAATGAGGTAGACGCTGCCCGTCTGCCATAATTTATACCCCCCGAGAAGTTCGGAAAAAAGCAGCCCCGGTATGGTGGCGGCTAAAACTGTGCCGTCCTCCACAGGCACGCATAAATAAAGGACCAGTTTCCCCGTAAGCGTATCGTTATGGGTGGTGGATATGGCGTTTTTCCCGTCAAAAGCGGCCGACAGGTAACGGCTCTTCTCCAAAAATGAGTACGAGGCCGGCGCGTCGCCGTAGCTTGCCTTCACGCCATCGCGGTCTATAATCGTGAACGCCGTGAAGTCGTCATACTCGTCGAGCAGCTCCGTCATAACGCGGGCTCGCTCCTCTCCCGGCTGCGCCCTCATGTAACGCCGCGCCGTCGAAGCGGCGTTCGCTACCAAACGATTTATTTCCTTGTTTACAAGGTTCTTGGCAAGATCGCGCGCCAGTAGCTGATCTTTCTCCATTGTTTCTATAAGGCTGCTTGAGGTAAAGAACAGGCTGGAGGAAACGTTTGCCGCCGTGACGGCGAAAACGATCAGCATTATTACGACAGCGGCTTTCAATCGCATTGACATTATTATCACCTTAATTCATTCTTTAAAATCTCTATTCCTCTTTTTTCGAACTGGAAAACTTTTTGCAGCACGCGCTCCACGGTTCCTTGAATATCAAGCCTGTACTTGTTCCATGGAAATGAAGGGACCGCCGCGATGAAGATCTTCCTTTCCAGTTCCTCCTCCCAATGTGGCAGGTAAGTCTCGGCGATATATCCGGCGACAGCGGGATGAGCCTCTATCAAAGCGGCTTTGGTATGGTTCGCCTGCCCTATTTTGCGAAGGAAACGTTTTATCGAAAGAGCTATCGTATCCTCGCTCAAAACATAGCCGGTCTCCCCGCAGCATGGGCATGAACGCATGAGAAGCGACCTCAGGTCCGACCTGCTGCGCTTTCGCGTGAGCTCGACCAGTCCAAGCTGGGTAACGCTGAAAACGCGCGCTTTGTTCCTGTCCCCCTGGAAAACGGCCTCCAATTTTTCTATAAGCAGCTGCCTGTCACCCTCGAACTCCATGTCAATGAAATCTATGACCACTATCCCCCCAATGGCGCGAAGCCTCAACTGGCGCGCTATTTCAGACGCCGCTTCGATATTGGTGTCAAGAATAGTGTGCCTCAGGTCGGTCTTTCCGATATATTTGCCGGTATTTACATCTATAACGGTGAGTGCCTCGGATTGTTCGATCATCAGCCATGCCCCGGATTTCAGCCAGACTTTGCGGGAAAGCGCCGCTTCCATATCCTGCTCTATGCCGTAAAATTCAAAAATCGGGGCAATGCCGGTGTATAAGGAAACTTCAGGAAGGTTATCCCCGTAAAGGATCGACAGATAACTTTTTACATTTTCCTCCTCTTCCTTATTATCAACCACTATCTCCGACACGTTCCCCGTAAGCTCTTCCCTCAGCACGCGCCCTAAAAGCCCCGGATCGCGGTATAAAAGACATGGGGAATGCAGTTTTTTGACGCCGCGCTCTACCTCCCGCCAAATGGCGAGCAAACTTTCAACGTCCTTGACAAGAGCTTCCTCGCTTATATTTTCAGCCGCGGTCCTTATTATCACGCCGTAGTTATCCCCTCTGAGCTTTTCCGCAAGATGTTTCAGGCGTTTGCGCTCTTTTTCGCACGGTATTCGCCTTGATACGCCGCTTTCCCTGCCGTGGGGAACAAGCACCAGATACCTTCCGGCTAAAGAGATGCGAGTCGTGACCCTCGCCCCTTTATTTTTCCGCGCCGCCTTCGTCACCTGGACCGTCAATTCCTGATTTTGCTTGATATTAAGCCCTTTGGCGTCGTTAAGGTACAAAAAGGCGTTGCGGCCATCGCCCAAACTGACGAAGGCAGCCCCTATGCCGGGCAGGACGCTTTCTACGCGCGCTTTGTAAATTTCCCCCGCTTTCTGGTTTTCCCATAATCTTTCCACGAAAACTTCGGCAAGGCGGTCGTCTTCCAGTATGGCGACACGCATTTCCTCGTTTTCAAGGGTATTCGCAATTATTTTCCTGTCCAAAACTAATCCGCCTCTTGGAATTTGTCATAAATTTTAATAAATTCACCCTGCGTTTCAATAAAAGAATCAACGATCACCGGGTCAAGGTGCCTCCCTTTCATGTTGATTATTTCTTTCACCGCTTCTTCATGGGTTTTTGTCTCTTTGTACGACCGCTTTGAACGCACGGCGTCATAGATGTCCGCCAGAGCCATTATGCGCGCGGGCAAAGGTATCATTTCCCCGGATAGCCCTAAAGGATAACCTTTGCCATTCCACTTTTCATGATGAAACTTTATTATCTCCACGCTCATGCGAATAAAGGAGCTGTTCGGATGCTTTTCTATGACCGGTTCGAGCGCCATGGCGCCTTTGGTGGTATGG
>Ga0099364_10015179_pt1 | contig 10171 bp, 6 predicted proteins | sample TergutTh196P3_FD_73070 | JGI IMG/M metagenome (GOLD analysis project Ga0099364, IMG submission 73070) | Microcerotermes parvus P3 segment gut microbial communities from Pointe-Noire, Republic of the Congo - Th196 P3 | ecosystem: Host-associated > Arthropoda: Insects > Digestive system > Gut ...
CGGCTAATCCGAACAAAAACAGCATTGTAACGAAGGTAATTTGACTGGCAAGCGATATTGCTGACATTGCAGACTGGCTTATTGTACCTAACATGATAATATCTGCCGAGCTGACTGCTGCTGAAATAAGGTTTTGTAATGCTATCGGAATGACAAGCGCAACAAGAGATTTGCGAAAGCTGGTATTAAATGGAAGTTCTGAATTGTCGTTTTTATCCATGATTTATGTCCTATTTTATGCTAACCATTCAAAACCTTTTGCAAAATATTCGTTCCAAAACGCCATATCATGACCGCCCCTGCTTTCAAAGTATTCAACATTTACGTTATGCGAAACTAAAAAATTATGAAAACGCCTGTTGTCTTCCAGTAGAAAATCCTCTGTTCCGCAAGCCATATATATTTTAGGAATATCTTTCCCTTGTTGAATTATTTTCTTTACAAGTGTTTCGGGATTATTATCGCTTTCTACCAGTTTATCAAGGTCGCCAAAACAATTACGATAATAGTCGTAGTTTGCCACACCATTATTCTCACCGGGTTTCATGCCGGATATTCCATGTACTATTAACGCAGATGATAATGCGACAATTTTGCTGAAAGTATCAGGGTAAGCAAGTCCTGTATGCAAAGCTCCAAAACCGCCCATCGAAAGTCCGCTTATAAATGTATCTTCTTTGGTACAACAAAGACCAAAGGTTTTTTTTATATATTCAACAAGTTCGTAGCCGATAAAAGTTTCGTATTTTCCGGCGGTAGCTTCAGAGTCGAGGTAAAAGCTGTTCTCTCCAGAAGGAAATACTAAAGCAAAATTATATTTTTCAGCGAGTTCAAATATATTTCCCCAACCTTTACCCCAACCTGTATATCCGTGTAATACAAAAACTGTTTTACAGTTCCTGTCATAATACTGATTATGCTCTCTTCGTATATCAGTACGAGAATCATTAGGTATAAACATTTCAAATGCAACAGGGCGTATTAAAGAATTGGAAAAAAACTCAACTCTAATATTTGACATTTCTCAACCCTCCCTTGAGTTTAACTCTTGCAGTATTTGCTGTGTCGCTAATACTAAAAACATATAATGAGAAGAACCGCCGCCCATTACATATTCGGTCTGCTGCCATAGATATGGAAATTCTAAAAGTTCTGGAAAATCGGGACGTATCAGGGCTGTACCGGATATTACACCGCCGGGAACAAAAGACCAGTCCGCACGATTCCAGCCATAAGCGATTGTTGCCGATTTTGCGCCAATTCCTGAGGCGAAAGACATATTGTTAGATCCGGGATGACATCCCAAAACAAAGTTCAACGCATTGTAGATCATTTCAGGATCGAAAATATCAGGGTATGCTTTATGCAAAAAATAATACTGGAACCCCAATTGTTGAATACCCCATCCGGCTCCCCAAATGTGCGGACGGTACGGTATTCCGTAAGGTGTTTCTGCGCTGTCGTCAGCTAACGATTTTTTTAATGCCGGCAGCGCGTTAAGAACGGCTTGTGAAAAAACAGGATCGTTAATTGCTTTTTCCGCCCGTCCGATAAACCAGCCTGTTGTTATTATAGAGTCTGTAATAAATCCGGTTTCAGCTAACAAATAGTCTTTATATTTCTGTTCTCCTGTGGTTAAAAATAATTCTGTCGCCGCGTGTATTTTTGCGGATTTAGCATGTTTTTTTCCGCCTGTAAATTTATACCAATGTACGGTTTTGTAAATGTCCGCGTCTTTTTCAATGTCCGTAACTTCATAAATTTCACGGGCGGCTTGCAAAGCTTCTTCGCTTAATTTGTCATTGAAACCTTTCAAGGCGCGGGAAGCGGCGGCAAGATGAGCCGCTGTTGTAAGTTCGCGCGGCGGATTGTCTTCTGTAAACACCCAGCGGTCATCGGTATTTCCTATAATGTTATCTGTTTGCAATGACGGATCGCCAAGAAGCACATACTGCTTTATACTGTTTACGATAATGCCCCGGTAAAGCCGTCCTAATGAACGGTATGCGCCAACTACGCTAAGTACGCCGTGTTCTATCTGCTGTAAGATGTCATTCTTTCCGTCAGGTTGATGAATTTCGACTGTTCGGGTATTTTGATCGATTGTTGTTGTATCGTAATTTACATTAAACATCTCATAAGCCAGTGATAATATATAAATTTCTGTTGCCTGCGATTCCACTCGAAGATCGTCATCACCGGCATCATGCCAACCGCCTATGTTCAAGCCGGGCACAACATCGCCTGGTTTGAATTTTGTCAGAGTGGAAGCTCCCTGCTCATATCCGTCAAAGTGCAAATGATTTACCGGAGCCATTTGAGCGTCGTCCATGTGGCAAAGCCCGTGCCATGCGCGGCTTTTTTCATTTACTCTCATGTGGCACATTTGCACAGGTAAAAAATATTCAAGTACAGGCTGCCAAACGCCCCGGTCGTAAACATCATGTGCAATTCGGAAAATTGGCGATTCAGACGAACCATAACAAATTTTATATAAACCTTCTTCTTTTACATTTGTAAAAGAGAATTTCAAATAGTTATAACGCAGAAATTGTCCCCATTCATGACCTGCAGCCGAAAATATTTCTTTTGCTCCGGTTTCAGTAATTTTATAAACAACAAGCTTTTCGCGTTTGGTTTCTCTTTTATCCAGTTCAAGGATTGCAATTTTCGTCTGATTGGGATGGTAACCTACCTGCGATACCTGAATGACAGGCTTATATATCCAGTCTTTTACGACATTAGGTGTAATTATCCATTGAATTGCCTTTTCTGTTACTCCTACAGGCACTTCGCCGGAAACTATAAACCAGCCGTTATGGTGGTTCATGCGCCCGTCATATAACTTTATTATGGAGTCTTTTGTTTCAATGGTAATCCGGTTGTACGGATCATCCGGCTGTACCGTTAGGCGTTTTCCGACAGCATAAGGTTCAGGAACAAAATCGTCCAATAAAACAGGACCGTTAGGCTGAGTTGGAAAAACACCCTGTTTGCCGTCCATTATCCAGGGTTTTCCGAATAACGCACCGGGAAATAATTCAAGATTAAAACATACAAGACTTGAAAAATCTTCCGGTATAGGGTTTTCCATATTTACAGTAACGATGATTAAATCGCCTTCACCTTTGACGACAACATTGTAATCACATTGAAAATCAAGGTGTTTCAAAGAATCGGGAAAACTCAAACGTGTTGTGATTGTATTCTCTTTTACGTCAAATTTTCGCTCACCTTGTTTTGGTATTGGATGCCACTGCCCCGGTGTTTTATTAAAACGAATATCGCCGTTAGTTGCTACACGGTTACCGTGCATTATGATACTTACGCCGGATTGATGTCCTTCAGGATAAAAATCATCAAAAGCCATTACATCAACGCCTTTGTTTTTTAGATAAGCGGTATCCTCCGGCGTGCGGCTGTCAAAGGAAGATTTATTTACGGCTTGTTGCTCTCCTGTTAGAACATACAGATTAAAGCCTTGCTCATCATTATAAACACATTCATTTTGATTTTTCATGTTACCTCACAATTTATTTTATTTAGTATTTCCACCATTATAATTTTTATTATTAATATTATTCCAATAAATATTGGGAATATTTTAAAACTTATATGTGATGTCAACCAGCCAAATAATGGCGGCATTAATGTAGTTCCAATGTAAGCACTAGCCATTTGTATTCCCATTATTGCCTGTGAATATATTTTACCAAAATTATTTGGCGTTTCATGTAATAGACTGGGAAATATAGGAGCGCATCCAAGTCCTATCATAAAAAATCCTGGCAATAAGGTACTATTTTCCAGTGGTAAAACCAAAACAATAATTCCACATCCAATAATTAATTGCCCTAAACGTATCATATGTCTGTTATTTAGTTTAATTGTTACAAAACCGGAAATAAAACGCCCGAATGTTATCCCGATATAATACAACGCTATCCATTGAGCGGCAATATCCGGCGATATACCTTTTACGATAACGAGATAACTTGCCCCCCATAATCCTGTTACGCTTTCTATTGTACAATAACAGAAAAATGCAATAAGAACCTGTTTAATTCCAGATATATGAAATAAATCAAAAAATTTAATTGATTTTTGTTCAGATGAATTTTCAGTAGAATTATTTTTATTCCATAAACGCAAAGAAACAAATAATAACAGAACAAGGCAAAATTGAATTATTCCTACAGTTCTATAGCCAGAATTCCAAGTATTACCATGTATTAAAAATGACGACATAATAATTGGTCCAATAGAAGCGCCTATACCCCAAAAACAATGAAGCCAGCTCATGTGCCTTGCTTTATAATTTAATGCCACATAATTATTTAATGCTGCGTCAATAGATCCAGCGCCTAAACCTAATGGAACTGCACAAAGGCATAAATAAATAAAATTATGAGAAACTGAAAATCCAATTAAAGCTATGGCGGTCATTAAAACACTTACGGTTGTAACAATACCTGTTCCGAAACGTCTGATAATACGATCGCTGAATATGCTTGAAACAACTGTTCCTCCGGCAATAATCATGGAAATTATTCCGGCATAATGCAAAGGAACATTTAATCCATTATACATTGAAGGCCATGCAGAACCAAGCAATGAGTCTGGTAGCCCTAAACTGATAAAGGACAGGTAAATTATGACCAAAAGCAATATAGAAACCATTCTTTCTCCAAGATAATTTTATATTTATGACAGACGATACGATGTTTCAAATATTTCGTATAACGACATATGCTATTATAAAGGGCTGCCCTTCTTATTGGACAGCCCAATTCCTCAACTTATTTTGAATGGTAAAACAGACCATACGAGTCATTTCCCTGCGTTTAGAAAATACCCTTTTATCCATTTGCCCCATTCAGTTAAATCACTATCAGTCCAACCCGAAGTTTTTGAACTGCCCGTAACAAATACGCTGCTGCTCTCTGCTTTGTTCGCAAGATTCCAAGCCATAAAACTTAAATTATGTTTCATTATAAGTTCCATCCACTGTCTGCCTGAATCAAAATCGTTTCCTCCGTCTCCCGAAGCGGAACATATAGCAAATTCGTTAACGAATACAGGAAGTCCGTTTAACACACTATTATCAAGTCTTTGACGGAGTGAATCTCTATGGGTAGCGGCGTAGAAGTGCAGGGAGTACATGATATTGTCAAATTCCAAAGGTGATTGTAATGCCCTATGAATATCCTGACTCCATGTAGGAGTGCCGACAAGTATTATAGCGTCGGGGTCATTCGCTCTTATTATAGGGATAATTTCATTTGCATAATTTTTTACAACATCCCATGTTACCCCGCTGCCGTTAGGCTCGTTGCAAATTTCATATAGAACATTATCCCTGTCTTTATAAAGTGCGGACATTTCGGCAAAAAACGCTTTTGCTTCTTCTATAAAAAAATTAGGGTCGCCATTCATTGAGGAGTTAGAAGGATTGTCATTCAAAACGTGCCAGTCTATGATTACATACATATCAAGTTGTGTTGCCCAATTAACAGCGTTCTTCACAAGCGTTTTCAGATTTTCTTTGTTTCCGGTGGTACAATACCCGCCGTTTTCAGCCGTGTACATGGCAATGCGTATGCAGTTTGTATTCCAGTCATCACGTAAAGTTCTGAACGCTTCATAGTTTACATACTGCGGAAACCAAGCAATACCGTGAGTTGACATTCCGTAGAGCTGAACTTTCTCTCCGTTTTTATCAACAAGGTCAGCTCCGTTGACACTGAGTTTTCCATGTCTTGTAAACAAATTGTCCACTTGCTCCCTTTGCTCTTGTTTCTGCTGTTGCCCTTGCTCTTGCGAATTATTGCTTTGACAGGCGGTAACGAACGGTAACGACAATAAACATAGAACCATGATGAATTTCGATAATTTTTTCATCTCTAAAATCCTCCTTCATATTAATATTGTATGTAATACATAAATAATCCGTATTACAGTTGCGCGCCGTTTGAATTTATCACATCACGATACCAGTAAGCAGAATCTTTAATAGTCCGCTTCTGTGTTTCAAAATCGCAATGCACAAGCCCGAAACGTTCGGTATAGCCTTTTGCCCATTCAAAGTTGTCCGTCAGGCTCCAGTGGAAATAACCCCGAATATCTACGCCGTCATCTGCGGCTTTTTTTAGGCATTTCAGATAACGGTGAAGAAAATCTATGCGTACAGGATCGTGGACTTTGCCGTCAAGCGAAACCACATCGGCACAAGAAAGACCGTTCTCGGTGATGTACAAAGGTATTTTGTAGCGTTCTGCAAGGAATGTTGGTCCCCAATATAGCGTTTCGGGAGCAACAGGCCATTTGGCGGCGGTAAAAGCATAACCGGTTTCCCGCTTTACGAATTCATAACCGCCTTTTCCGTCTGCTTTGACAGGAGCGCCAAAGTAAATATTCTGCCCCAGAAAGTCAAGAGGGGAACTGATGATCTTCATATCGTCCGATCCGATTTTGGGCATATATTGGGCGTATTTTTCTTCAAGCTCGTCAGGGTATTTGCCGAGGAAGATAGGATCGCTCCAAAGAGATACCGAGCTGGTTACTCGATCTCCAAGGGCAAAGTAAGCCATTCGGGCAGCTTCCCGATCTTCGGTACTGTCCGTTGACGGATAATGAACAGCGCCGCAGGGGGCGTAACCGATTTCTGTATCCGGGGAAAGAGAGCGCAGCGCTTGAACTGTAAGACCATGAGCAAGCAGTACGTTATGTGTCATTAAAAGTCTATCCCAAAGCGGAAAATGTATTCCAGGAGCGTGATCTGTTTGATCGTAAGAAAGACCTATAAAGCATTGGGTTTCGTTGAAGGTATATACAGTGGGAAGTTTATTTTTCAGCCGTTTTACTACTGCTTCCACATAACGGAGAAACCATTTAGGGCTTTCGGGGTTCATCCAGCCGCCCTTACGGAAAAGCTCATAAGGATAATCCCAGTGATACAGGGTAACATAAGGCGTGATACCGGCTTCTATCAGCGCGTCTATAAGGCGTTCATAAAAGTCCAATCCCTTTTCATTGATCTTTCCGTCTCCGTCCGGGATTATCCTTGGCCAAGAAATGGAAAAACGGTAGGCTTTTATGCCAAGCTCTTTCATTATTGCAATGTCTTCTTTATAACGGTGGTAATGATCACAGGCTATATCGCCGCTGGAACCGTCAATAATACGCCCGGGCTGTTTGCAGAACATATCCCATACGCTCATTCCCTTGCCGTCTTCGTTAGCCGCTCCCTCTATTTGATAAGAAGCCGAAGCGGCGCCCCAAACAAAATCATCTTTGAATCCCATAATACCCACCTTAAAAAGTTAATGCAGAGAATTTATTATATCATTATTGTATGAAATGCTTGCTAAATCTGTAAAAAACGTATTTAATTATATAAATATCGTATTTTGTGGGAGTATTTAGTATGCCACTTGAGGTTTTCTCGGATATGTCCGAACGGTTAAATTATAATCTGCCCGGCTTTCCTGTTTATGCCCGTAAGGGGGAATTGCAACAATTCAGCCGATATACCGCTGCTTGCCATTGGCATCCCGATTTGGAGTTCATTTTGATTCTTGACGGCGAAATGGACTATTTCGTAAATGGACAAACCCTGCATATGGGCAAGGGTGAAGGGATATTTGTCAACAGTAAACGGCTGCATTATGGCTACTCTGACAGCCATTCCGACTGTTCCTTTATTGTGGTTGTTGTTCACCCTGCCGTGTTGGGCGAAAATACTCATTTGGGTAAAACATTTTTTGAATTGAAGTTTGGTTTTGAAACTGATGACTATCTTTTGCTAAATGGAAAAACCCAATGGCAAAAAGAAATTCTGGCATCTATAAAATTGCTCTTTGAAGAAATACATATCAATAATAACAATCCGTTGCACCTTCTGTCGTTGGTTGCTTCTCTTTGCGCTTATACGGCAGATAATATAAATCTGTTACAGAAGGAGCGTGTTAATAATTCAAATGTTAATTCTTGGGTAGCGGTCAGAAATATGACGGGTTTTATTTTTCAAAACTATACTGAAAAGATAACACTTGATGATATTGCTTTAGCAGGTTCTGTGTGCAGAAGCAAGTGCTGTCAACTTTTTAACGAATACATTGGGCAGTCCCCTAATGTTTATTTGACAGGTTATCGTATTGAGAAAAGTTGCGAAATGCTTAAAGAAAGTAATATGACCATTTTAGAAATTTCTTTGTCATGTGGTTTCCATAGTCCAAGCTATTTTACACATATTTTTCAGAAAGAAATTGGTTTAACTCCGAAAGAATATCGTAATCAAGCTAAATGAATATTTTAGTATTCTTTTTTTAATGTGATGCTGAATATCATATCCCTAATCCCACCATGAATATAAATTCTCTTTTAACCATTGCCAAAATCACATTTTCCCGTCATAGTAACCACATGGACGAAGAATCTTTGTTGCATCTTCAAAATGAGATTACAGAACTCGAACAGCTCTTGGTTTCAAAAAAACGCCAGCTTGAGGAGATGCAGTCAGTATCTAAACCTGATGATTTCATGACAAGAATTAATAATACATCTTCGCCTCAAGAAAAGATATTCCTTTTTCGTTCACTTTTTGTTGGCAGAGAAGATGTTTATGCCAAACGGTGGGAAAGTAAAAAAACAGGAAAGTCAGGGTATCAGCCGGTGTGCCGAAACGAATGGGTTAAAGGTTTTTGCGAAAAACCAAAAATTAACTGTGGTAATTGCAAGCAGCGTTCATTGGAGCCGGTAACCGATACGGTAATACAGGACCATCTTAAAGGTTCGTTTGTAATGGGTATTTATCCTTTGTTGAAAGAAGAAACCTGTAATTTTTTGGCAATAGATTTTGATAAAACACCATGGCGTGAAGATGTTTCAGCTTTTTGGGATACTTGCGAACTTGAAAATATACCAGCAGCAATTGAGCGTTCCCGTTCAGGAAATGGCGCGCATATTTGGATATTTTTTAGCGAGCCGATACAGGCGGCACTAGCACGCAAGCTTGGGTCATTTCTTTTGACCAAAACAATGGATAGACGGCTAGAAATTGGCCTTGATTCTTTTGATCGATTTTTTCCGAATCAAGACACGCTTCCAAAAGGCGGCTTTGGTAACCTTATTGCACTTCCTTTACAGCAAGAGGCCAGAAAGAAAAATCACAGTGTTTTTGTGGACAAAAACTTTTCTCCATATCCGGATCAGTGGGCTTTTTTAAGCTCGATAAAAACATTAACTAAAGAAAGACTGAATAATATTGTTCAAAATGCGGCTTTGCAAAATGAAATACTACCCGTTACTTACAACGCCGATGAAGACGATACAAAACCATGGAAAAAACAAAGCGATGCGTTACCCGCAATTACAGAACAGCTTCCTAAAACAGTTGAAGTTATTCTTGCAGATCAACTTTATGTTAATCATACAGGACTTCCGCCAATATTGCGTAATCGAATTCTTCGGCTTGCATCCTTTGCAAATCCAGAATTTTATCGTGCCCAGAAAATGAGACTGCCGACATGGAATAAGCCGCATATTCTTTATTGCTACGAATTTTTCCCGGAATATATTGGACTTCCGGTAGGCTGTCTTGATGGTCTTCTGGTTATTTTTGAACATTACAAAATAAAACCCGAATTACAGAACAAACAGATTCATGGGCAAAAATATAATTTTCAATTTTTAGGAGAGCTTAGAAGTGAACAAAAAGAGGCTGTCAAAAAACTTAAAGCAAATTCGACGGGGATTTTATCAGCATCTACGGCATTTGGAAAAACAGTAGTTGCACTTTGCCTTATTGCAGAGAGAAAAACAAACACGCTGATTTTAGTTCATCGCAAGCAGCTTGCAGACCAATGGATACAGCGGATTAATCAGTTTTTGGGCATTTCCAAAAAAGAGATAGGCTGTTACAGCGGAAGCAAAAAAGCCCGCACCGGAATTATTGATGTTGCAGTAATGCAGAGTGTTGTTAAGAAAGAAAAAGTCGCAGAATGGATAAATGATTACGGGCAAATAGTCGTAGACGAATGCCATCATATTTCCGCATCTTCATTTGAACGGATAATCAGAAAATGCCCCGCTCACTATCGACTAGGATTGTCTGCAACTGTCGTTCGCAAAGACGGACAACATCCGATCGTATTAATGAATTTGGGCGATG
>Ga0099364_10015181_pt1 | contig 10170 bp, 10 predicted proteins | sample TergutTh196P3_FD_73070 | JGI IMG/M metagenome (GOLD analysis project Ga0099364, IMG submission 73070) | Microcerotermes parvus P3 segment gut microbial communities from Pointe-Noire, Republic of the Congo - Th196 P3 | ecosystem: Host-associated > Arthropoda: Insects > Digestive system > Gut ...
GTTTGTGGGGGGGCCGCCTCTCCCGGCCCCCCCCAAAAAAAAATTCATTTTTTTTTTTGTGGGGGGGGGGGGAAGGGAAGCCCGACCCTACACAAATGGGTGCAAAATCGGAGATAAACCATAATTTTCACAAACAAAATATGCCGATGAAACCAACGTAAAACGAGTTTCGTAATCGGCTATATGACATTAATAAAGGCGAGGAATATATTTTAAGATTAATAATTGTTTGCTACCTCTGCGGACAAAAAAAATCCCGACCCGGAAAGCAAAAATAATGTCGGCAGCGACATCCCCGGTGAAAAAGACAACCATGTGTTCGGGTTCGAAACTTTCGACCCTGATACACCGCCGAAAGTAAAAGATCTGCCGAGAGACGGAAAAGCTTTAAAAAGCGTTTATTTCTTTAAAGTCGCGGCGGGTTTCGAACCAGAAGAAAACGATTCCGGGGTCACGACTGCGGTGACAATAAGTCCGGCGTCAAAATTTGCTAAACTTACAGTCAGCAGCCAAACAAAACCCGCAAAAATAAAAGTGGATTACAAAAAAGAACGGGTAGCCTTAAAAGCCGGAATATCGTATATTTACGGCGCTATGACTGAAAGTATAATAATGGAAAAAGCCGATGTAAAAAGAGGTCTGCCGTTCAGAGACGATGCTGCGGCTGTACAGCTTCTCGATAACAGCGGCGGCAGCAGCACTTTAACATACTGGACAGCGGCGAACGGCAAAAAACCGAGAAGCAAAGAGCAGATAGTTACTGTGTATAATTACAGCAGCTGGAACGACAACGCGGCAATAGCGGCAGGGTATAACAAAACAAAATATACCTATAAACTGCCGAAAGGCTATGAAGTGCGCCCGGTTGGCAGCGAAGGAAAATGGGGTACTTCAGTAAGAAGAGTAACTTCAACAACAGAATTTGAAGTGCGCAGAAAAGGCAACGCCAAATTCGACGCTAAAAGCAGCACATGGCTGAAAGCCGGCACACGGACCGCAAGCGAATTTAAAATACTTGAAATTACCGTCGGCGAATACACGGTAAAAGACAGAAAGAATCAGGAGATACAGAAAACAGGCATAACAAAAGTCGAGGTAAAATAAACAGTAGGGGCGAATGTTATTCGCCCGCAAATTTGATTTCACATATCGTAGGGGCGGGCTTCCATGCCCGCCCGCAAATTTGATTTAACGTTGGTTCAAGGGCGGGCTTCCATGCCCGCCCGCAAATTTGATTTCACGTTGGTTCACGGGCGGCGTTTTGCCGCCCGCGAATTTGATTTTACGTTGGTTCACCTCAAAACATACGCTGTACAATCTCATCGATCAGCGCGCTGCCCAGAAACGGCGCGAGTTCGCGCAGTTTCTTCATATCAAGGTTCCCGCCGCTTATAATAATACCCGCTATCGCCTCTTTGCCAAGAAACGGCGTGAGCGCTTTGATTTTGTCAAACTCAAGCTCCGAATCAAGCTCAAGCGCGATTTTTTCGATGGTTTCGCGCGGAGCATACGGAGCAAGCGCGAAAACCGCGTTAAAATCGTCTTTTTCAAACGCTTTGAGCAGCAGCTTATCAGCCGCGCCGGGGCTTAAAAATTTACCCACTTCTTTGATTTTGGCGAAATCGTCTATATCGGTTAGTTTATCCGCGAGCTTGTCGATTGTTTCTTTTTTGGCAAACGGAGCGATAGCCAGTATATCGTCAAAAGTCACGGTTTTATCCTCTAATTTTTCGCTGAGCATCTCAAGCCGCAGATCATACAGCCTGACGTGCCCGTTTTTATTGTTCGGATCATGTTCCGCCGCATCCACCAGCAGCCGTACATACCTGCCGCTCACAGGCTCGAAACTCTTGATATAAACGGCGCTTTGGTCGTTTGTTTCGCTGTTGAACCCGACCCAGTTTTCTTTGTCTTCGCTCGCTTCAAGCCGCCAAGCCGACATATCGTAGCCTTTTTGCCCGTAATCCCGTTTATCCTCGCCTTCGCTCGCTTTAACTATGCGCAGACGATTAAAAGTTTTGTTTTCGCCGAGGTCAATAATTATCCAGTGCGGCATGGGGATATGCTCGACATGGCTGTCCGACGCGCACCATTTTTGTTTCATATTGTCGTTTAAAACAAATTCGGGGCGCTCATTCCTGTTATAATGGCAGAACGAGTCTATGCTCGCTTTTTTTGTATAATCCTTTAAATCCTCGCCGACTTCATTGCGCAGCTTGATTTTAAACCCGTAAAGCCTCGCATGACCGTGCTTATGCTCCGGGTTCTGCTCCGCGGCGTCGATAAGCAGCCGGACATACCTGCCGCTCACGGTTTCGAATTGTTTTTCGTAAACCGCCGATTTTTCTTCTGTTTCGCGGTTGAACTCTTTCCATACATTGTTTGTTTTATCGAGCTGGTTAACGCAGACTTCAATTCTCCACGCCGACATATCGTGACCCCTGTTGCCTGAATCAGCCCAGTTGCCGCGCCCTTCGCTGCATTTTATCAGCTGAACATAATTAAACTCCGCAGTTTCGCCAAGGTCAATAACTATCCAGTGAGGATGCCCGATTTCGATATTATGGCTGCCCACCGTACCCCATTTGTTCTGCAGGCTGCCGTTTATTAAATTTTCGGGACGTTCTTCGTCGTTATGAAAACAGCAGAACGAATCCACCGCAGCTCCGGAGCAGAAATTAACATTATATTTGCTCTCGCGCCGGTATTTTCTGCGCTGCTCGCGCATCTCACTTGAAATACCCGCGTATTTTTTCCCTATTTCGTCTATAATCTCAACGTTTATCTCTTCGGGTTCCTCATGTGTTTCAAACTGTTCGGCTTTATTGTCAAAACCGGGCAGATTTTTTATCTCTCCGATTAAATCCTCGTCGACATACTCGTTTTCGTATTCCTCGCGCTCCTCGTTGATCTCCTCTATTCTGTCGTGCAGCTCCTGAATTTCATCGTTCAGCTCCTCTTCCCTGTCATTTCTTTCATCTTCAACTTCGCCGATTTGGTCTTCGGTTTCGCCGATTTTTTCATCAACTTCATCGCGCATCTCCTCAAGGCGCTCGCGGGTGGCATCGTTTATATCCCCGCTCATTTTGTTCTCTATTTCATCGCGGGTAGACTCAAGACGTGCTTTTTTATTTTCAAGATTGTTTATCTCCCTGTCTTTTTTCTCGTTTGATTGTTCAATTTCACGCTCTTTTTCTTCGATTTTACGCTCACATTCCTCTATCTGCTCATCAAAAGAACGCATTTTTCTGTCATAATCGGATTCAGCGTACGAAATACTTGAAAATTTTTTATCGATATTTTCCGCTTTTTTTTCAAATTTATCGGCGAAATTTTCAGCAAAATTTTCGATTTTACCGGCGAACCCTTCGGCGAACTCCTCAAATTTACCGGCGAAGCCTTCGGCAAAATTTTCGAAATTATTTATCATTTTACCAAGACCGCCGGGAAAACCGGGGTGTCCGGGTGTGTTTAAAATCTCATCCCCTATAGATTTGATTTTTTCGCCTTTTTCAAGTATCTGCGCGGTAATCTCCGAGATTGCGGAGCTTACTTTTCCTATGCTGAAATTTATATCGGATATCTGCGCGTCATAATCCGGTATATAGCCGCCGTCTTCGCGCAATTGGTCAAGGTCGCGCCGCTTCTGCTCCAAATCTCTGCGCTCCTGTTCCAAATCGCGCCTTTTCTGTTCAAAATCTTTTATTTCCTGCTCAAAATCTTTTACCCTCTGCTCCAATTCGGCTATAATGTTAGCATCATTCAAAAATTCGTTCATGTTTTTATTGTTTCCTTTCGTAAATATTATTTTATTCATCGTAACTTGAAACCAGTTCATTTAACTTTTGTATCACGGAGCTTAAATATTCTTTTACTTCTTCATCTTTTGTAACGCTTCGCTTTTTCTGCTTTATTAAATTCACCCTGTCTATAATTTCGTCGAACCCCGTAAAATCGTCGCTGCTTGCCGACAGTATCTTATCCGTTGTGGTACCGAGAAGCTCAGCCAGAGCGGGAAGTATCGCGATATCCGGCATTGTCGCGCCGCGTTCCCACAGACTGACAGCCTGATGGCTTACGCCGAGTTTGTCCGCCAGTTTCTGCTGCGTGTATTTTTTTGCTTTTCTTAAAATCATGATATATTTCCCGGTTTTTTCATTATCAAACATTCGAACATTTAAAAACCTCCGTTTCCCTCAAATTTGTTTTGCGCGCCTTTGTTTATATATTTTACAGCAAAACAAAAAAAAAATCAAGCAAGCACAGCTTGAATTCAAGCTGCGCTTGAAAAAATTTTCTTGACAACATTTGTTTTATGATGTATAATGTAGGGGCGGATATCATCCGCCCGCGGTATCCTGAAATCCGCCCGCGGTATCCTAAAATGCGAAAGGAGAAATAAAAACATGAGTTTAGCAGAAAAAATAAAATACAGTTATGCCGATTATATAAAATGGGACGGCAAAACGCGGTATGAGCTTATTGACGGCGCCGCATACGCGATGGCGAGCCCGTCTCAGGAACATCAGGAAATCAGCGGCGAGTTTTTCAGGCAGCTTGCTAATTTTTTAAGAGGTAAACCCTGCAAGGTTTTTCACGCGCCTTTTGATGTGAGACTGAATTATGACAGTTACGACGACACGGTTGTGCAGCCGGATATATTGATTGTGTGCGATAAATCAAAACTAAACGGCAGAAGCGTCAAGGGCGCGCCGGATATGATAATTGAGATAATGTCTTCAAACACGCGGCACGACACATTTGTTAAATTCAGACTATACCAAAAAGCGGGAGTGCGCGAATACTGGATTGTTGACCCCAAAACACGCACCGTCCAGGTGTATTTACTGGACGGCGGAAAATACACAATAAATTACTATACCGCAGAAGACACAGCGCCTGTGCATATACTGGAAAACTGTGAAATAAACCTCGCCGATGTTTTTAACGATACAATCGAATCACTTGAATCATATGATGATATATCAAAACAGATACTGATCGAAGCGATGAAAACAGCGGGAATAAGCGACGAAAAAATAGAGGAAGTTATTCGCAATGCAGAGTTAAACTAAACCGTACAGCATAAAAACAAACTTTCTATTGCTAAAATAAAAATCCTTCACCCCAAAACACCGGCTTTAAGCTCCCTCACAAAGCGTTTTACCGGTTCGGCGCAGTCCCTGCCGAATTCGGCGGCCAGCTTTACAATTGCGCTGCCCACGATGACGCCGTCGGCGGTCTTTGCCACTTCCCGCGCTTGTTCCGGCGTGGATATGCCGAACCCCACGGCGCACGGGATATCCGTTGTTTTTTTTACGCTTTTGATCAGCTCCGCGGCATCTGTGCGTATCTCGCTGCGTATGCCCGTGACCCCGAGCGATGATACGCAGTAAATGAACCCTTCCGCTTCAGCCGCGATTTTTGCGGCTCTTTCGCCTGAGGTGGGCGCGATCAGCGGAATTTGGCTGATGCCGTATTTTTGACATTCTGCTTTAAACTCGTCTTTTTCCTCAAACGGTATGTCGGGGAAAATAATCCCGTCTATTCCGCTCTCTTTGCAGTTTTGCATAAACCTGTCTTTGCCGTATACATACACCGGATTTGCATATGTCATAAACAGCAGCGGTATATCGGTTTTTTGGCGCAGCCTTATAACCGACTCAAACAGTTTGTCCGCGGTGCAGCCGCCCGCAAGGGCGCGCCCGCTTGAGGCCTGTATTACGGGACCTTCGGCTGCGGGGTCGGAGAACGGTATGCCGATTTCAACAATATCCGCGCCCGCTTCCTCCATCGCCAAAACCAGTTTTTCCGTTGTTTCCATGTCCGGGTCGCCTCCGGTGATGAAGGTTATCAGCGCTTTTGTGTTTTTAAACGCTTCGGTTATTCTATTCATGTATATCAACTCCTTTATACCGCGCCACCGACGCAACGTCTTTATCACCCCTGCCCGAGAGGTTAACCGCAATAATTTGGTTTTTATCCAGCTGCGGCGCGAGTTTCATCACATATGCCACAGCGTGCGCGCTTTCAACCGCGGGAATTATACCCTCGGTGCGCGAAAGATAGAAAAATGCCTCAACGGCTTCGCTGTCGGTTACGGGTATATATTCGGCGCGTTTTAAATCGTGCAGATATGCGTGTTCGGGACCGATACCCGGATAATCAAGCCCTGCCGAAACAGAATACACCGGCGCTATCTGCCCGTATTCGTCCTGGCAGAAATATGATTTCATACCGTGGAAAATGCCGGGCGAACCGTTGGTCAGCGTCGCGGCGTTTTGGGGCGTGTCAACGCCGAGCCCCGCGGCCTCGCAGCCGATAAGCCGCACGGTTTTATCCCCGATAAATTCATAAAACGCGCCGATAGCGTTGCTGCCGCCGCCCACACAGGCGACAACCGCGTCCGGCAGCCTGCCCTCCGCCAAAAACAGCTGCTCTTTTATTTCCCTGCCGATAACCCTGTGAAAATCCCGCACCATCATGGGAAAAGGATGCGGACCCATCACCGAGCCCAGAATATAATGCGTGTCCCCGATCCTTCTTGTCCACTCGCGCATTGTTTCGTTTACGGCGTCTTTAAGCGTCATTGTGCCGCTTGTCACCGCATGAACTTTGGCGCCGAGCAGTTTCATTCTGAACACATTTAACGCCTGCCTCTCGGTATCCTCTTTACCCATAAATATCTCACATTCCATATCCATAAGCGCCGCCGCCGTTGCCGCCGCAACCCCGTGCTGTCCCGCGCCTGTCTCCGCGATCACGCGGGTTTTGCCCATTTTTTTTGCCAGCAGCGCCTGTCCCAGCACATTGTTGATTTTATGCGAGCCCGTATGGTTAAGGTCCTCGCGTTTAAGGTAAATCTTAGCCCCGCCCAGATCATTGCTCATTTTTTTAGCGTAATACAGCAGCGAAGGTCTGCCCGCGTAATTTTTGAACAGCTCCGAAAGTTCGTTTTGAAATTCGGGGTTATCCCTGTAAAACAAGTACGAGCTCTCCAACTCGCGCACCGCCCGCATCAGTGTTTCCGGTATATATGTTCCGCCGTATGGTCCGAATCTGCCGTTTTCAACATTCATATCTTTCCGCTCCTTTCGTTTTTTATGTTTTCCAGCGCTTTAAAAAGCGATTTGACTTTTTTTTCATCTTTAACGCCGGGGCGGCTCTCCACCCCGGTCATTAAATCTATAATACAAGCGCCCGATTTACAAACAAGCTCCGCCGCATTTTCGGGGGTTATCCCCCCGGCAAGAATAACGGGGCGGTCGGCCGCGGCTTTGAGTTTTGTATAAACGGATATATCCGCGCCCCCTCCGCCGGCTGCCGCGTTTTCTGGCGTGCGCGGGTCAAAAAGCAATGCGTAAACGCCGAGTTTGCAAAACTCCGCCGCGGTTTTTTCAAGATTTGGGGTATCGGGAAACAGCGTTTTGATTATTTTTATACCGCAAGGTTTAAGTTTATTTGCTATATACGCGGTATCCTCAAGGCTTTCGCCGTAATGCAGCTGAACATAATCCGGCTCGGTTTCAAGTGCCGTTTCAATTATTTTTTCCGGCGCTCCGCCGGTGACAATACAACCGGCGGCAGACGAACCCTTTACAAGCGATATTAATTTTTTTGCTTTTTGCGCATCAATATCCCACGGCACATACTTCGGATAACCGACCACGAACCCGATTATATCAGTCCCGTGAGTTATGCACATCCGCACATCGTCTTCGCGCATAAGACCGCATATTTTTACTTTTAACATAATTTATTTTTTATCTCCCGTAAAACTTAACCCTTAGGGAATTATACATACCGCGTATATCATTGGATTTCCAGATTGCCGTCCCCGCAAGCACCGCGTTTGCTCCGGCGGCGGCGGCCGCTTCCGCATCAGCGGAGGACAGTATGCCGCTTTCGCTGACCAGAACCGCTCCGGAAGATATGCCGGAGGCGAGTTCGGCTGTTCTTGAAGGTCCTCCGTCGTCGCGCTCAAGCGTTAATATATCACGGTTGTTTATGCCGATAAGCTGTGCGCCGAGTTTTTTTGCCAAGGCGACTTCTGCCGCAGTACATGTTTCAACAAAAGGCTCAAGCCCCAACTCCAGCGATTTTTCATAAAGCATACATAATTTTTTTTCGTCTGTAACCGCGCATATCAGCAGCACCGCCGCGGCTCCAAGCCCGGCTGTTTTTATAAGCTGTTCGCCGCTTGTTATAAAATCCTTGCGCAGCACAGGCACATTTACGTTCCGCACTACAGCCCGCAGCATATCCTCGCTGCCCCCGAACCGCGCGCTCTCGGTGACAACCGAGCGCGCCGGAGCCCCGAAGCTCACAAGCTCCTTTGCCGCTTCGGCGGGGTCGCGCCCGGGCATAAGCTCGCCTTCTTTGGGGGATACGCGTTTTATATCGGGGATAACCGCGATATATCCGCTGTTGTTTTCTGCCCTGACTGCGGCGGAAAAATTTCCGCCGCAGTCTCCGGTTTTCAAGCGCCCCCCTTAAAACTGTTCGACATTTCGTTCAGTTCGCGCAGTTTAGCCGCGGCTTTGCCGCTGTCAATCAGCTCGCAGGCGAGCGTAATACCGGTTTTAAAATCAGCGGCTTTACCGCCGACAATAAGCGCTCCCGCCGCGTTTAAAACAACGGCGTCGCGTCTTGGCCCTTTGATTTTGCCCGAAAAGACCCCATTTATCGTTTCGGCGTTAACATCGGGAGTGCCGGTTTTTATATCGGTAAGAACACAGCGCTCAAGCCCGAAATCCTCCGGTGCGATCTCGATTGTTTCGACAGAGCCGTTTTTGAGGTGGTTGATTCTTGTTTTTCCTATAAGCGAAATTTCATCAAGCCCGTCCAGCCCGTGAACAAACATGGCGTTGGTGTAACCCAGCTCTTTTGCCACATATGTGACAATATCGAGCAAATCGGGCTTATATACGCCGAGAAGATGCCGGGGCGCGAAAGCGGGGTTGATCAGCGGCCCTATAATCGAGTAAAAGATTGTCTTAATGCCCAGGTCCTGTTCCGGCGGCAAGACTTTGCCCATAACCGGATGGAACAGCGGCGCGTAAAGAAAAGCTATGCCTATTTCTTCGATCATTTTGGTTGTTTCGTGCGGCTGCAAATCGATATTCACGCCGAGCGCCTCAAGCACGTCTGCGCTGCCCGAAAGACTCGCTATGGAGCGGCTGCCGTGTTTTGCTACGGGTATACCCGCTGCCGCCGCCACAATAGCGGTGGCGGTTGAGATATTAAAAGTCGAGAGCCCGCCTCCCGTGCCGCAGGTGTCCATAAGTTCCCCCGCGACTTTGGGTTTAAGCGGCACGCAGTTGTCCCGCATCGCTTTTGCAATATATGCGGTTTCTTCAAGGGACGCCCCTTTCATAAGAAGCGCTACCTGAAAGCCCGCGATCTGAACATCGTTTACAGTCCCTTTGTTTATCCCTGCGATCAGTTCGGAAATTTCCGTTTCGGAAAGCTCCTGTTTTTTTGTTATTTTTTCCATGATTTCTTTGTACATAATTCGTTACTCCTTTTTGTTTTAATTGATTTTTTTTCGGCTTAAAACAAAAAATATCCTTGAATAAAGCCGAAACAAGCCTTATTCAAGGACGAATAAACATTATCCGCGGTGCCACCTTGATTCACAGTTTATAAAAAAACTGCACCCTTAAAACACAGGATACCATCATATCCCCCGCAACTGACGTATGCGCAGACACGTCGCGGAATACTCGGCTGTATAACCTTTATTTTATACTAAAGCCTTTGACCGCGCCCTCGGCAGTCCATTTAACAGCTTGCATCTCCCGCCCGGTTTCCAGCCTTGCCCGGACTCTCTGTTTTGGCGCATATACTGTTTTTATCTCTGCTTCAACGGTTTTCTTTAATAAAATATTTTATTGAGAGTAAGTATACCACACTTTTTTGCGTTTGTCAAGCGTTTTTTTGTTTTTTTTTAAAATTTATAAAACTTTATAATATTATACAATAAATTTCAAAGAATTTATTGTATAATATTTAGTGTAATCAAAAAAAATTAAAGAAAAGAGCGGTTAAAATGAGTTATAAAAAAACAAAAAAATATTTATCGAAAATTACGGCGTGGGCGTTGACTTTTGTGCTGATTTGCGGCGTTATCCCGGTTGGCTTTATGGTACTGGCGGACGATGACGTTGT
>Ga0099364_10015182_pt1 | contig 10170 bp, 12 predicted proteins | sample TergutTh196P3_FD_73070 | JGI IMG/M metagenome (GOLD analysis project Ga0099364, IMG submission 73070) | Microcerotermes parvus P3 segment gut microbial communities from Pointe-Noire, Republic of the Congo - Th196 P3 | ecosystem: Host-associated > Arthropoda: Insects > Digestive system > Gut ...
CTGGCCGTCCGCGTCGCCGCTTTGGGCTGATTTTAACAACCAGTGCTCCGCTAACTGTAAATCTTTTTCAACTCCCATGCCTTGAAAATAGCTTGTCCCTAACAGCCATTGCGCTCTTGTGCGGCCTTGTCCGGCTGCTTTTTCATACCAAAATGCGGCTTCCTGCAAGTCAAAGAATTCAACACGGGTATTATCGGCGCAAATATCGGCCATGGCGCATTGTGCCTCGGAGTCCCCTTGCGAAGCCTTCCTTTTCAAAGCCTCAAAATCTTCGTGCGTCCTGATTATAGGGACCGACACTGACCCCCAATTATCAGTGCTGTTTTTCATGTCATGATTCAAAATAAATCACCGCCTTGTTTTGTGTTTTGTTGTATCTTATCTCTATGCCGGATGCTTTACTTCTAATCTGCGACGGAGCCTGATCAATCAGTTTGCTCACCAAGCGGATAATATCGCTTTCTTTGGATGGATGGGTCTTGAACCTTACAGATAAGCACCGACGGCCTTGACTGAGACATGCGTATATAAGGTTTTTTAATTCATTCTTGCCGGATATGAAAGGGGTGTCCGTGAATGTTTTGTCGCACCGGGGCAGCAAGCGCGTATTCCATGTATGATCCTTTTTCATTTCATCGTCTGAAAGATTGTAGTAATCAAGATTCTCTTTGTCTTCGGCGCATATTATGCTGTCCCATGTCACATCGACCTGATAATAGTCGTTTTTAACCCTTACGATGTTCCATGAATGACGCTCGACATTCCCTTTCGGCCCGACAGATGAACCGCCCACCACAATGCAAGGCAGCGCCGCTGCGTCGCAGAGATACTTGAATGCTTTGGCGTAGCCTTCGCAAACTGACGAACCGTAAAGCAAAGGGCCAAGAATGCTGTGATTTTCAGGCTTTTTATTTGTTGACCGGCTGTATTGAGTGTTCTGAGCTACGAAGTCATATATAAATCTTTCCATCTTAAATAAATCGGCTCGCGCATAATTGAATCCTAGCATTTTATTCTGCTTTACTCCACTGTGTATTTCCAGTTCCCATACACATCATAAAAATGCTTGCCCCGCATTTCGCCTTGCCTGACTCCGTTGGCATCAAAAAGATGATCGCCGCGAAACTCGCCGATATAATTGCCCTCGGTATCGTAAAGCCAGTTTCCCCGGATGTTGCCTGTCCAATTTCCACTATTTGCCTTTCTTTCTCTGCTTGACGCATCCTATTAAATAGGATAAAATAGTTGTTGCGTGAAAGTTGGTGAGCGATATGGGCAGGTTGTTTTTTTCAACCGCTGAGTTTGATAAGCAATGGACGCATATGGGACTTGTAGACGAAGACCAACGTAAGCTTGAGAACGAGATTGCAAATAATCCTGTGATTGGAGCAGTCATTCGCGGTACGGGCGGTTTGCGAAAAATGCGTTTTGCGCCTGAAGGTCAGGGCAAGAGCGGAGGGGCAAGGATTCTATATGTTGATTTTGTTGTCTTGGATCGTATATATCTCGTATACGCTTACCCAAAAAATGAAAAGGAAGACATATCTCACGATGAGCGCAAGCTATTTCGTAAATTGATTGAGCATACGAAAAAAGAATTATATGGAGGGTCTACATAATGAGTGAGGTTTCCAAGGGCATAATGCGCGGATTGCAGGAAATGCTAGACCATGCGCAGGGCAAAATAGAGTTGCGTTCAAACTACATATCAACGACGCCGCCGACGGTTTTTACAGCGGAGGAAATAAGGGGCATCAGGAAAAACCTAAACATGTCGCAAGGTTTTTTCGCCGATGTTATAGGTGTTTCCAAAAAAACTGTCGAATCATGGGAGTATGGTCGCTGCAAACCAAGTGGTGCGGCGGCACGGATTCTCATGATTGCGTCAGTTGACCCAGACGCGTTGCGGCGTTATGGGTTCGCCGAATGGTAAGTTGGAGTGAAGTGTCATGATGATTGTGTTCGGCCTTTACCCCAATCATAGGTGCATATGTGCCGATCGGCTATAAACGCTCAGGGAGCATAACTGATATCGTTACTCCACCGTATATTTCCAATTTCCATAAACATCGTAAAAATACTTCCCCCGCATCTCTCCTTGCCTGACTCCGTTAGCATCAAAAAGATGATCGCCGCGAAACTCGCCGACATAATTGCCCCCAGTATCGTAAAGCCGGCTTCCACGGATGTTGCCTGTCCAATTTCCATTGAAATCTCGTAAGTTTCCATTATCATTGCGACCAATCATATTACCGCCGGTATCGCGCCAGATTGACATAGCCGTAGCCTCCTTTACAATTACTTTTTATTACCTCTGATAAGTGTTAATATCAAACCGGGAATTGCGGCAATCAAGCCGATTACTAGTGATACAATTATTATTTCGGATGTTTCGTAGTAATATCCAAAATTAGCAGTTTTAAGGAAAAACAATGAATGAACAACTGTAGCGATTAAAACAAAACAAAATCCGAAATCAAATCTTCTTTTCTTGATTTTACTAAGAATGCTTAAACTTATAACACCAAGCGCCAGAGCGCAAAGCGTCAATGGGAAAAAACCCGTAAGGACTTCAATCAGGTTTTCAGTATCTTCCCAACGTTTAATTCCATCACGAATAATGTTTGTACCATACATTATGAAGAAATATGCACCTAGCACGCAAAGTTGCAACATGGTTCCAACAGCAAGTTGAGTTTTTCGGCGCATCTCATTCTGTCTAATGATTTGAGCAATGCAATCATTAGACATTCTATTACCTTGTTCGCACATCGAGGCATAGTCTCTTGCCCACAAATAGGGTTGCATCGAGTAGAAAGAACTAGCTAATTGACTATATTCATATGCGATTTTGGATAATTCCTCAGCTGTATTGCCAGTTCGGACACTAAGTGAATTATATCTATTAACTAAATCATTATAAGCAATAGCTTTATCACGCTCGGTCTCGATGTCAAGAAGGGTTTGGTATTTGCTATAAAATGCCATCTTCTGGTTTTTGCAGAAGCGTGCATAACCACCCGCCTGCGCATTGTTTGGTAAAGATTCAAACAATTCTGCTAATGACTCATAATCATCAGCTATGCTCATGCACTCAGTCGATGTCTGACAATAGCTTTCTCTGTATTTTATTGCATCTAGTTTTTCCATTAACTCTTCGTATGAGTACATTGGCTCCCATGCTTGAATTGGGTCTTTGTCTAAACGATATTTTCCCTGATCCTCCAATCCTATGGATATGTCCTTTTCGCAATCTGCGATACCAGCCTTTGCATTCTGAATAAGTGCCCGGTCGCTTTCATAGCTTGTGTCGCATCTGTTAATCGCCTTGTTGTAATATTTGACAGCCAACGAAAAACACTGTGCGCCTTCATATGCTACACCTATTTTATAGCATTCGATTTGCTTGAGATAATCGTCATTACCGTCCTCACTGATTAGTTGATTCACTGCGCTTTCGATAAGAGCCAACCCTTCATCTATTCGCCCCTTCTCGCTGTACAATAAACCTAAACCCAGTCTTGCCAGAACGGCTGTCGGTACGTTTTTAATAATTTCGAACAATCGGATTGCTTCACTTTTATTGGTATATGGAGTGCCATTTGCTGCATACATCTGCGCTAAAAAGCGAATTGCGCTGACTCGTCGCGGGTGATTATCATTAGATATAATTCTATTAAGCCGATTTATAGCATTTTGCACGTCTGAATCTTTATAATACCGTAGGGCGGTTTCATAATGTCGCATAGCGAGTTGATATTCAGCCTCATTATCTCCCTGAACTGCAAGTTTTTCCAGCTCTAGCGGAGTCATGTCAGCATATTTCGTCATTTTGTTTTTGCTCCCCTTATAGTTGCCGTTTTTGGCAATATAGTTCTTACTTGACTCCTTGTCGTAGTTATCAAATACTTTTCCATCAAATGATTTCAGCATATATTTATTTTCGAAACCACATTTTGTACAAAAGAAATTAATTCTACTTTTATATGGTGCATCAGATGCATCACTTATGTAACTAATCAATTCTTTTTGTTCTCGAAATTCGCCTCTTCCGCAATTTTCACATAACCCTTGTTTTCTACGCACTTTTTTCAAATCTTTTTCTTTTTGACGCAACTCTTCTTCTCGGTCATGACCACAGTGAGGACATCTCTTATAAGTCCTTGAAACGAAGATCCCACAAGCATGGCACTTTAGCAAACGATATTTTCCCATATCCTCCAATCCTATGGATATGTCTTTTCAAAGGCTTGCTCGTATTCTTCAGCCACGCCGCTGCCGGGATAGTGTTTACTGCCCTTATGAAAACATTCCTCAGCGTTTATTGTGCCCGATTGCTCCATAGTTCTTTCATCATTGTTGATATCCATTGTTCCAATATCCTCCAGTTTCCACTCATTGTATTTCTCCTTAATAATAGATTTACGGGGTATTTTGTGCGCCCGTATACGCATTGATTTTATTTTTTATTGCCTTGCTGCGCCTTAATAACCACGCAAAGACTTCAATGCTATTTCCGCTATTGCTTTTTGTTGCGGAGAGCTATAAGGGTCATAAAGAATCTTTTCATATCTGCGGATAGCTTCTTCCGTAGTCAATATTCCCGTACCTCCTTCAGAACTTGACAAGTCATCGGAGTTTGAACTACTGCTAGAACTTGAACTTGTATTTTCCTCACCTAAAATCTCATCCAACTCACGTATATCATGCAATTCTTTTGAGATAGTGACTCCCCTTAATAATGCTTGTATGCGCTGCCTAGCTTCTGGAAATATTCTTTCCAACGCACTTAGGCAATCCCCGATGTGAACATTGTACTTCAGAGGCTTTCCTTTATTCATCCAGATAAGCATCACTTCTGGATATGGATTGACCATACTCAGTATGAACACTTCAGCCTCAAGCAATGCATTATCTAAAGGTATCTGTTTAGTGATTATTGCATTCCATTTTGCTTTTGCTTTTGATTTTATGTAACCATGTAATTTATCCTCTTCCTTCATTATTTTTCGCGTAAATTCTAATTGTTCTTGCCTTTCCACAATAGTTTTCAGCAAATCTCGAATGGTTCCTCTAAGCATATCTTCAGAAATAATTACGTTAAACTTTCCTTGAATTTCCAGAAGAAAAGATTGGTGGTACCAAAGATTATCATTAATAACCGCAATATCCTCAAATCTCGTATTTTCATTGATAACAGTGGAGTCACTCACATTAAACATATGATCCGCTCTGATAATTGCTTCTAGCTGTTCTAGCATTTTCATCATTTTCGCTGCTTTGTCCGGGTCTTGAAAAGGGTCATAATATAATGCCTGATTCGAGCCTTGATAGGGGTAAGGGTTATGGCCTGATGCAGGCGCAGGTGGGGCATAGTATGGTTGCAATGGTGGTGGGTTACCATAAAATGCTTGTTCCGCGCCTTGATAGGGTTGGGGGTAGGGGTAATAACCTGATGCAGGCGCAGGTGGGGCGTAATACTGCTGCGGTGATGTTGGATAAACATAACTGGAGCTATTCACCGCTCCGATCAATTGGGTGCCGCAATACCAACAAAAGGAAGCGTCATAGGCATTTTGGCTGTTGCATACAGAACAAATCATTGTTCCCCTCCTTATATATGTTTATATTTTTAAACAGACTCAAATAATGCTCAACGCTCTTTGTATGGCTGATTTCAGCTTTGAGCGTAGCTTTATTTTATCAATGCCGTACTCATTTGTGAATGAATGCGAGTTGCATGTCATTTGCACAGCTTTCACATCTTTTGCATCGCAAAAACCTCCTCAAGCAAAGCCGCTGCACTCGCATGCCCTTGCTTCGCCGCCATGTCAAGCCAGTGCTCCGCTTTTTTTAGGTCTTCATCTGTTCCTTCGTCATTTACGTAGCGGGAATAATAGTGCTTCCCGATTAGCCATTGCGATTCCATTCGTCCGTGTTTTGCGGCTTCTTCGTGGAAATGCGTATTAGGCTCGCCGGGCAGTTCTGCTAGGGTGAATATTGATTTGATGTTCCCACGCAAATATGCCTTGTAGAGTAGCGACTGTGCTCTGGATGGGTTCTTTTCAATGCCATCACCGGTCAGAAAGGCCATCGCAAGTTCATGAATCGCTTTTTCATCTCCTGTTTTTGCCAACTCCTTCAATTTTGCGATCCGAGATACTGTTGCCTGCTCATATATCCTTGCCCCATCGACCTCGGTCAGCTTATAGTAATCGGTATCCTCTAGGGTCCGCAAAACACCGATGGGGTCGATTCCAAACTGTTGGCAAACTTCATCGGGGATATCGACAAAGACGGCAGTTTTCACTTTTTCTGCGCTGCCTGAATGGATGTTTCTCTGTGCCTCGTATATCCATGCCCCAATGCTATGAAGGACGTCCGATTTGCCATCCGAATCGTCAAAGGGCGGCAGCGCTTCTATTTCGCCGATCTGCTGCCCTGCAATGACCCTGTTTGCTTTGCTTCCAACAAAAACAAGTACAAGAGTTGCACCACTCATGGCGTATTTCTGCTTAATCTCGAAAAAGTCTTGACCGTAAGAGTCATGCATTTTCGATTGCTTTCCGGCAATAAACACAAGCAGGTTGTATTTTTCCACTAGTTGGCCTTCTTTCTCTGCTTCGTTTGCATTGAGCTTCTAAAGCTTGCGAGCATGTCGCCAACACTTGGGCGTTCATCCGGATTATCAGACAGCCCCTGCTTCACATCTCTTGCGAACCCTACCCCTATATCGCTTTGAAGCCTTTCGTCCGCAGATTCCGAGCTTGGTATTATTGCGGCATGCTCGCCATCATGGTATAGCCTAGTTATTGCAAGGCACATCTTGTATACATCCGTGCATTGATTCTGGATAAACATGTCGATTTGCAATCGGGCGATTTGGTTGGGATTAGCGTTGGGAGTGAGATTGCCCAGCTCGGCGCTGGCTTTTAAGCATTCGGGAGGGATCCAGTCGGGGGTGTGCAACTGCTGGAGCGGGTGGATGCTGCCTTTCTTCCTGTATGAGTCGGTATCAATAAAAAGTACCCTGTTTCTAATCTGATCATTGGCATCTACCGAAATGAGCATATTCTTCGGGCTCAAGTCCCCGAGCACGTAATCATGGTCGTGCAGCACCGACACGATTTGCATGAAATCATATATTATTCTCGCGCGGCCCTTGCTTGTCAAAACCGGCAATCCGCGTTTCCGGCGAAACTCGGAGCCGTGCAGGATGAAATCAAGATTGGATTCTTTTGATTCCACTTCGTCTACTACAGGCATTTTTGTAAAAAACAGTTCAGGTATGAGCTGCATAGTGAAACCGCAGACCTTTCCGCTGTCATGATCGTAAAGCAGTCTCTGCGGCCATACTGTGTATTGATCGATAACACGCCGAATGTTGTCCGGCAGGTTTTTCCTGAATTCAATGAGCGAACGCAAAAAGGACTCTATAGCCGAGCCGTTTTCTGAGAGTATTTTGTCTGTGTACCTTTTGATTGCAAAGGGTATAGGGAAGGCGCCGGCAGGGACTTTATATACTTTTGCGGTTCCGCCGCCCCCCAGCTTCTTTACAGAGAAAACCATTGGATTTCCGCTGCTGTCGCGGATAATGGACGCGTCGTTGTTTAGCTCACAAAAGCAAACTGTCTTGTTCTTGCCGGAAAACATGATTTTCCCAACACTTTCATTCCACATAGTTCACATAGCCCCTTATCATGATAATCGAGCGGTCGTCATCAGCCTGATACAGCGAGACATCGACTGTTTTGAGAAATGAAGCGAGGCTTTCGCAATCGGGAAGCCTGTTCTGGAAGAATCCGCCCAACTGGCTGCCTCCGTCGCCGATAAAATCACTAAGCCCGTCAGTAGTGATTATCAAACAATCATTTTTGCTTAAACACCCAAACTCAACACTGAATTCATGAGGGGGCAGCGGCAGAGACAGCACAGCATTTGATGCAATGGCCCCGGATTGCTTCTTTCCTGTTTTTATTGTACTCCACCCTTGCGCCTTGCTAAGCACATATGCGGCCCCGTCGCCGGCTACGGTGACATGAACAAATTCTTTTTCCGACGAATCGCCGTCACTGCCCGCTTGAATCACGACAAACTCCAGAGTAGTCGCCCATTTTTGAATAAAATCCTTTGGCAGCGCCTTATCTACTTCGGCGGCTTTGTCTTCAGATACAATACGCTTTGCGGCGGCGCGGCAAAACTCATCAGATATTACGGATAAACGCTGTGCCAGCCTGTTCCAGTCGACATCGCGCAACGAACCGGGTGAACATGAGTCCAACTCTTCACCTACTACGATAACAGCTTGACGCGCCATATAATCGGCAAACGTATGCGATCCTGCCGCCGAAGACACGCCGTCCGCTATCGCTGCTATGATCCATTTATCATCGTTCGTGTTGTTTTCGCTGCCGAATGCGAAGGAATCCTGGCGAACTGTGCTAAGTCCGTAGTGCATTGTTCCGCGCAACGATGCGCCCATGACCAACATATCGCCCATACGAGCTATGTCAGCAACCCAATCGTGCCTATGTGTGTTTTTACCGGGCTGCCTTGCATTACGAGGTATTTCGTCAAATGTTCCGGATGGATCGCCAACCACAAGCCTACTGTTCTTTTCGATGCATTTATGCTCTGCGCCTTTCACCCACAGCGTTTTTTTGTTGAGTTGCACAGAAGCGGGCTTTTCACCTGTATTATCGAGCGTGTTCGGATCGTTACTCACTCATCATCGCCCCAATCTATGTCCTCGAATAAATCGTCCTGTGGCCCGAACAAGTCGGGTACCCCGCCTGAGTCGCCCATGTTCGCGGCATTGCCGAAACTCTGGACAATGCTTGCGACCAATGTCGGCACTATGGCGCCCAATGCCTGTGACGGCAATGTCCCATCCTTCTGGACGATTACCATGTTTTCGTTCCCGGTAGTATATGATCCCGTCGGTGAATTGTATCTGCCTGCACCGTATTCTATCAGATCTTCGTGCTTTGCATCGCCGACTCCAACACATATCAAGTTCGGCCTGTACTCGAAGTTTTTATCCGTCAATTGCGCAAATGAATTATTTCTAATGGAGGACTCATCGTTTGGTTCGCCATCGGTAATAAAGAAAACGACCGGTCGGTAAGCTTTATAACTCTCGTTGCCGATGGTTTCAGATTGGATTTGGCGGACTCCCACTTGAATCTCTGTCCTGAGTTTGTCAAAAGCCTTCCCGAAATATGTATAGCGTCCATCCGGAACGATGGGGTTCTTTTTGTTTCGGACAATCCATTCTTCGACCTCGTCTAGCCCGCCGAGAGATAACTCGACCCTTGCTTCCATATCAAATGTAATGACCTCGACACGGATTTTATCACTAAGCGAAGAACTGTCCGTCATGCTTGACAACAGCTTGGGGAGAAAACTCAGCGCTGCGTTAAACTTGTCCCCATCCTGCATGGAAAAGGAGGTATCCAGCACAAGGTAAACCGGAAGAAGTGCGTACTTTGAATCCTGATTTGTCATTTTTATGACCTGTCCTTTCCGAACTCAAACGACACCAACGACCATGAAAGGTCATAAAAATGTCGCAATAGCGGCGGTTTCGCGCAGCGAGAGCCGCTTGCGTATATTAAATTATAATAGCATGAAACTTGTTTATACTTTTGTCACCCCGTCAATCATGGTCTTAATCGTCAACGCTTCTTCCTCTGACAGCGTTTTGTCATGCAAAAAAGCCGTGATGAAAGAGGGTATGGAGCCGTCGAACACCCTGTTCACAAAAACCTCGGCTTCGTACTTCTGAACGTCGTCACGCGCTATGAGCGCTGTAACGGTGGCTTTTTCGTTTTTCATTATGCCGCGATCACAAAGCTTTTTAATCATCGTGTAGGTAGTCGGCTTTTTCCAACCTAACGCTTTCTCGCATATCCTTGTCAGTTCAGTGGAGTTGACAGGCTCATGCTCCCATACAATACTCATAAATTTGTATTCCGCGTCAAATAGCTTCAGTAAGTTTTCCATAAGGCATCATGCACCCCCTGATGTTGTTTGAGTGTCCTCGAAAACTCCTTGCAACTGTCTTTTTGGCGTTTTTTTCGCCGGATCTGCGTTAAAAAATCTCGAAAGACGGATGTATTCCTTCGATTTTTTGCCTTGCCCGGCGAAAAAACCACTCAAAAATCCAGC
>Ga0099364_10015183_pt1 | contig 10170 bp, 8 predicted proteins | sample TergutTh196P3_FD_73070 | JGI IMG/M metagenome (GOLD analysis project Ga0099364, IMG submission 73070) | Microcerotermes parvus P3 segment gut microbial communities from Pointe-Noire, Republic of the Congo - Th196 P3 | ecosystem: Host-associated > Arthropoda: Insects > Digestive system > Gut ...
GGTTACTCCGTTTTTGCACCTGAATGGAGATTTGGCGGGGACTACGATCAGAGGACAAGACCCTGGTTCACAGGGGCAAAAGCCAAGCCCGGAGAAGTGAACTATACAGACCCTTATATGGCAATGGCAACGGGCATTTTTTCTGTTTCGCTTTCTACAATAATATATGACAGTTACAGAAACGATCTTGGGGTTATTATTCTGGATATTGCTGTAAATTCCCTTACGGATATTGTGGCTTCAATGCAAAATATGGAAGGGCTTAATAGCTGGCTCCTTAACAGCGAAGGGCTCTATATCAGTCATGAAAATACCGAAGCGGTAATGAGGGATAATTTTTTTGACAACCCTGTTTTTTCGCGGTACCGGCAAGATGTTTTATCCGAGGATTCATTTTATATCATGGACAATGATATGATTATTTCTTCTTCGAAAATTCCGGGAGCTGAATGGGTAGTCGTTTCTGCCATTCCCAGATCACTCGTTTTTGAAGCAGTATATAGATCCATTTACACCGCCATCATTTTAACTGTCGGAATAGTTTTGGCCTTTGTGGTATTGTTAATTTTTATTATCCGCCGTATAACCAAACCAATCGTGGCAATAGCGGGAGTTTTTAAAGACATTTCAGACGGAGATGGGGATCTGTCCCGTTATAAATATATTGATGTAAAAGCAAAAAATGAAATTGGTGATCTTAGCCATTACATTAACCTAACGATGGAAAGAATAAAGACCATGATTAAACATGTAATGGATGGGACAAAGGTTATTACCGGAATAAGCACCAATCTTGCCGACGACATGACCCAAACTGCCGCGGCCATGAATGAAATTACCGTAAACATACAAAATGCCAAGCAGAGCATGATTAACCAGAGTGCCAGCGTTACCGAAACCAACGCCACCATGGAACAGATCACCATCAATATAAACAAACTGAATGGTCATGTTGAAGTACAGACTTCCAGTGTTGCTCAGTCGTCTTCTGCCATTGAAGAAATGCTTGCAAACATACAGTCGGTTACTCAGACCCTGGTAAAGAATACCGAAAACGTAGAGAAACTCAGCGAGGCCTCCGATGTGGGGCGCGCAGGGCTGCAGGATGTTGCCGGCGACATTCAGGAAATTGCGCGGGAGTCTGAAGGGCTATTGGAAATAAACTCAGTAATGGAGAATATCGCCAGCCAGACTAATCTCCTTTCCATGAATGCTGCCATCGAAGCAGCTCATGCAGGGGAGGCAGGCAAGGGTTTTGCGGTAGTAGCCGAGGAGATTCGCAAACTTGCCGAGAGCTCCAGCGAGCAATCTAAAACCATTAGTACAGTACTAAAAAAAATAAAAAGCTCTATCGACAAAATTACCCAGTCCACAGACAATGTTTTAAAACGATTTGAGGCCATTGATTCCAGCGTTAAAACCGTTGCTGAACAGGAAGAGAATATTCGTAATTCCATGGAAGAACAGGGGCAGGGAAGCAAGCAGATTCTCGAAGCCATTGGACATTTGAATGAAACAACTCAACAGGTCAAAAGCGGCTCCATGGAAATGCTGGAAGGCGCTAAGGAAGTAATGCGGGAAGCTGACGATTTGGAAAAATCAACCCAGGAAATTACCGGCGGCATGAATGAAATGGTCTTGGGGGTTGATCAAGTCAACAGGGCTGTAAACCATATCAATGAACTAAGTGATAAAAATCGTGAAACTGCAACCCAGCTAATGAAGGAAGTTGAAAAATTTAATATCCTGTGAAAAATTATAGAAAATGGCTATTACTTCCAGTCCTGGGGGGTGTATAATCTGGACATGGAGTATTCAATTTTGGGCAAGACCGGCAGGAAGGTGAGCCGAATTGGTTTTGGCGGAGCTGCGGCTGGGTTAAAAAACTATCTCCAGGAGTATGACCCTTCATCGGAAGAAAGTTTTAAGAGCGTGGTTCAGGCTCTGGAAAAGGCCCTGGAACTTGGAATCAACTTTTTTGACACCGCCCCCGGGTATGGGAATCATCTGAGTGAGAGAATGTTTGGTGAGGGGCTCAAGGGCGCAAATCCCGGGGACATTTTTCTTTCGACAAAAATTCCGGGAGCTACAGGGGATGATGCAAAACGATCCCTTGATGAAAGCCTTAAGGCCCTTAAGCGGGACTATGTGGATTTGATTCAGATCCACGGCAATTCCTATACAAAAGAACAGGTAGATGATTTTCTTGCTCTCGGGGGTCTAGTTGACACCATGGAAGATTTAAAACGCCAGGGTCTTACCAGATACATCGGTTTTACCAGCGAGGACACAAACGACTCCGTATATCGTCTAATCCAGTGTGGCCGCTTTGATACAATGCAGATATGTTACAACTTTATCTATCAGCATCCATACGAACCGTCCCGGCCCTTTGGCAGTCTCTTTGAAGCGGAGAAATTTGAACTGGGCATTATCACAATGCGCGCCCCTACTTCCGGAATTTTTCAGCGGTGGATTCAGAAAGTAAACCCCGCGAACACCTTTGATTACTCCCCTGCCCTGATTCAGTTTGTATTGTCCAACCCATTGGTCGATGTAGCCCTGATAGGTATGCGGATGGCCGATTTGGTTATAAACAATGTTGATATTGTGAACGATAAAGAGGGCCGCATTAATCTTGATGAAGTTCACAACCGTTATATATAGGAGTGAGAAATGAATATTTATCCTGAACTAAAAAATAATGTTCTTCGATGGGACGTATTGGTATTCGGACATTTGAGGTGGAACAGGTACTTTGGGGAAAGCGCCGATAAGCCTCCCCGGGGCAACCCCTCTACCTGCGGTTCGGTATTGATCCGCGGAAAAAACATCGACGGCAAAGACTACTTTTTAATTGTAGACCCCACCATTAGGTGCAGCGCCGAAGATTACTACTTCGACCTTTTCAGGCGGACAGGTCTTAGGCCGGAAGTCATAAGCCACTGTTTTTCCACTCACCATCATCTTGACCACTGGCATGCACTAAAGTATTTCCCCCGGGCCAAATGGCTTTGCGGCAAGGGAAACCGGGATTTGATCATCGAGGCATCGGCAAATTCCGCCGGCACTGATCCCGGAGACGGTCTTTCACCCGAGATTGATGCAGAGCGGCTGGAAGAAGTTAATGGCGAATTCCTGCCAGGCCTTTCCACTGTTCCCCTGCCCGGCCACACGGAGCATCTTCAGGGAATTGGCTTTATGTCGGAAGGAAAAAAAATCCTCATAGCCGGGGATGCAGTAATGACGGGCTATCACTTTAAGGACAGGGCCACCGAATTCCAGAACGATCCTGCCTGGGTAAAAAAGGCGGGGGAAACAATAGAAAACATTGCAGAAAGTTTTAACCTGGTGCTGCCCGGCCACGACAACTTGATCATAGTTTGATATTTGCGTGGTGATTGACGCATGAGTTCGGTAAAGCCGAACTCATGCGTCCTTTGCATCATATTCTTTAATTATCTGATCCGGTGATTTTCCGCTTTTCAGCAGCTTAATTATTTTTTGCTCGCCGATTCCGATACCCTTTTCAGTTCCTATCTTAATACCCTTCTCGGTTCCTATCTCAATTCCATCTTCAACACCATCCTGATAACGAGCGTCAAGATGGTCGTCAAGACTGTATTCCTGAAATAATATATCCGAAATCATAGAACCATGCTCCTTAAGGAAATTTACAAGGATATCATTCCCTACACAGTATTTTACAGCGGATTCTATCGAATTTGCAAGGGTTAACCCCGTTTTTTGGTATTCCCTTATCTTGTCTATCAGTAGGCTGTAGTTGTTCAAAGTTTCGCATTTTTGCTGTATTTCAGGGTTGTGCCCATGATTTATATTGTACACCTGTACCACAAGTTCCAACGAGACCTTCTTTTCCCTTGCCAGCCCTTCAATATCCATAAAAGCGTCCGAAAGGTGGAGTTCGCTTTTATCAGGATAGGGCGCCTCGCCGTTGTAAAGGACAATAAACTCAGGGGTGGGGATTTTTATCAGTTTTTCGCCGAATATCTTTTTATAATTGACAATCCTTCTGTATATCTCGTCTATGTATCTGAGAATTCTCAACGCCATGTTTTCATTGATCGTTGACTGGTGTTCGATAAGCACGACAAGCCGCTTGTCAATTAAAAAGGATATGTCGTTTATCGTTTCTTTGATGAGTGCGTTGGTGAGGGTATTGATGTTGATGGGGATGTCCGGCGGCAGATCTACCCCTTCTATGGCCGAATAGAGTTCCCTTAGAACGTCCGGTTTAGAGAAAAGCAGGGAAAACACGCTGTTCTTGTGTTCCCTGTTCGGTTTAAAATCCGGCTCATCCGCTTGTTCCGGGTTTTGATTATTAATAATCATTTGCGCCCCCATTGTCTGGAATTTAACCCTATTACTGCGCGGGGATGCAGGACACTTGTATTTTGGAGTAAGTTTTTTGCTGTTTTTTTATTTTTTTCACGAGGATACTATACAAAATTTAAGTAGTCGGGTGTCTATGTCCTGTGCAAATTACACGTGTAATCTGGTGCTTTGCCCAAAGCAGAGGCACCGCAACCCAAGCCACCCGGCTCCGCTCCAAACACTGCGGGCCTTCGTCCCCCTTGGCGTCACCGGTGACTGACACCTCTGCGTCACCAACAAAAAGTACTGGCGTAAAGTTGCCCGCACAAAGCCGGGTGCAGCAACTTTGATGCACCCGGCGGATCCTGTTTTACGGCTGAGGCGGCTCCTGATATGCCGGGAATATTTGACCTGCGCCAGTAAGTGTTACTGTGTGCAGAGTGGTACTTCTGGTGATTGAACGCCCACCATTAGCCAAATTCCGTACACTGGCGCCGGCGCTTACCGTCAAACTTGTTGCCTCATAATGATTGAGCCTGATGGTTCCTCCATTAGTCTCAGTATTATTCCTTGATAAAATTAAGGTGTTGGAACCTGAAATTTCAATATTGCCTCGGGTGTTGTGATGTATGGCTTGTCCTCTATTTGCCTCAACCGTACCGCGCAAAATTTCTATACTCAGGTTGGTATTGCTGCCATATTGTAATCCACGGACATGGATCGCCTTGGCAGTTGCAGCTAAACCTGTGTTTACCACTTCGCCACCATCCATCCTAAGCCTTCCTCTCCCACTACTTTCAGTGCCTAGTACAATGGTTCCCGAAGTACCTTCATTGTTACCGGATGTAATGAGTGTCGGAACATCAGGGTTAGGTTCTGAAATATTAACACGTCCGTTAGTAGAGCTAACAATTGCTGCGCCCTCATAGCTTTCGACGGTGCCGCCTAAAATGGTAATTGCATTATCCAGAGTTGAAGACGAGTTAGTGATCGCCCTTAAATTACTGCCATTAAGCCAGTCGTAAAAAAATAAAAGACTGTCAGTGATTTCTGCTGTGTTACTTACTGTACCACCTTCCATTAGAAGATTAGCGTCTGGATCATTCAACTGAATCGTAGTGCCGCCTACGCCGCCTCTTACGATGGGATGAGAAGCTGATGTAATATATGCAGCCTGGGTAATGTAGATTTGGCCAGGTCTAGAAATTCTAATTGTGGTTCCGAGTACTGTCTGAATGGTACCACCCAAAACACTTAATAGGCGGCTTTCACTTGTAGTAGTGCCGCTGAGACCACCAATATTAATCGCGGTGGCTGCTGGATTATTAGTATGCATGTTCCGTACGATGCCGCCGCTTATGGTAAGAGTTGCGGTCCCTCTATGTGAAATAGCGATACCCGTAGCAGCGGTGTTTGCAATAGTTGCAATGCTATTGATGGTAACAGCATCGGTCACAACTATCGTGCCTTCGGTTGTTGTTGCGTTTGTCGATGTAATGCTGCCTAAAAGGGTTATGCTATCCCTCCAGGTTCCGCTAAAGCTGGCTGATGCTGTGCCTATATTCAGGGTTTGGCCGGTTTCAGCGAAGCGTATGCGGATGGGGGTGCTAAATCCAGCGGAATGAGTTCTAATGGAATTAATTACAGTTTGAATGTCTTGATTTGTTGATATGGGTGTGGCGGCAACCCGTGCTGTGAACTCTGTGCCGCTGCCGGTGATCACGTAGTTGTAATCAGGTGTTGCCGTCTGTGTACTTATGGTCCCTTCCAAATCAAGATACACTGCCCGTACTCTAAAGCTGTATGTCGTGCCGTTAGTCAAACCGGTGTAGGTATGAGTTGTGCCGTTTGCTTCCGTCCAGGAAGTCCAGTTATCTCCATCACTCCTTGAAACCCGATAGCTAACTGGCAATGCGCCAGTGTTCGCTGGCGCTGCCCATGTAAGCGTCACCTGAGCGTTGCCTGCAGTTGCTGTGAAGCTGCTTACTTCCCCCGGTTCGATAAAGGGTATGGCTGTCTGCGTTCTTTCAAATCCTGCTCCTGCCACATTGACGGCCCGTACTCTAAAGCTGTATGTTGTGCCGTTAGTCAAACCGGTGAAGGTATAAGTTGTGCCTGTTGCATTCGCCCAGTCATCAGTATCACCGACACTCCTTGTAACCTGATAATTTAAAATATCCGAGCCGCCGGTGAATGATGGTGCTGACCATTCCAGTGTTACCTGAGCGTCGCCCGGTGTTGCTGTGATGGTACCTACCTGCCCCGGAACAACAGCTACTATTGCCCAGCTTAGATTCAAGGGTGTTCCGCTTTCGTCTTCCCATTCGTAATTAACGTTTAAGGTAACGGTGGCAGTATAAGTGCCGACTGTTGTTCCTTTGGTTTCACCGGCAAAAGAGTAGGCCGCCGTATTTGGATCTACCAGCGTAACTTCATGCTCATTTCCGTCAAAGGAGAAACTATCATTGGTAAGTACAGGCTTGGAAACTTTACCGCTTGAAATATACCATGTAAGTGATAAGTTTTCTCTTGTACCGTCATTCCATTCGTAATTACCAGTGAGGGTAACGGTGGCAGTATAGGTGCCGGCTGCTGTTGCCGAAGTAATGCCGCCGAGTTCATAGGCCCCCGAAACTGGATTGGCAAGTGCTACTGTGTGCTGGCTTCCGCTGAAGGGAAATGATGTTTCACTAAGGGCAGGCTTCGCAACCTGAGCCCTGGCATAGGTAAAACTGACGTTAATTGTAACTTCTGCCCCATCGTTATAGGTCACGGTTATCGTAGTCATATGGGTCTCAAAACCAAGGTTTGTGTAATTTGGCACTACTGTAAAAGTTGAAGTTCCTCCTCCATACGTAATGTTTCTTGCTCCTGCATTGGCAAGGGTAAACCTGTCTCCGGTCAGGGAGATACCATCGGCAGCAATATTTGCTGCACCTGTACCGTTATTTGTTAAGGTAATGGTAAAGGCACTGTGCTGTTCTTCTCCAAATCTACGCTGCTCAAAGGTATGGGAGCTTACAGAGGCGGACAAGTGCGGAGTTGGGTTTGCGTCAACGTGAAAAGTCACGGTAAAACTTGCAGAGACGCCGTTATCAAGCGATACCCTGACAGTTGCTGTATATTCACCTGCTTCAAGATCCTCTTTAGGCTGCACGGTAAAGGCGTTATTGCTGGTCTCGTCGGATTCCAGGCTTTCAAGGGATGTTTTTGACAGTTCAAAGGCATCCGCCCCGGCACCGGAAAGGCTAACACTAAGATCCCCAGTACCATGTATGCCTGTGTTTTTTACATTTACATTCAAGGCCGCCGGTAGATTTTCATAACCCACGCCTCTGGCCTGGAACGTGAAGGGATCTGAGTGGTTAAGTTCAATGCTGTAACCGCTGAGGTCCGGCGGCGGCGGCCCTAGGTCGGTGGGGCTGGGGCAGCTTGTCAGCAACAGGCCGCCAAAAAACACCGAAACCATAACAAGAGATATGGTAAAAAGGGCCCCTGAAGGCTTATTTCCTGATTTTTTCATGGTTAACTCCTGGATAAAACTGAATAAATGTGCCAAAAGGCTAAAAAACACATTTTCCTGGGTTAAATTTAACTTATTAAATTGGGCCTGTCTTGAGTAATTTACGCACGGGTTATACCATAAAATAAATCACAAATCCAGCAGCTCCCGGCGGGAGGAGACTTCCCTTTTCCCATAAACCCGGGCCAGGTGGTTTTCCACGGCCCGGATGCTGAGTCCCAGGTGTTTGGCAATTTGGGGGTTGTAACCCCTGCGTCACCTTAAAATAACGCCATCATATTGACATTAGCGTTATAATTCACTATAATTCTACCAAGGTGATGAATATGAATGCTGCAAAGTCAAATGTTAATGTCAAAATTGACACTGCCGTTAAGGAACAAGCTACCAAAATTTTGAGTCAAATGGGGATAGACCAAACAACGGCGATAGATATGTATTACAGGCAGATTATTGCGGAGCGTCGTCTACCGTTCCAACCAACTGTTGCCCAAACTTACGGCAAACAGGTACTTGATTTAATCAGGCTCAAGAATATTCCTAATATTACACTTCATGCTGATAAGAACGGCAACGCCTATATTGATAAGGATCAGCATCCGGATCTTTATGATTGGGCAGTGAACGGTTGATGAATATTTTTGATATAGTAATCGCTTATGTGTCATGGGGAGATGGCGGAAAAAGACGCCCCGTATTGATATTAGAACAGTGGTCGGACAGTATTACAGTATTTAACATAACAACACGGTACAAAGAAAAAAGTGAAGCTATAAGGAAAAACTATTTTAAAATCAACGAATGGTTAAAAGCAGGGCTTGATAGAGAATCATATATCGATACAAACGATACAGTTACCTTACCGTTATCGTCTGTTGATCTTACTAATCCCATCGGGACGCTTACTGAATCTGATGTGCAAAGATTAATTGAATTTTTATCAACATAAGGTGTAGTAAGGTTCCATGAAGTACGGCCTATCGGACAAAACCTTTCGCCCGTCCATCATTATTGGATGAAAACGATAGAATATTTTATGATACAGCTTTTTATTCACAGTCTTATCTTGTAACAGGGAACAAAAGGCATTTCCCGCCGGAGTCATTTGTGGTAACTCCTGGTGAATTTTTGGCAATCTTAATAGATTCATAATATTTGGGGGAGGATCCATCACAAATCCAGCAGCTCCCGGCGGGAGGAGACTTCCATTTTCACGTAAACCCGGGCCAGGTGGTTTTCTACGGTGCGGATGCTGAGGCCCAGGTGCCGGGCAATTTGGTGGTTGTCCATAGAACGCCGCAATAACGAAACTATTTCGTTCTCCCTGGGGGTAAGGCGGGCCCAGGGGCCGGGGCTTTGGATGCGGTATTTTTCGTTTATGTAATCTTCCCCGGCCAGGATGGCATTTATGGCGGAGATAATTTCACCGGAGTCGGCGGACTTGGAAACGTAGGCCTTAACCCCGGCGTCAAAGGCCCGCTGTATCAAAAATGGGTCTTCGTGCATGGAGAGGAGGAGGAGGCCGGGCAGGGGGGCCTCTCTTTTTGCGCAGATTTCCCTTAATGCCGGGATAAAGTCGAGGCCGTCCTCGCCGCCCAGGGAAAGATCCAGGATGATGATGTCCGGGAGGGGATCGCAATTTTCCATTAGCTCCCGGGCCTCGGCCAGGTTTCCCGCAGAGCCCGTTATGCGAAATTGGCTGGAGCTGCCTGCTGTGCTGGGGCCGCTTCCTTCGGAGGCGCCGCCTGATGTGCCGGCGCCGCTGCCATCGGAGGCGCTTCCTTCCAGCCAGGCCCCTATTCCCTTTACCGCCAGGGGGTGGTCGTCTATCAGCACTATACGGATCATTTGGCTATCCCTCCCCCCGGGGGAGTGTCAGGGTGACCACAGTACCAGCATCGGAGCTGTCCAGGCTGAGGCTGCCGCCCATGGAGGCGGCCCGCTCGTGCATGCTCCAAAGGCCGAACTTCCCTTCCCCGTGGAGGGCGGTATAGGAGCCGCCGAAGCTGAAACCCCGGCCCCGGTCCAAAACCTGAACCACCAGATTATTGTCCGCGGCGCTGACAAGGACAGAGGCTTCGCCGGCCCCGGAGTGCTTCTGTATATTGCTAAGACATTCCTGGACTATGCGAAAAATCTGGAGCTGCCTTTCTGTATCCAGGCTGTCCAGGTCTTCGGCTGTGCTTGCGCTTACATGGCACTTAATGCCCGAGCGCTGGGCGAAGCTATGGCAGAGACTCTGGATGGCGTTAAGGAGGCCCCGGTTGCTAAAGGCCGGGGGAATAAGGGAGTTACAGATCTCCCTTATCCTC
>Ga0099364_10015184_pt1 | contig 10170 bp, 6 predicted proteins | sample TergutTh196P3_FD_73070 | JGI IMG/M metagenome (GOLD analysis project Ga0099364, IMG submission 73070) | Microcerotermes parvus P3 segment gut microbial communities from Pointe-Noire, Republic of the Congo - Th196 P3 | ecosystem: Host-associated > Arthropoda: Insects > Digestive system > Gut ...
CTAAAAGAACTCAGGAATTCGGGCTTCGCAGACATGTACGCGTTCATTAACGAGATCAAGAGCGTTCTCGACAGGGCCGAGAGTACAGGCAGGATACAGGTGCCCGCGATGACGCAAAACCTCATGAACAGGTCCGGCGTTTATCAGGAGGCTGAAACGGGCGCGAGCGAACCCTTCGCCGCGGCGCGGCATATGGCGGAAGCGGATGATTATGCGGATTCGGCGCCCCGGTCTTCCGTTCTCACCCCTGAACAGAAACAGGAGCAGTTCACCAACACCTTAAACGTTCTGGGGATCGACCTGAGCCTGCTCGATACAAATCCCGGCGCGGGTTTGGAAAAACCGTAGACAATCAGGATTGAAACTCTCCGATCCGGTTTCCGGCCTTAGGGGTGTTGGTCCGGGAAGAAGCAGGTTGTTATCAAATCTCGGCGTCGAAACGGTCGAGGATCTGCTGTATCATCTGCCCAGACGGTACGAGGACAGGCGGTTTGTCACTGCGATTTCCGGTCTAAAATCAGGGGTTCCCGCGGTCGTAAAGGGAACGATAAGAAATTTTTCCGAGAGGCCCTCGCGAAAGCGGAACCTGCGGATAGCTTTCTTCGAGGTGTCGGACGCTTCCGGTGAGATAAGAGTAGTTTTGTTTGGCGGCCCTCGCGGTTTTTTTCATGTCGCGGAGGGCCGCTCTGTTTTTCTTTACGGCGCCGCGTCGGTCGCCGATGATAATGGCCTCGAACTCGTCAATCCCGAATATGCCGTCCGTTCGCAGAACGAGGGTCCTCCTCCCTGGCTTCGCCTATGGCCAATCTACCCGGCCACAAAGGGTTTGTCCGCCTCGTGGCTCGCTGCTCTAATCCACTCCTGCGCCGTCTCCTCCGATCTCGTTTTGGATGATGTTCTTCCGCCGCAGCTTATTGAAAAATATTCTTTCCCCGGCATAAAAGAAGCGTTCAGGGGAATACACGCGCCGGAGAGTCCCGATGAGGCGGAATGTGCCCGCAACAGGCTTGCGTATCAGGAGTTGTACGAGAACCAACTGGGGTTCACGGCAAGAGAGCGCAAGCGTCTTGCGGTCAAGGCGAAACCGATGGCAGCGGGCATGGATTTCGAGAGGAGATTCATCGAAAGCCTTCCGTTCGAGCCGACTGAATCACAGCAACACGCCATTCGCGATATAGCGGCGGACATGGACCGAGAGATTCCCATGCACAGGCTTGTGATCGGCGACGTGGGATCGGGGAAGACGGCGGTCGCCGCGGCGGCGGCCGCGAGATGCGCGGGAGCGGGGTATCAAGCCGCGATTCTGGTTCCGACGACAATCCTCGCCGATCAATTCTTCGCGTTCTGCGAACGGTACCTCACTGAGGCCGGCGCGCGCGTGGCAAAAATATCGGGCGGTATGAGGCAGTCCGAACGCGACGAGTTTCTGTGGAAACTGCGCGACGGAGAGATAGACGTGATCGTCGGCACACACGCCATGCTGGGCGATGGGATCGCGTTCCGATCGCTCGGCCTGCTCGTGATAGACGAACAGCAGCGTTTCGGCGTGAGGCAGCGCGACAGGCTCGCGTCGCCCGACAGAGGGGTTCACGTCCTGATGACGAGCGCCACACCCATACCCCGGACGCTTAGGATGGCCTTCTATGGAGACATTGCCTACACTCAAATATCGTCGAGGCCGGACAAAGGCCGGATACTCACAAAACTCGTAAGCGACAATCATGTGGCCGAGCTTTACAGGTTCATCGAGGAAAAGATTACGCGCTCAAATGAACGCTGCTACTGGGTCTGCCCCAGGATAGGCGAAGCGGGCGACGAAGATTCGTCGGTCGCTTCGAGGGCTCGCGATATTGAAAAAAATTTGCGGGGCGTCCGTGTGGAAGTTTTGACCGGAGCGATGAGCGGGGAAGAAAAGACGAGGGTGATGGAGCGTTTCGCCGCAAGTCCGGGCATATTGGTATCGACCACCGTTATCGAGGTCGGAGTTGACGTACAGGGCGCGAATATCATGATTGTGGAATCCGCGGCGTCTTACGGGCTCTCGCAGCTTCATCAGATAAGAGGCCGGGTGGGCCGGGGCAATCTCGGCGGCATATGTATCCTGCTGGACGCCGCGAAAAACCTGAGCGGTAATAAACGTCTCGAACTTCTGGCCGAATGCGACGATGGATTTCGCATTGCGGAGGAGGATTTACGCATACGGGGAGCGGGTGAATATCTTGGAGTGCGCCAGCACGGAGATGAAGCTTTCCGTGTCGCCGACATGGCGCGCGACGAAAAATGGTTCCTCGCGGCGAGGGACGACGCGGAGCTTGACCGCCAAGCGCGCCTTTGATAATATAACCGCAGTGCGTAAGACGGCGGCATAGCCAAGTGGTAAGGCAGAGGACTGCAAATCCTTTACCCCCGGTTCGAATCCGGGTGCCGCCTCCAGAATCTTCCAAAACGAGGAGAGAAAAGTTAATGAAAAAAAACACGGCGATAATATCTAGTATCGTGTTTAGTATGATGTATTTTATCAGTCCCGCATATGCTTATATCGATCCCGCTACCACGGCAATGCTGACTCAGATTGTTGCCGGAATTTTAATTTCCCTCGGCGTCGCGTTCGGCATATTCAGGCATAAAATAATTTTCTTTTTTAAAAATATGCGCGTAAATTATTTACAGCGGAAAATCGAGAAACAAAATAGAAGAACGGACAATAATACGTGACGAACACAATAACATTCAGCATAAAATACATCGGCTTATGAATATATTCGACGTCACTTTCGGCGCTTTTTTTGGATCTTTAATGCGTATATGTTATGTTGCCACTAATAATTTCGGTTGGGCGATAGTTGTTTTCACACTATCGACAAAAATTATCCTGTTCCCGCTTTCGCTGATGTCTCAGAAAAACTCGATAATAATGGTTAAAATACAACCCAAGCTTTCGGATTTGCAGGCGAGATACGAAGGCGAGTATAAAACGTTGATGAGCGAACAGAGGGCGTTGTATAAAAAGGAAAATTACAGCGCCCTTAAAGCAATCCTGCCGTTGCTTGTACAAATTCCGCTGATTATCGGTGTTATCAGCGTCGTAAATAATCCTGCGCGGCATATTGGCGGGGATATTAGTCCCTATTTTTTCGGGATTGACTTGTTTGCGGTACCGGAGAATTTGTTTGTTCCGGGGTTTGCGGTTATTTCCACAATTATTCTTTGCGTAGTTCAAAACAAATACAATGTAATTTCCCGCGAGCAGGGTTTTGGGGGCAAATGGGGCGTGACGGTTTCCCTTGTGCTTTTCACGGGGTGGTTTTCATTTGTTTGTCCGTCGGGAGTTGGACTCTACTGGACTTACAGCAATCTGTCCGGCGTTGGCGTTCTTGCCGTATGCAACCTTATTTATGATCCAAAACAGTATATAGATTACGAAAACCGTTCCATAAAGCCGAAACTTACAAAAGCCGAAAAAACCGCCAAACGCGAGCAAAAAAAGATCGAAAAGAAACAAGAAAAAGAAGATATGAAACGTTTTTTTCCCTTGAAAAAAGAATTGGTATTTTATTCCGAGTCAAGCGGTTTTTATAAGTATTTTCAGCATTTTATCGAATATATACTTGATAACTCCGATATATCCGTGCATTATCTGACGTCCGATATAAACGACCAGGTATTTGCGATTAATCGGCCGCGCTTTGAAACATACTTTTGTTCAGCTCACGGGTTGATAACGACATTTATGAAGATGGACGCGGACGTTGTCGTTATGACAATGGCGGATCTGCATGTTTATCATTACAAACGGTCGCTTGTAAAAAAAGACGTCGAGTATATTTATACCGACCATGGCGTCGGCAGTTTTCACCTTATGCTTCGGAAGGGCGCGCTCGATCACTACGACACTATTTTCTGTTACAGCAAAAACCATAACGAAGAAGTTCGCGCCACAGAGCGTATCTACTGCTTACCAGGAAAAAAACTCGTTAATGTCGGTTTCGGTTTGCTGGATATGCTTATCGAAATCTATAAAAATACCGAAAAGCAAAAACACGATCAGCCAATGATTTTAATCGCCCCATCATGGCAAAGGGATAATATCCTTGAATATTGTCTTGACCCGTTACTTGACGGATTATTTTCTATGGACGCCAAAATAATAATTCGTCCGCACCCGGAGTTTGTGAAGCGGTTCCCCGGAAAAATGAAAATGCTTTTCTGCAAATTCGGTGATAGAATCGGTGAAGGCTTTGAAATTCAAACGGATTTTTCGAGTAATTCCACAGTTTATAACTCCGACCTTGTAATCACCGACTGGTCAAGCATCGCGCAGGAATTTTCGTTTACGACGAAGAAACCTTCGCTGTTTATCAATACGCCGATGAAGGTTATGAACCCGGAATGGCAAAAAATCGACGTTGAACCTATGGAAATTTGGATTCGTGACAAAATCGGCATTTCTCTTGACGTCGATAAACTCGGCGACATAAAGAAAATCGCGGAAAGCCTGCTTGCCGGCAGCGAGCGTTATAAGTCCGCCATCGAAGGATTGATTGAGGAATACATGTACAATATCGGACATACCGCCGAAGCCGGTGGGGGATATATAATAGAGCAGATTACGGCAAGGAGAAAAAACGACTGTGAACAAGTTTGATTTACAATCCGGAACAAAACTCGCGGCAATACTGTCACTATCGTTTACTCTGTCATTTATGGCATACATATTCGCGCCCCTCGATTTGTATTTACACAACCCGACAGGGTTTGTAGTCGGCTTGAAATTTCTGTTTCCGCAGTTTTTGAAACTCACTTTAATGAGTTTCGCCATGCTGTCGGTTCTGCTATTGCTGATATGGCACAGGAAAGCGTTGTTGGGAATCGGCTTGCTTTTGCTGTGTTGGTTAGTCGTTGTTTCCACGCGGTCGCTGCACTACGAGCTTTATCGGTCTTGGGCGGCGTTTATATACTTCCTCACCTTAATTTCCTACGCTATGCCGCTATGGGCGCCGCTTATAAAATTTTTTAAGGAAAAGGCCGTTGATATCGCCCTGTCCTTTGTTTGGGGAATCCTTCTCGCGGCGTATGCTCAGATTCTTTTCATGAACGGCGGCATGACCGCCATCACAGGGGATCGGGCCGGTTACAACGCTCTCTCGCCCTTCAATATTCTCAACTTAATAATATGGACGGCAATCGCATTTTTACCGCTCGTTTTATGGATAATTTCGCGCGCGAAACGGAAAGAATTCAAATACGAAAAATTTTTATTTTTTTCGGCGTTGCTTATTTTCGGTATGCAAGCTGCCGGGCTTGTTTCGACCTTCCTTTCATCAGAGCTGCCTGCCGGGTTTGAGGAAAATCCGAAAGCTTTATCCTATGCGCCGGTATTGGAATTAAGCGGCGGGAATAATATCGTTGTGTTTGTTCTGGACCGTCTTGATGTGAAATATATGACGGAAATTCTTGAAACATACCCGGAGCTTTACGAACAACTGGACGGATTTACTTTCTATACAAACAACATTTCCGAATATCCCTTAACCTTTCCGCAGGTCACCACGATGCTAACCCAGCATTACTATACAAGCGGTTTGACCTTCAACGAATACTGGGAAGAAGCGTGGGCGCAGCATAACATCATCGACACGTTGAAAGAAAACGGATATTCCGCAAACCTGCTTATAGACAAATTGTCCACTTACGGCAATTTCGAGCAAATTGAAAACCGGGTTGATAATTTAATAGTTGGCGATAGCATTAAAGCTGAGGACTCACGAATGCTGAAAATTACCAGAGACTTATCATTTGGCAGATTGGCGCCTTATTTATTGAAAAATTATTTTCTGGGCGATATCAGTTCTGACTTTGGCAACGAACTGTATTTGCCCGACGTCCTTGGCGGCTACCAGCGGAATGCGCTTGGAGCCGTAAGCGACTTGGATTTTTATAAATTTATTTCGCAAAATGAGATGTCCGCGAACAGTGCGCGAAAAGTTTTTAATTTTATTCATCTGAACTGTTCCCATGTGGATACGGATATAAATATCATAAAACACGGGTATCGTTACGACGCTCAAGAAAATACGATAGTGCGGGGAGGCAATTATATAGATTCCACTCGCGCGTGTTTTGAAATATTGAACGTTTATTTTAAGCAGATGAAAGCAATCGGCGTTTACGATAACACGACTGTTATACTGATTGGCGATCACGGAGCGGCGGCCTCTATTACAACAACGAGCCTGTTAATAAAACCGGCGGGCGCGAGGGGCGAATTAGAAACAGACGCCCGGAGTGAACTTTCCAATAAATATTTCGCGGCGAGCGTGTTGGAAGCGGCAGGGCTTCCGCATGATTACCTTGGCATATCATTCTTTGATATTATTGACGGAGCCAGCGCCCCCGTTCGTTATTTTTATAGATACGGCGGTTGGTGGGAAGAGCGCGGCCGCTCGGAAACAATAACGTCAAGCGGTTTTTATGAAATCAGCGGGGACGCAAATAACGCTGATAACTGGAAGTTAGTGGTGGATGAAAATTGACCTGAAATACCGAACCGCAGGCGGATAAAGCGGCCCGTCATATATATAACCCGCTTAATTCGGCGAAGCGCCAACACACCTCTAAGGCTTCCGCTTTATTTCCAATCCTCTTTCAGATACTTTTTCGCGTCTTTGAAAAAGCTGACAACAATTAACGTTATTATAATTCCGATTGGGAAAGCGGCGATTATGGAAACGCTTTGCAAGCTGTTAAGCGAATTTTCCGAAAAGATCAGGGCGATAGGAAACAGTATCAGCAATACCGCCCAAAACGCGCGCACGCGTTTATCAGGCTCGGCGTTTTGTTTCAGCTCTTTGTGCGAGTAGCTTGAAACGACCATTGTAAGCACATCGAATGTGGTGGCATAAAACATAATCATAGTGATTACGAGAAGAATAAGCCCGAGTACGGGGAGCGGCAGCGTTTCAAAAATACCGATTATTGTTTCGGAAATGTCCGCGCCGTTCGCAATGGCCCCTACTGAGTCAAGCCCATGTTTCATCTGCTGCGCGAGTCCGTAATTTCCGAGAGTAATGAACGAGGCGAAGGTTCCGGCCAAGCCCCAGAAGTAAGCTCCGATGACGGTGTTTTTGATCGTTCTGCCTTTGCTTATCATACCTATAAAGAACGGGGTCGCAACACACCACGCCATCCAATAGGCCCAATAGAAAATTGTCCAATTCTGCGGAAATGAATCATTCCTGAGCGGGTCTGTCCAAGTTGCAAGCCCGATGAAATTCTGAGTTAAGTTGCCGATTGCCGATACGCCCGTTTCAAGGATATATCGGGTTTCCCCGCCTAAAAACAAGAAGTAGAACAAAAGCGCGAAGAACAGATAAACGCAGAAATTCGCCAGCCTTGAAATGCCTTTCATCCCGGTTAAAACCGTAATGGTGTAAATCGCCGCGATTAACATAAGAATACTTATGGTGAGTACGGTGGTGGCGTCTATATTCAGGACACGCGCAAGTGAAGCGGATAACAAAGGGGTTGCTAATGAAAAGGTGGTTGCCGTGCCCGAGATCAGCGCGAAGATTGCTATTAAATCAATGACTTTTCCCCAAGAACCGTCCACTTTTTTGCCAAGAAGCGGGCGGCAGGCTTCGGAAAATTTCTGCTTCGTGCGGCCCCTGACGTGTAGCATGAAGCCAAATGCCGCCGCAAGCACAATGTAAAAGCTCCACGCGATAGGCCCCCAGTGAAACAAAGGGAATGTTGACGCCCAAACCTGCATATCGCCTAGCTGTTCAACGCGCGGCTCAGACGCGTATAAAGCCCATTCGCAAAGGGAGTAGAAGAGGATATCGGCGGCCATTGTGGATGTAAAGATCATACTCCCCCACGCAAAAGAGCCGTATTGCGGCTTTTCTGAATCGCCGAGTTTGATTTTACCGTATTTTGAAAAAGCCATATACATAGTTGCGCTGAAAGCCAGAATCCCGATTAAAATGTAGTAAATGCCCATGTCGTCGCCGATAAATGTTCTGATTGTTGTCAGCATTAGCTTTGATTGTTCGGGCAAGTATATAAATAGCGCGAATAAAAGCAATACTCCAAACAGCGGTATGATCATCGCTATCCAATCAATATTCGATGATTTGGCTCTCTTTTCCATTTTATGCTCCTCCTGTATTATTTATATTCTTCCGAAAAAACTCGGAAATAATCCTTGGCGAAGCGATACTGACGCAGGGCGTATTCACCGAATTCAACGCCCATTTGGCGTTTGTACTCGCACCAATTGCTCCATAAAAGCCCGCACACCGCGATGTACGCGTAAATTTTGATCCTCACGGCATCCGGGCACTTTCCATTAAAATAGCAGTTTATCAGCGCGTCAATCTGCTCCCTGTCATACATTGAATAAACGGCAAACATGGCGATGTCGATATGAGGATCTTGCATTCCGGCGTATTCCCAGTCGATCAGTCGGACCTGCCCTTTGCCGTCTGTCTTTACAAGCAAAAAATTATCCGGGACGGCGTCAATGTGGGCCAAAGCCCAATCTTTTTCGACAGAATCGAGATATTTTTCAAGAGACATGACATTCGCTTTTGTGGATTGGTAATCGCGAAAGCAAGAATCGGAATCGAGCCGCAGCCCTTCATAAAATTCAATACGCTCAAAAACGTTGAATGTATGCTCCACGCGCAGTTTCATTTCGTGAAATTCCCTCAACCTTTTCATACACGCCCTTATATCGGGCGGATGAAACGGATCGCAAACCCTTGCATCTTCTAAAAACGCGGTAATCTTGTACCCGTTTTTCGGGTCGATATAAATAACGTCGTCGCAAAGATCCAGCTTAGTTACAGTCTGATAAACGGCATATTCCCGCTCTCTGTCTATCAGCTTTTCCGTGCCTTCTCCGGGTATGCGCATGATATAGCGGGTATTGCCGTGTGTAAAGATAAATGAATGGTTGGTCATGCCGACCTTAATTGGCTGGATCTTTTGAATTTCCCCCTCCGAAACATTAAAAATCCTCGCGACAGCCGCCATGATCTTACTGTTTGACGCCTTGTTATAAGACGGGTCAAATAGCCTCAATTCTTCAAGGTTTTCAAATTCATAAACATTTCCGGCCTGTCTGTTCATATGTATCGGCAGTGAATTCAAATTTTCCTTTAAGATATGTTCCCAGTAATAATCATCTGTACCCGGGCGGCTGTAATAATCTGCGGCATACTGCCTGAATCGCTCTGAAAACGAAGGCGAAAAATAAGCCGGCCCAACAACCGCCCAAGTATCTTGCCCGCCGATGGTTATGGATTCGATTTTGTCGGACGGCGAGGTTGTTACGCACCATTCATAGGTCGAACCGTCGAAATAAAGACATGAGTACCAGCTGCGCGCCTCGTAAGTATTGAAGATATTCTTCTCGATCCAATGGTCGGCCATCAAAAGATAAGTGCTGTCCAGTCCAGGCAAGGCGCGGTATAGGCTTGACAAGTTATTTTTAACGGCATATTCCGGGTTATACACCAGCCTTACACCGTATTTGTCTATCAGATAATCAAAAGCCTCTTTTTTATATCCCACCACTACGACTATATCTTTGATTTCTTTCTCAAGCAACTGCTCAATCTGCCGCTCAATCATCGGCTGGCCGTATACCTTCAACAGCCCCTTCGGGGTTTCGTATGTAAGCGGAACACAGCGAGAGCCGAATCCCGCCGCTAGGATTATTGCGTTTTTAACCCGGAATGCCTCAAGATACGCCAGTCCCTCCTCAGTCAGAGTAAAGCTCCGTTCCTCTCTCTGCATAAGATACCCGGCGGCTAAACATTCTTTTAATATGCCGTTGACAAGACCCAAAGAAAGCTTAGTGTCCGCCGCCAGCTCCCTCTGCGTAGAGTTCGGCCTGTCTTTCAAGCATCTGCAAACGACGGCAAAATGCCCCGGTTTCATTTATCCAACCCCCGAACGTTCATTTTACATAATGATACCACATAAAATGAACGCTGTCAGGTTTATTTTTGCAGTCAGGTTTTCCTATCCGGGATATTTATGAATTTATCACGAAAGATACGCTTTTTTGATTTCTTCGTTGTTTAGAAGTTCCCTGCCGGAGCCTTTCATAGACAGGAGCCCCGTTTTCAGCACATATGCCGTGTTGGCGGTTTGCAGCGCCAT
>Ga0099364_10015185_pt1 | contig 10170 bp, 6 predicted proteins | sample TergutTh196P3_FD_73070 | JGI IMG/M metagenome (GOLD analysis project Ga0099364, IMG submission 73070) | Microcerotermes parvus P3 segment gut microbial communities from Pointe-Noire, Republic of the Congo - Th196 P3 | ecosystem: Host-associated > Arthropoda: Insects > Digestive system > Gut ...
CAAACCAGGTGGTATTGAGGCGATAGGTGCGGTTGTTACCGTCGCGTTCGTTGAGAATCCTCAGCAGGTTATTGGTCGTGGTAGGGTCTTCCGGTGCTGTTTGTCCGCCGTATTTGCCGTCAAAATAGGGAACGGCGCCAGCCATCTGCTGGTACAGGTATGTGAGCGCCGTGCTTTGGTCGCCCACCTGTTTGTCCTGCATCAGGGCGTATGTCTGCGTGCCTGCTTTCAGGAATTTGTTTATTTGGCTTTCCATGTTGATACGCATCTGATAGCGTTTAAGTCCCGTCTTTTGCATGACGCCCGGATTTTCGAGGAAGCCCGCCGAAAGCAGATAGGCTGTGTTCGAACTGCCGCCTGTCAGCGATACGTTATGATTTTGTGCAAACCAGTTTTCGAATAGCGCATCGGCCCAATTGGTATTCGGATAGGCTATCCGGTTGGGTACCCGGTAACCGTTCGGCCAGGTGTAATCGCTCAATCCGTTGGGATTGTTTTTAACGGCGCGCCACTTGTCGATCTCCGTCTGGCTATAGATCAGTTGTCCGGCAGGATTGGTAGCCCGCTGCGCCATGTTCATCAGGTCCATGTGTTCGGCGTAGTCCCACAGGAACTCATGCTTCGTGCTGGGACGGTCGGACGACAGGATACCGGAATAGGTAATCGTTGGCGCCGCATTGCGGTTTCCTTTTTTCGTTGTCACGAGCACCACACCGTTGGCGCCGCGCGATCCGTAAATAGCGGCCGACGCCGCATCTTTCAGGATAGAGATCGTCTCGACATCGTTCGGATTGACGGCGTCCATGTTGCTTTCAATGCCGTCCACAATAACCATCGGCGCCCGGTAGTCGCCCGAAAACGTACCTATTCCGCGAATGCGGATATTCGCCCCGTCACTGCCCGGATTACCCGAACCCTGGCGCACCGAAACACCGGCGGCCAGGCCGGTCAGCGATGTTGAAAGATTAGGCACGGCGCGGCTTTCTATCCTGGAAGCGCCAATCGTTGATACCGAGCCGGTCAGGTTTACTTTCCGCTGCGTACCGTAACCTACTACCACCACTTCGTCCAGCATTTGTGCATCTTCTATCAGCCGGATGTCAATCGCAGACCTGCCGTTCACGGCGATCTCCTGCGATGTATATCCAAGATAAGACACGATCAATGTTGCATTGGAAGCAACGTTTAACGAAAATTCACCGTTCACATCGGTGACCGTACCGTTCGTTGTCCCTTTTTCCATGATGTTGACGCCTGCCATTGCGTCCAACTCATCCGTGACAACTCCTTTCACTGTGATTCTTGCCTGTTGAGACGAAGCATCACCTCCAGGCACACTCATTGCCGGGTTGGCATTTACAAACCCGGCGAATGCCAGCCATACAATTCCTGCAGCCAGCATTTTTTTCCCTGCCATAGTTGCAAAAGGAAAAAATTTCATAGATTTAATCATAAAAAAACATTTAGTGTTTTTAAAAAATAAAATTTTATTCACCCCATTTTTCAGACCGTTTAGAGATGGTCATGAAATAATGTTTTGTAAAAAATTAGTTAAAATATCGCCGCAAAAGTAAAACATCCTTTTCAAACGGCCAAATTTTTACAGCATATTTTTTTGTAAAAAGCGAATATTGCCCCCCCCCGTATTTATTTAATTCGGAATAATAAGATACTCAAGTTTCACACTTTTCTTTTGCTCCATAGGAGCAGAATATCGGTAGAAAAGGCATATTTTCCTCCATTCATCGTCCCGTATAGGGACGAAATATTTGGTAGAACACGTTTGAAACGTTATATATTGCGTACCTGACGGCACGCTAAAGATGTTTAAATCCGGTTTTCTACCGATATGATGTCCCTGTTGGGACAGATTGCGGATTTTGGTGATATCCCCCCACCGATGGTTGCTGAATAATCTAATGGGCAGTAAATTTAAAAATATTATGCCGAATTTTACTTCGAAACTATATTGAAAAACAATATGTTATGTGAATAATTCAGAATAACAAAAAATTCGGAATAATCATATTTATTCCGAATTCGGAATGAGTATAAGCATTTGTAATGCGAAAAAACGATTATTTGTGATTCTTGTTATAGAAGGTAATAACAAACGTATTGTTGGGCGATTCTATTTTTGGCTTATCAAAGTTATGGCTTTTCATTAATTCAAAAATCCTTTTGATACCTTCTCCCAATTCCCTGACATATCCGAACTCCCTCAACACCCTTGCAACGTAAGTGTTCCTTGACTGGTGAACGCCTCTCAGTTCCTCCAGGTCCTTGACTGACAGGGAGGAAAGCAGTTTCCCCGGACTAAGGATTTCAAGCCGGTCGTCAAAAATTTTCACCTCTATTCCTCTGCCTTCCTGGCTGTAATCCCTGTGCGTAATCGCGTTAATCAGGGCTTCCCGGCAGGCTAATTCGGGGTATATGAAATGCGATTGAAAAATGGCGTCTTTCGTAAATCTTGTTTCGGTCAGTTGCGGGCGAAGCAATTCCCAACTTTGCGCATAAAGATTAAAAATATTGCCGCTTATTTCGCCCACTTCTTCGACATTGAAATTTTCGGCTGTTTTTTCTTCCGTCCCTTTTATTTTTAAAACCCGTACCTGATTGCGCGGGTGCCATTTCGTCGGGTGTTTTGCAAAAAGCAGCAACGCCGCTCTCCGTAACCGTAGCCGTATACCGTCAAATTCAGCCAGTTCCAGATACTGAAGAAATTTTTCGGGAGAGATTGACTTGAAAATATGCATCGCAACAGTGTTAATCAACTCCAGGTCAAGGTCGGTAATGCCGGCCAAATCAACAAATTGCCTGTCGTACTCGCGGGAAATCACTTCTTCACGGGCAAAACGTATTGATTCGGAAGCCGTAGGAACCGACTCCCTGTCTTTCCGCTGAAAACACTCGCCCTTTGAAGTAAGATGCACATACTTTGAACCTTTCTCAACCGAGAAGTATGCTACCTTTTTCCCCTGACAGTCAATGAGTGAAGCCCGTTTTAGCGGCAGGGGAGTTTCTTTCAGTACACTGTTTTCCGGCGCTTTCAGTATACTGGAATTTTTTTCGTTCGAGTAAGGCAACCCTGTCACCGTATTATCATCTTCTATTCCAATAAACAGTTCTCCCCCGTCCGCATTGGCAAAAGCAACAAGCGTTTTGGCAATATCATAGCCTACTTCTCTTATATCACGCGGCACCTTGTGTCCGGGAGGCCCTTCCAGCGCACTTTTAAATTCGCGGTAATAACTTTCGCCAATCTCAATGGCGATGTCAACCCGTTCTTTCAGTCTTAATAACTCATCCATCATAGCGCAAAGATAACCATAATTTGGAATAATCCTGTTTATTATCTATTTTTGCACAATAATTATAAAACATAAAGTATGAACAGGTTGATTTTTCTTTTATTATTTGTGCTGTCATTCAATACGCTACGATCGCAATCAGCGTGGCGGTACGACCGTACCGGTGTTTATAAAAACGAAACCGGCCTGTTAAAAGCCTGGCCTGCCGAAGGTCCCGAATTGCTCTGGTATTACGACGGGCTGGGCGAAGGACATTCGTCGGTTGCCATCTCGAATGGAAAAGCATATATTACGGGGATGTTGGATGAAAAAGGTTTTTTATTTGTTTTTGACTTAAACGGCAAATTGTTGCATAAAGTGATGTATGGCGACGAATGGACGGCGAATTATGTCGGAACAAGGTCGGCGCCTGCCGTCAGTGACGGGAAAATTTATCTGATCAGCGGTACGGGCGATATGATTTGTTGGGATGAAAACACACTGGAAGTGGTCTGGAAAAGGAATATATTTGTTGATTTTGAATCATCAAATATTACGTGGGGTATGAACGAATCGCCGCTTCTTTTCGGAGAAAAGATAATAGCCACACCAGGCGGGAAAACGCACAATGTCGTCGCGCTGAATAAAAATACGGGCGAACTGATCTGGAGCAGTCCGGCCAAAGGCGAACTGTCGGCCTACTGTTCGCCGCTTTATATCGCCGATCAGCAAACACCCCTAATCGTTACCATGACAGCCGAACATATTATCGGACTGGAAGCCTCCACCGGCAAACTGCTATGGTCGTTTGAAAGCAAAAACCGCAACAATATACATGCCAATACGCCTGTCTATGCAAATAATATGATCCTGTGTATCAGCGTCGACAAGGGTTGTACCATGCTGCGGCTGAGCGACGGCGGACGCAAAGCCGCGACCGTCTGGGAATTAGCCGAACTCGACAATATGATGGGGGCGCCGGTAAAAGCAGGCGATCATATTTACGGTTCGTCATCGGGATACAACAGCGCCAGGTTCTGGTATTGTATTGACTGGACGACAGGTGAAGTGAAATACAGAGATAAGGAACTGGCCATGGGCGTGACAATCGCAGCCGACAACCGGCTTTACTGCTATACCGATAAAGGTGAAATGGCGCTTGTCAATGCTACACCCGAAAAATTTGAAATCGTAAGCCGGTTTCCGGTCGACAAAGGAACAAATCAACACTGGGCGCATCCGGTAATACATCAGGGAATACTCTATGTTCGGCATGGAGACACACTGATGGCATATAAAATCAAAGAACAGTAAAGAAAACTAATATTGACTTAAAATAAAATACGTATGGGAAAAAGAATCCGTTTTAATCGCTGCTTTGCGATTGTATTATGTGTATTACTGGCTTCGGGCGGATATGCCCAGGAAGCCGACAAAAATTTCGTGCCGCATAGCGGACAGGATGGCAAGGATGTGGTATGGGTGCCCACGCCGCAGGAACTTGTCGATACAATGCTCGCCCTGGCGAAAGTCACTTCCGCCGATTATGTCATTGATCTCGGATCAGGCGACGGACGGTTAGTGATTACCGCCGCCAAACGTGGCGCGACAGCGTTGGGAATTGAATATAACCCGGATATGGTGGAGTTGGCAAGGCGCACCGCCAGGGAAGAAGGGGTGAGTGCGAAAGCAAAGTTTGAAAAGGCCGACATCTTTGAAAGCGATTTTTCAAAAGCGACCGTGATCACGCTGTTTCTGCTGAATGACATCAATCTGCGGCTGCGGCCAAAAATCCTGGATATGAAGCCGGGTACGCGTATTGTCTCCAACACCTTCGACATGAGCGACTGGAAGCCCGACCGGACAGCGCAAACTACTGAAGACACCTACTGGAATACGGCCAATCTCTGGATTGTTCCCGCAAAAGTGGAAGGGAACTGGAAAATGGACGGCGGAAAAATCAACTTCTCGCAGGAATTTCAGTACGTCACCGGAACACTTACTGTGGGCAATCAGGAGATGGAACTTTCCGGCAAACTGGACGGCGACAAGATCAGTTTTAACGCCGGAGGTACTGAATATACCGGCACGGTAAGCGGCAGTTCGATCTCCGGAAAACGTAGCGGAGGCAGTACCTGGAAAGCCACCCGATAATTGAGAATTGATAATTGAGAATTGATAATCACGTTAAGATGATTGATGGGGTGCTTTTGACTATGGCGATCTTCGTTTCAATTGTCGTTTGTCCCATTAAGGACAAAATATCGGCAGAAATGGAGATTTCCTCCCATCAAACGTCCCGTCGGGACGTGATATACAAGGAAAATATGGCGTACCTACGGCACGCTCCATTTGGGCATAATCATAGTTCTACCAATATCTTATCCCTAATGGGATACGCGAATTACTGTTTACGATGTTTTAGGATGAACAATTAAAATGAAACAACTATTTTTTGTATTCCTGTTTTTTTATTTCGGCATACTTCCTGTTCCGGCGCAAGTAGTTGATTCTATACGGGTTGAAACCCAACCGGATGTTGCCGTAACACAGAAGAAGACTTTTTTCAGTTCGCCATACGCCGGCTTTATCATACCTGCCGTTTTTATTTCCTATGGCGTACTTGCTCAAAGTCAGGATGGATTACAGCGGTTGGATCGTAAAACGCATCAAGCCGTAAGCAACCGGTTTACAGGTAAGATTCATGCGGACGACATAACGCAGTATGCGCCGGCTGTCGCCGTTTACGGACTGGATTTCATGGGCGTAAAAGCGAAACATAATTTAGGCGACAGGACGTTCCTCATGGCATCATCCTATCTGCTATCGACTGCAAGCGTGCAGACATTGAAACGGACGACAGGGATAATGCGTCCCGATGAATCGAACGCCCTTTCGTTCCCGTCGGGCCACACCGCTACCTCCTTTGTGGGCGCGCATCTGTTATTCAAAGAATACAAAGATACTTCTCCCTGGATTGGAATTGCCGGCTATGCAGTTGCAACCGGAACGGGCGCCATGCGGATATTCAACCGCAGACACTGGGTGAGCGATGTCGTAGCAGGTGCCGGCATCGGCATGTTAAGCGTCGAAATCAGTTATTTACTCTTGCCCGTTTTTCAAAAGATGACAGGCGGAAGAGACGGACGGAAAAACATCGTGATAGCCCCGGTACTCGGCAATAACTATGGAGCCGCATTATCCTATACCTTTTAGTAGTTTTCCCCCATGCGTCCTTACCTGATCTTACACCTTGCAGTCCTGATAGCCGGCTTCACCGGTATTCTGGGAAAAACCATTACGCTTAACGAAGGACTGCTGGTGTGGTACAGGGTGCTGTTCGCCTCCATCCTGCTGTTTTTCATTGTGAAAGTGATTTTCAGGAAGAACCGGCTTCATACCCGTGAGAAATTTGAAATCGTTAAAGTCGGTATGCTTCTTACGCTGCACTGGGTTTTCTTCTATGCAAGCATCAAATATTCAAACGTTTCGATTGGCGTTGTCTGTTACTGTCTGTGCGGTTTTTTCACCTCCCTTTTCAGGCCGCTGTTAGAGAAGACAAAATTCCTGCTATCCGAACTGATGCTTAGCATCTTATCCGTACTGGGTATCGGTTTGATTTTTCATTTTGACGCAGCCTACCGGACAGGCATCGTTTTAGGCGTCATTTCAGCAGCACTTGGTGCGCTCTACACCATCTTCAATGTACCCGTCGTAAAAAAATATGACAACCTGACTGTCAACTACTACCAGATGCTGGGAGGGACGGTCGGCTTGGGCCTATTGCTTCCCGCGTACCTCCATTTCTTTCCGGTCGAGCGGCTTTTGCCTTCGTTGAACGATACTTTTTACCTGATTTTATTAGCGCTGTTCTGTACGGTAGGGTTATACTATGCTTTGGTCGAAGCCCTGAAAAAGATTTCCGTTTTCACCGTCAACCTGAGTTTCAACCTCGAACCCATCTATTCCATCCTTTTGGCTTTTCTGTTTTTCAACGAAAGCAAAGAAGTCAATTTCGCATTCTACACCGGACTTGCCATCATCATCATCTCGGTCGTCCTGCAAACGCTGAAGTCACTTAACAGGAACTTGCATTATGCAAAAAACAGACAGGTATAAAAAAATGAAATTTTTGTCGATCATCTTTTTGTCGCTTCTATCGGCAACTGTTCACGGACAAAGTTTTCAGCATATCAGAGGCAGGGTTTTCGAGAAAAATACGCAAACGCCCATTCCTGATGCGCATGTATGGACTTCTGTCAACGGGATTACGGCAGGAAGCATCACCGATTCGCTTGGGAATTTCGTTCTTGAGAAAGTGCCGGTCGGACGTTGCGAAGTATATGCCAGTTCGGTTAATTATGAAGATTTTGTGGCAATGAATGTCCTTGTTTATTCCGGTCGGGAAACTGTTTTGGAGATTGCCATGATCGAAAGGGTTTTTAATCTGGACGAGGTAGTTGTCAGACCTTCGGTGGACAAGGATTTGCCATTGAGCAGAATGGCTATGGCCAGTGTGCGTATGTTCAGCACCGACGAGGCAAACCGCTATGCAGGTTCATGGGGCGATCCTGCGCGTATGGCCGCCAATTTTGCGGGTGTATCGGCTGCCAACGATTCCCGGAACGACATCATTATTCGCGGAAACTCACCCTTGGGATTGCTCTACCGGTTGGACGGCTTCGATATTCCAAACCCCAATCATTTTGTCGTAAGAGGCAGTACTGGAGGCGCTATCAGTATGCTTAACAACAATCAGTTGGCCAATTCGGATTTTTATACGGGCGCCTTCCCCGCAGAATTTGGAAATGCCCTGTCGGGCGTTTTTGACCTCAAGACGCGTAACGGGAACAGTAAAAAGCAGGAATTTTTAGCCTCGATCGGCTTCAATGGCATGGAGTTCGGGGCCGAAGGTTATTTTTCCAAAACATCCAACGCTTCCTATCTTGTCAATGCGCGTTATTCCTTTCTGGAAGCAATGGTTGCCATGGGATTGAGTTTTGGTGCGATGGCGGACGACCTAATCCCCAAATACAGAGATTTATGTGCAAAAATAAACATCCCGCTTAAAACAGGAAACCTGTCATTCATTACACTACTGGGAGCAAACAGCGCTGAATCGGAAGATGATATGACCAATGAAAGTAAATGGTCGCCAGGAGATATGGGCGAACATTTTATCGAAAGAGGCCGGCTGTTATTTTTTGGAGCGAATTATACGGTTCGTTTCAACATGAACACACGGCTGGAAAACCGCTTATCCTACCAGCATGCCGTGTCAAACGAAGATGTTCGATCCATCACCTACCGGAATGCCAGTCGCCGGAAAACATATTCGGAAGCAACAGGCGAAGGCCGGACGGCCTGGCTTTCGTCCGTACATCATCGCATCAACTCCCGTAACTTTTTAGAAGCAGGGGCGGGCGCCGACTTATTTATGACAAATATCAACGAAAAAAATTATGACCTGGCTGAAAACCCGGTCATATTACACGATATGGAAAAAAATTCACTGTTAATCAAAATGTACGGGCAATGGCGTTATCGGTTTAATGACAAACTGACGGTAACGCCGGGATGCTACAATCATTATTATCAGTTAACGAACGATTTCTCGGCAGAACCGCGAATCGGCATGCAGTGGAAGACCGGATTAAATAACACGCTTACTTTTAGCACCGGACTGTATTCACAACTGCAACCCCGACTAATCTGCTTTTATCAGGACCGTGACGGGCAACTGCCCAACCGGTCGCTCAAATTTACCAAAAGTTGGCAAACGGTTGCCGGATTCAACTGGAGATTTGCCGAATCATTCCGGCTAAAAAGCGAAATTTACTATCAGTATTTGTATCATGCGCCTGTTATTGAAGATTTTCCGCAGGAATCACTGCTCAATTTCGGAGATGACAATCACTGGAATTATGCATTCATCAATAAAGGGACAGGGCGAAATTACGGCCTTGAACTGACGCTTGAAAAGTTCCTGGCAAATAATTATTATTTTCTGGCTACGGTCTCCCTGTATCAGTCCAAGTACAAGGGATTTGATAAAATTGAGCGAAACACCAAATACAATGGAAATTACGCCATGAATTTCCTGGGAGGCTATGAATGGAAGATCGGGAAAAACAATTTATTATCGGCCAATGTCAAACTAAGCCACTTAGGCGGGAAACGTCATACACCGGCCACGTTTGTAACGGACGGTTCCGGCACGCGTGTACAATTTGACTATGCAAATGCGTACACAAAACAGTACCCTGCCTATTTCAGGTTTGATTTGAACATCAACATGAAGATGAATTTCAACCGCTGGTCGCTCGAATTTTTTGCAGAATTGGCCAACATTACGAACCATAAAAATGTATGGACACAATATTATAATGTCAACAGCCAGCAGGAAGTCTTCATATATCACTATGGTTTCATGCCCATCGGCGGCATCAAAGCGTATTTTTGAAAATGCAGCACTTGCAGATTTCGTTCATTTCGTTCAGGTTCATTTGGTAAAATGAGTTTTTTTATCTACGTTTGTTGCGTTTTTTTTAAAAATTAAAATGATATGACAACTGATATAATTGAATATGCATCATGGAAAAACGAATCATTTCATTCATTCATAGTGGAAACAGGATTTTAGCAAATGTCTTGATGGCGATTGTCGCTGTTTGCCTGCTGGTACAGGCGATCGGCTGCATTGAAACGATCGTCCCGGACGACATCGACGATCAGCAGTCTGAAACGCCTGCCGGGACGCCCGAAATGGATGCCAAGCTGATTTCAATAACTGTGAAAGGAAACGCCTACACACCTGCCGACCCGCCCGTTCAACTTGTTACCGATCAGGTTTTCTATTTTGTTGTCACCATGCAAAACA
>Ga0099364_10015186_pt1 | contig 10169 bp, 11 predicted proteins | sample TergutTh196P3_FD_73070 | JGI IMG/M metagenome (GOLD analysis project Ga0099364, IMG submission 73070) | Microcerotermes parvus P3 segment gut microbial communities from Pointe-Noire, Republic of the Congo - Th196 P3 | ecosystem: Host-associated > Arthropoda: Insects > Digestive system > Gut ...
GGCCCCGCGCAAACATCGCGTAAACAGTCCCCATCCGAGCCGCGAGAGTGATCGAGCGGAATGACCGCTCCGTGACCGTCGCGGCTCTGAGGGATCGAACAACTGATTTCTGCGCGGGTTCTTGTTTTTTTTTGACATGATTTACGGCTCGGTCATTTGTTTAATGTAATGTGCCAGGCGGTCGTACAGGTCGATCATGTTTTGCCACTGCTCCTGGTCGAGCGAAACCCGGTCGTCTTTGCCGTCGTTTTGGACCCCGGCAGCCAGATAACGGATGCGGAGGTAAAAATATTGCAACATTTCGAGCAGTTGCGCCGTTTGGTGCGGGGCAAGCCCTTTCGGCAGTTTGGGCGGCAAAAGCGAGTGCAACACGGCAATATCTTCCGGCGTCAATCCCTGAAAAATCAGTTCCTCAAGCATCCCGGAGGTCGTTTCGTCGATCGGTCGGATCGCCAGCGACAAAAACGGCAACCCTTCTTCGTCGTAAGTTTGTTCGTCTTCGATGTCCTGTTTCAGGTAGCCCATTGGCGCGGCGTCAGGCAGGTTTTTGTCCGCCCGCATGGCTTTCAGCCGCCGCGCAATCTCGTCGCGGCCGCCGACAAGAAGAATGGAACGTCCGATCGTGATCATGTCGCCGGGCTTGATTTCCCAGATTTGCGCCAGCTCGCCGTTAATGCAGGTCCCGTTGGTGCTGTCGAGATCGGTCGCGATGACGGCTCCCTCGTTTTCGTGGATTTTGAGATGAAAACGACTCACCCGTTCATCGTTCAGCCGGACGACATTGCCTTCTTCGCGGCCAATCGAAATGGGGGTTGCAAGCTGGTCATAAACCGTCCCGCGTTCCGGGCCGTCAACGATGCGTAGTGTTACCAATGCCATAATATCTTGTTCGTTCTGCCAACAAATATGTCCCCAAAGGGACACGGTGGGACAAAGTATTCGTCAATCCCCACCATTCTACTTCATCGGAGTATTTTTTTCAAGAGAGAACTTTTGATTATTGTTCGTATCTTGGAGCGACTCAGTGCCGCAGACGATTTTTTTGATCAGGCGACGTCTGGCATTGGGAAGGAAAATACGTTATCATGGGGTTTTTGGTCTCGACTTCAAATGACGCCTCTTGAAAACAGAAAGGTAATTTACGCTTATGAAAACAATCCAATGGACAATTTGTATGGCCGTGGCGGTTGGTTTGGCCGGAACGATGTTATTCGCCCAGGAAGCCAAACCGCTGTTCAAAATGAAAAAAATCGACGACAAACGCTATGAATGTTGCGGCGTCGGCGATTTCAACAACGACGGACACCTCGACATTGTGGCGGGCGAGTACATTTATTTCGGCCCCGACTTTGCGAAAAAAATCCGCATTCGCGAAATTCAATCGGACATCAACGAAAATGGTGACGGCTACGCATGGGATTTTATGGACGCACCGTGGGATGTTGATGGCGATGGTCTGCTCGACATCGTGACGCTTTCCTGGCACGGACAGAGCATCGAATGGCTGAAAAACCCGGGCTTGGACAAGCTGGACTCGTTTTGGGAGATTTCCCTGGTCGAGAAAAACGGCAACTTTGAAACGGGTGAGCAGTACGACATTCGCGGCAACGGCAAATTGGAAGGCTTGATCCCCGGCTCACAAATCACAACGCTTTACACGATTGGCAAAAAAGAAGACGGCTCGACCGGCCTGATTCGCACACTCATTTCCGACAAGCCGATGGCTTACGGAGGCGGTTGCGGCGATGTCAACGGCGACGGGCGACCGGACATCCTTCGCCCGAACGCCTGGTTCGAAGCCCCGGAGGACATTCTGACGGGTCAGTGGATCGAACATCCGCTCTCCGTCGGCGGCAAGGACGGCAAGGTCGATCACACGCCGCAGATTCTCGTCCTCGACGTCAACAAGGACGGGCGGAACGACCTCATCACCAGTTCGGCGCACGGTTACGGCATTTTCTGGTACGAGCAACTCGAAGGCAAGGATCAGTGGAAGCAGCACACGATTGACGACACCTGGACACAGGCGCATGCCCTGTGTCTGGCCGATATTGACGGGGACGGCGAGGTGGAACTGATTGCCGGGAAACGGTTCCGCGCCCATAACGGTGGCGACCCGGAGGAAGACAAGCCGCAATGCCTCTATTACTACAAGCACGCGGTGGACGCGGACGGCAAGGTGGCTTGGACCCGTCACACGATTTCTTACGACGAAGGCGTCGGCTCCAGTATGACGATTTTCGCGGTTGACATCGACGGTGACGGCGACCTTGACCTGGTGATGACCAGCAAGAGCGGCGGCCCGGTTGTTTTCTATAATCAGTTGAAGGAGAACCAGCGATCCCGGTGATGCCTCGCCAAAGCTGTCATTGTGGTTTTCCAACAGCAACCGGGAACATGGAATCAGAGCCGCAAGAGTTATCGCGCGGAATGACCGCTCCGTGACCGTTGCGGCTCTGAATGATCGAACAAATTGTCTTTTCGCAGCGAAACGTTTTTTCATCGCACGTCACCCATGCCCCAAATCTTCGATCGCCAAACGGTTCATCTTTATTGGTTTTCCGGCTCCGGGAACTCGTTGATTGCGGCACTTGCCCTGGCGGGACGGTTTCGGGAGCTTGGGCTGGCGGTTGAGTTGCGTGCGATGGAAAATCATGATCCCTGTGAGATCAATCCGGAAGCGGTGTTCGGACTGGTTTTTCCGACGCACTGTTTCACGTTGCCGGAAATTGTGCGGCAATACGTCGAGCAGTTGCCGCATGTCGATCGTGTGCCTGCGTTCATGGTCAATACGGTCGGCGCAACGACGGGCGGCGGCGTATGCGGACCGCTCAAACGCATTCTGACTGAGAAGGGCTTCGTCTGTCACGGGGCAAAGGTGCTGCTCATGCCGGACAGTTTTTTCGCCTTCATCCACGGTCGGCTTGCCCGGCGCATGGTTCGCGCAGCGGTGCGGCGAGTCCGGACTTTTGCCGACCGGCTCATGGCAGGCGAGACGCATTGGCGGCGCATCCCGATGATCACCGACGCCTGGGCCGCTTTGATGCGGCGTCTTTTCGCAGGCCGAAGCCTGCTTGCCAGGTGGTTGTGTTATATGCGCGTAGTCCCCAGGCCGAAAACCTGTACCCGTTGCGGACTCTGCGCGAAGCACTGCCCGGTCGGCGCGTTGGCCATGGGGTCGCTTGAAGAGGTCAACCCGGAACACGACGACCGCGAACGCAAAAACGTGCGTCACAACACCAACCCAATCAAATCGCCGCCGGAACCGAACCCGGAGGATTGCACACTCTGCCTGCGCTGTGTCGCCCTCTGCCCGAACAACGCGATGCGGTTCCGCCTGATGATGCTCCCGCCATATCGCCCCGAGCCGCAAAAAGAACTGCTCGGCCTTTACGATGAAAACATCAAGCCGGGCAGGTAGCCGCAGACCATTGTGCGGTCACGACGTGGCCGCTACAAAGACAGCAACCGGAAGACTCCGTTTCAAGACGATCCAACGCTGTTATTTTTCCAGCGTGAAATCACACTCGTTGTTTTTCTTGTCTTCAACGACCGCTTCAAGTTTTGAGGTAAGCTGGTTTGCATATTTCACGGGAATCAAATTTCTGGAACCAGGCATGCTAAACGGACCTTTTCTCGCTTTTCGTGCTTGAAATTCGTCATAAGTGATTTCACCTTTGTCAAACGCTTCCTAATCCGGATTCACAGACGCTTCGGTTTTGGAAATCTTGACGAGGTATTTACCCGGTTTTGCTCCCGTACCAAACTTTTTTGCCGTTGTCGAAGTCAAAGTGTATTTTCCGGTGGCATCCGTGGTCCCGGTTGCGGCAACACCCGAATTGTCCACAGGGACAAAGGCAACCGACGCTCCTTCGAGAAGAGTTCCATCATAAGTCACGATTCCACTAACAGGCCGAAATTCCGCATCAACACTGCCACAACCATGCATGGTGACGAGTAAAAGAAGACAAACACCAATTCCTGCATATTTCTTCATAATGACATCCTAATTTTTAGAGGTAATGGTAACATTGACAAAATATTGAAAAAAGCACACTGATACCACAGATGAAACTGACCGGCACAGATCAATCTGTGAAAATCAGGTATCATCAGGTGTTATCTGTGTGCTTCATCAAGCATGAAAGGAATTAGAACGCCGACTGGCTTTCACCACTTCTCGATGTTCCCAAAGCCCCCCAAGCACCATAGAGCGATGGTCCACTGTAATCCTGTGGACGACTTCCGGGGAAAACGTCACTGGTTTTTGCACCGCTTGAAAGCCTTCCGGTATCAATCGTCTCAGAAATGAACTGGACGGATCCATCCATGATAGCCACATTGACTCCCCCGGTATGGTTGCTGCTGGCGGCAGGAATACACCAACCTTCCGCACTATCCCAAGCAACCGTTGGACCATTCGGGGGCATGAACGTGAAAAATGCCGTATAAACCTGGTGGGCATCAGCCCAACGGCGTCCAAGAAACCACTCATTGGCAGTCTGGTAAGGAATACCAGGTGCAAATGTCCCGTTGGGTCCTTTCACTTCCAAAAATTTAAGCGGGTCTGCATCCGCCAACGGAAAATCAGGTTGACTGGGGTTACCAAAATCGTTAATGGCAATTCCTCCCTTGATTCTGTTGGTGGCACTTCCAATGACACCTTCCGCCAGACCGACCGTATTGCTCAAACCGTCCGTGATACCTCCGAATTTCATGACGATCTTGTCCTGACGGCCAAAAATGCCGCGACACTCGTACCAATCCCAACCCATGGCAGCATCACCGCGATTGAGACGATAATTTGTGGATTGCAAACCACCCGCTACGCTGACACTGTCTGATGGACACAAAAATGCAGAGACTCTGACTGACCAGGGCGTGGGCTCACCGCCATAGTTACTGCCATTCCAGGGGCAATCACCAAAAGGCACGTTGACACCAGCATCGTTTCGCATTCCAACGATTCTTTCATAGAGTGCCCCTTGTTCGACGAAAGGAAGGAACAAGGGAAAGGCACCAAAACGTTTCACGTTGCCGTCGGCAAATCCTTCATCTCCACCAGGGCGAAGTCCTTTCACTTCGTCAAGGTAGCAATACCCTGGAATGTATTTTTTTGCGTCGTGGAAAGTGTGGACAGCCAAACCCAATTGCTTCAATTGGTTTGTGCATTGCATCCGGCGTGCAGCTTCGCGGGCGGCCTGAACGGCTGGCAATAGAAGAGCGATCAAAATTCCGATGATCGCAATGACAACAAGAAGTTCAACGAGAGTAAAAGCTTGTAAGTTGCCCCCCCCCCCCATCTTAACATGACTCAAGTGTTTCATTTCAATTCTCCAAAGTCAATGAACAAAAAGTGAATACCCATCCCAAAAAAACCTTGGCGCGTATTCAAGGAAATCAAGACAAAAACTCTACTGTCGAACGCCATTTGTCCGGTATTAATGTTGTAACCTTTGTGAAAAACTTTGCGGCCTTTGTGTTAAAAGATTTCAACACAAAGTTCACAAAGGAATGCACAAAGTTCACAGACGAAATGCAAAGTCCAAGATGTTGTACGGGATATTACAAGTATCCCGCCAAAACCAAATTTGCGGGTTTCCTGTGGTTCGAACCGGTTACTGCACTCCGTTCCCGGCTGCCATTGGGCAACTCACCATTGAAGCTCCGGTGGGGTACTGAATATCTGCACTTCTCAAACAAGCTAAAAAACGTGGTGGGAACACAGCACATCACAACATCGAGTGATTGCTTGAGCCAAGTGGCCACCTGCAATTTCAACACGACCAAAGCAACAGTGTCATTACAGGTATAATTTCCCAGGATTCAAGGCAATAAATATGATACCATGCATGGCTTTTTTCATAAAAAAGCTTGGCTTGTTGTTGACTCAAGTTGTCAACACAAAGAAATACATGCGACTTAAGACAAGTTACGATAATATATTACGCCAAATGATAAGCGGGAAACACTTCTTGTTTCAATCCTCCCGTTTCGGCGTCTTCAATGGCAAATTCGTGGAAATTCGGGACAAAAAAGATAAGACTTTTCCCGTTGTGTGGCGACGGAAGCGTTGCAAAAGGACTTGTTGCAAGCAACTTCACAAACGGCAATTGATCATGGTTTTGGGAAATGCTTGACAGCAAGTTGCCTCCATGATAACATGAAGTTTCCCATTTTCAGCAAATCACCTGAGATTCTCTTGCTCTTCTTCACAGGGTTTCGTACGAAAAATCGTCTTTTCCTTGCATTTTTTCTGTTTCAGTTTTTTTACCCGGCCTGTCGGCGGGTTGGTGAGACACAGCCAAGAGAGGTTCCCATGTTTCGTGCTTTCAAGACCAGTGCCATTCATTTCATGACCGTCCTTTTTTTCGCCGTGATAGTTGCAGGGGGATTGCCGTTGTTGCGGGCCGACGAACCGCCGCCGGACTTGTCATCCTTTGATCATCACGGCCTCATTGTTTTTCCCGAAGTCCGCGAAAACCCCATTCGTTGGTATGAGTTGACCGAAGAACAAATCAAGCAAGTGGTTCGCAACGAAAACGTTTTTACTCTTCATGCACGGCCCGGAGAATTCTTCGTTTACCAGATTGGCGTCGTTGCTCCCGGTCATTCGGCGATGGACGATGTCCGTCTTGAATTTTCGGATATGCAATCCGCTGCCGGGAGGATGATTCCATCCGCAAAAAACACCTGTTTCAATCTCAGCGGTATTGATTGCTACGGAAACCCCTTCGTCAAGGCCGTTCACATCGAACCAAATCATACACAAGCCATGTGGATCGGTATCGATCTGGAAAACGTCATACCGGACACTTACACGGGGTCGGTGACAGTGCGTTCCGGCGACAAAAAGCAGACGGTGCATCTTTCACTTGTCGTTGCAGGAGAACCGGTAACCAACCATGGTTATGACGATGGAAAGCGGCTTGCGCGGCTGAATTGGCTCAATTCCACCATTGGATTCGACGATGAAGTCACGGCTGACCATATCCCCATTGCCGTCGAGGGCAACACGGTTTCCATTCTTGGACGAAAGCTCGTCATCGACCCGACGACCGGGCTTCCCGCTTTGATTTCGACATCCTTTGAACCATCGAATCAATTTTTACTTGAAACGGACGAAAGCATCGTTGCCAAACCTTTTCGCTTCGTTATCGAAAAAGAGAATGGTGATCTTGTCTCGCTCCATTCCGGTAAGCTCGAAATCGTGGAAAAATCCCCCTCGAAGGTTACCTGGACTGTCACCAGCGCGTCTTCGGAGTGCGAACTCCAATGCACAGGCCGAATGGAGTTTGACGGTTACGTTGACTATCGGCTGGAATTGCGCCCCTTGGAAACTCTGAAAGTCAGGGACATCCGTCTTGAAGTTCCCATGGTTGCAGAGAAAGCGGAATACGCGATGGGATTGAATCTCGAAGGCGGCTTGCGTCCCGGTGAATACCAATGGAAGTGGACCGAAGAAAAAAACCAGGATATGCTCTGGCTGGGCGTTCCCAACGGCGGTCTCCGGATCAAATGGAAAGCTGAGAATTATGTGAGGCCGCTTATCAACATTTACTATCAATTCGGCAAACTGAAAATGCCGCCATCATGGCAAAACGGCGGCAAAGGAGGCGTCGATTTTGCTCAAAAGGACGAAACAGTCTTCGTCAATGCTTATTCCGGCGAACGGGAACTGACCCCCGGAGGGGTATTGCATTTCGATTTCGAACTCATGATCACTCCGCTTAAACTGTTGGATCGGAAGAACAAGTTCGGCGACCGTTATTATCACGGCGGAGGCGGAAGTGCCATTGCCAAAGTCGGGAAAGCCGGGGAAGTCGGAGCGAACATTCTCAATATTCACCATGCCGAAGACGTTTATCCATTCATTAATTATCCGCATCTTGATGAGAACACGGAAGAACTCCGGCAACTCGCCGATTTGGCGCACGAGGAGAATATCCGTTTGAAACTCTACTTCACGACTCGGGAACTGACAAAGAATTTGCCGGAATTCTGGGCATTCTACAGTTTGAACGGCGAGGTCCTCTTCCCCGGTCCCGGTAACGAAAGCCGCACGGAAGCCTTGCATCCCAATGGTCCGCATCCGTGGTTGATTGAAAATGTCAGGGAAAAATATATTCCGGCGTGGAGCAATGCGATTGGCTCAGGAAAATTTCGCGGCGAACTTGATCTTTCGGTCATCACCACGCCGGACAGCCGGTTGAACAATTTCTATGCCGCCAGTCTTGATTGGATGGTCCGAAACCTGGGAATTGACGGTGTTTATATCGACGATTCGGCACTCAACCGTGAAACGATACGCCGGGCACGAAAGATTCTCGACGCGAACCGGCCGAATGGCCGAATCGACATTCACAGCTTCAATCATTTTAACTCCTGGTGCGGTTATGCCAGTTGCCTGAATCTCTACATGGAACTTTTGTCCTATGCGGACCTTGTGTGGATCGGCGAAGCACGCGATTATAACCGGAAACCGGATCACTGGCTTGTCGAGGTTTCTGGAATTCCTTATGGATTGCCGGGACAAATGCTCGAACACGGCGGTCATCCATGGCGGGGAATGGTGTATGGGATCACGAACCGGGCTGGCTGGACAGCGAATCCACCGCACCATTTGTGGAAATTTTTCGATGAATATCAGATGGCTGACCGTACAATGATTGGTTACTGGGACAAAAACTCTCCGATGACGTCAGAAAATGATTCGCTCCGAATGACACTTTATCAAGGCAATGAAGATATTGTCTGCGCCATTGGTAACTGGTCACATGCAGAGGAATCGGCGAAGTTGAAAATCGACTGGGTGAAGCTCGGTTTTGATCCGCAAAAAACTGAAGCGTTTCAACCCGGAATTCAGGATTTTCAAGATGCTCAAGAAACAATCTCTTTGTCCGACCTGACTGTGCCAGCCGGTCAAGGGCTTATTATCATTCTCAAAAAAATTGGTGGTGTGCCGTGAATTTTGAAAATGGATCTTTGTAATCATGGTGAAATCCATAAAAACATGGGGCACATCCGATATGCGCCGCGTCATCAGAGCAGGCTGGCTTTGCAAGGTCAGGCGGTCAAAGGCGTTGACAAGCCGACGTTTTCATCTATTGACTCTTCAACTCCAGGTCAATCATATTCGTCTTCACGTCTTCAACCGTGACTTCCAGCGGAGATTTCGCGGGATCGGCATAGCCAGCGGGCAATAAATCTTTGGGTTTGGCAACCGGTTGCGGATTGGCATATTGCCGTTTGACAAACTCCTCCTGAGTGATTTTTCCTGACTCAAGGTCTGCCGTATTTTGGTCAACGGCTTCGGAAAGCTTTTTGACCGTAACGCGATACTTTCCCGGTTTGGTTCCGGTTCCGCCTTCGAGCGAGTCGGTAGCCGTGAGAGCATAATTTCCTTCAGCGTCCGTGAAACCGACAGCCGGAACTCCGACGTTATCCAGTGGGAAAAAATTGACGGTTGCTCCTTCGACCAGGGAACCATCCCATGTCACCTTGCCCTTGACGACACGGTAATCGGGATTGCCCTTGTTTTTATGGCATCCGGGAAGTAACCCGACCGCAAGGAAGGAGCAAAGAAAAACGAAAGAATATGTTCTGGAAGTCATTTTGAGCCGGGAAAGTTGATTTGATGAACCGCCGGGACACCCCGACGGTTCCAGGGTAAGTTTGTGGATCATTCTCCTGGTATGAGAACAAACCGTCAATGACGCAAACCTTTTTTAAGGTGTCGCAACGCTTTCACCACCTTGACGGGTTCCCAAAGCACCCCACACGCCTCGCGGCGATCTTGCTGAAACGTAACCCGCGAACGATGTCACGGAAGAAGTGCAATCAATGGTTTCGGAGTAGAACTGAACGGAACCGTCCGCCAGCGCGGCATTGACCCCTCCTGTGTGGTTACTGCTGGCCGTGGTTGCGACAATCATCTCAATATTCTGGGAAGTATCCGCACAAGCCGGTGAGTTGGGAGGCCCGATGGTGTGAAAACCGGTGTAAATCGTCTGGCAATAAGCCCACCGGGCACCGGGACGCGCGCCTGAAGTATCAGGATTGAGAATCGTTCCTTCAGGACCGCGGGCATTCAGGTTGGCAAAAACCACGTCCGTTGTTCTGGTGGTTCCGTTATACGCCAAGTCAACTCTGGCAATCCCGCCACGAAC
>Ga0099364_10015187_pt1 | contig 10169 bp, 12 predicted proteins | sample TergutTh196P3_FD_73070 | JGI IMG/M metagenome (GOLD analysis project Ga0099364, IMG submission 73070) | Microcerotermes parvus P3 segment gut microbial communities from Pointe-Noire, Republic of the Congo - Th196 P3 | ecosystem: Host-associated > Arthropoda: Insects > Digestive system > Gut ...
AAGCAAAGCCAGCATCGCGCTGAGGATGGGATTCGCATAGCCGCCATGAAAGACGCAAAAAAAAGGAGGGGCAATCTTGGAACCCATAATGATAACGACAAAGAAAGGGCAGGCGCTCAAAGCGAAGATGGAGACCGGCGTGAAGCTGAACATAACCCGTGTCGTGGCGGGGAAAGGGCGATACCAGGACCTCGAGGACGTGGCATCAATCGGCGACCTGCAGACAGTCCCGGTCGGCAGCGGCATCCACGAGTTCGCGATAACCAGCCACGTGCAGGAGGGGACGCGCTCCGTGCTCTATACGCTGCTGACGAACAAGGGCCTCACGGACGGGTACGACCTGACCATATTCGCGGTAATGGCGGAGGATCCGGACGAAGGCGAGATAGTCTACCGCGTATCGGAGCTCCAGCGGGCGTTCCCCTTGTCCTCCGAAGCGGACTTCCCGAGCTTCGCAATCGATTGCACGTTTTCCGACACCATATCTAACGCGAGCGAGGTCATCGTGGCGGTGGACCCGGCGGGCGTGGTCACGGGGTCTCAGCTGGATTTCATACTTTCCAAGCATTGGCGCAAGGACGAGCTGCGTCGCGCCAACTGGAAGTACCCGCTTGACCCGGCGCAGTACATATACGTTGCCACAACGGGCAGCGATGAGTCCGGAGACGGGACGGAGGGCAAGCCCTACGCGACGCTGGGCAAGGCGGTGGAGATAGGGAGCCTGTACACCAAAGACTCATATGTGCAGATAAACGTGGGCGAGGGTGACTACTACGAGCCGGGGCTCAGCATAATCGGTGCGCAGCGCCTGATCATTGCGAAGTCGGGCGCGACGAACCCGAAACTGCACTTAACAGGCATGATCCCCGGCACAGCCGGCACTTTACAAGCCTTAAGTTGCGCTGCGCTGCACATAAGCGGCATCGACTTCTCCTGCGACTATGTAATGAGTGCAAATCCATATTTCCTTTACTTCTCAGAGTCCAATGTCACTATGTTGGATTGCGACATATCCAGCTCTGTCGCTCAGAATTCTGGTTCCACAACAGAGGCCATAAGGGTCTACAGGAACTCGAACTTGACTTTGGTGCAAAGCTCAGGCGACTGCCAGATCAACGGCTTCCACGTCGGGGTGCTGGCTTCCTTGACTAGCGAAGCAACGGTGAGGTGCCAAGGAGAGGTGCTGGACACGGCGTACTCGGCGGGAACATCGGGCACGATATTCGTGGATACTAGCTTACCGCCAATCCTAGCTCCTCAGTCTCAATACGAGAACAGCGGCGGCCGCGTCCGCTTCTCTCACCTGCAAGGCGTAAACAACACGATCACGATCTACGCGGACCCCAATGGCGACGACCGCAACTGGGGGCAATCTGCCGCATACCCGGTCAAGACGCTCGCGAGGGCGCGCGACATAGCCCAGCGCTGCGAGGGCACGGGTATTTTAACTCTGAGGTTGGCTGATGGGACGTACCACGTGACGGAGGGTGTTGTATTTACCTCTGTGGGGAGGCTTTTGACAATCCAAGGCAACCTTGCCGACACAGGGGCGGTCGTCATCGAAAGCGCAGCGGACATCAACACATTGATGCTCGATTCCTGCACCTGCTTAATAAGAAGCATAACAGTCAAGCGGATGGGGCAGACATCGAAAGACACAGCGGCGTTATATGTTACCCGGGGCTTCGCGGATATTCGGAACATCAATATAACGGCGGAAGAGCCTCAGGAATACGCTGGTGCGTCCGGGTTCATCGCGCACTGCGCGGTAGTTGTGTTCTATGAGGGCACAAATTCGTCGATCTCGAGCATGGGTAGGGCGATACGCGCCTTGGGCGGTGCATACATCGTATGCCACAACGTAGGTGGCACGGACAACAAGGTGGGGCTGTACGCGACCAGTTCAATAATAGTCGCAAGCGGGACGATGCTGGGCGCGGCAACGCCGGCAGGAAAAAGCACCGGTAGCCAGATTAGCATCAACAGCGCATGGATATAGGAGGCCTGTATGGAAGCGTATATTTTTGACATCGTAGAACCGCAAGAAATAGAAGAGGCATATATGCCCGAGATTCCGCCAGAAACGGACGTGACCGTCGACCGCGCCGTAGTGGTCGAAATAGGCGGCCTATGGTACGTCAAAGGCTACCGCGAAGGCAAGGAGGTCCTCCTGTTCGGCGGCTGGGAGGCCATGGAGGGGCACACCAACGCCGTCCTCTACGACGCGCAGGGCAACGAGGTCCCGCACGATCTGGAGCTCGACCCGAAAAGCGCCAAGCTGAGGGAGATCGGCGATGCCTGCACCTCAGCGATATACGCGGGGGTGGAAATCGAGACGACGCAGGGCCTAGAGCGCTTCTCCCTCACCAACGAGGACCAGATAAACATAGGAAACCTGGCGCTCCAGGCGCAGGAGGGCCTGCCGGTCCTGTACCACGCGGACGGCGAGCTTTGCAGGCTGTTCGCGCCCGAGGAGATGCTGGCATTGGCGGCGGCGGCAGTCATGCACAAGACGTACCACACCACGCTGTGCAACCACCTGAACGTCTGGATCAGGCGCAGCGAAACGCCGGAAGAGCTGGACGCGATTCATTACGGCGCGGATCTCCCCAACGACCTCGCGGCGAGCTTCGCCTTGCTGATGGGGGGGATGTCCGGTGGATAGGCTGGTGCGCATTATGACGCTCTGGCTCTGGGGCGGCTTCGCCTACTACTGCATAGAGCTCGCGTGGCGGGGCTGGAGCCACCCGTCCATGTACATTGTCGGCGGGCTGTGCCTGCTCGCGCTGGGCGGCATCAACAACCACCTGCCCTGGGAGATGCCGCTTATTCTGCAGTGCTTCATAGGCGCGGTGGCTATAACCACGGTGGAACTCCTGGCGGGGCTGATAATAAACGTCTGGCTGGGGTTGGGCGTATGGGACTACAGCCAGCTGCCGCTCAACGTCATGGGGCAGGTCTGCCTCTGGTTCTGCCTGGCATGGCTGCCGCTTGCCGCATTCGGCATATGGCTGGACGACTTCCTGCGCTGGAAGCTATTCGGCGAGGACATGCCGCATTACAGGTTTTTGTGAAAAACGATGAGGGCTTCTAAGAAAAAAAAGGCGAGGAGAACACTCGCGGCGAAGCATTCTCCTCTGAGGGTACGAAGGTGACGCTAGGACATAGACCTAAAATCACAATCGCTACGACCTGACGGCGCTGTCACACTCGGCAGGCCTATAGAAGGGCTAAGAACAGCAGATAAGAACCGCTCATAGCGATTGCATGATAACACGTATTGCTTGGGGCTGTCAAGCAGACCAAGCGGATTTGGAAGACAAGCGGGGACTTACAAGACTTAATGGGCGGGATGACAGTCCCTGTCTGCGCAAACTTCCTGTTAGCGCGGACAGCCCCGGATCTCAGCTACTTATGCTTTCGTTTTTTTAGGAACGGAAGCAGGAGCGAAAGTGCCATGTAAATGACACTTATAAGCTCGAATCTGCTCATACCTATCTTTACCCTTCTGCCCCGCAGCCCGAACTCATTTTAGAGCAACCGCACAACCATGTCAAGAACGATCTATGCTCTACATTTTCATAATAAAAACGGAGGTTAAGAAATGTGAAAACAATCAAAAAGTACAGGGGTCTTATGCCGATAGTCCTGTGCATCGCTGCGGCGGTGGCGCTACCGCAGCTGGTGCTCGGGGCCTTCGTGCTGGAGAAGCTCTACACGATGACGGACGCCGTGAACGTGCTAGCCGCGAGCATAGACGCTGACCCCCAGAAAAGCTGGGCGGAGCACGAGCTTGGAATAATCGACTCGGTGGAGTACCTCGACCGCCTAGAGCAGGTCTACGCCTGCGCTTTCAAGCTGGTAAGCGGGAAGCCGGTGCAGATCACGGAGCGCTTCTACGAGACCTCGCCCTTCGAGCCCTTCGACTACCCCGCATTCACGGAAGCGGCATCGGAACTGGACTACGGGCACGTGAGAATAAACTACGCGCCGCTGGGCCAAGGTGCGCGGGACATCCACGTCTACTTCCGCTGGATGCCGCTCTACTCCGGCGCTGGGGAGCGCTACCTGGTGATAGTGGGCGTGTCCAAGCACAGCATCGTGTCGAACGCCTACGCATGGCTCTCGATTAGGCTCTGGGTCATGGTCGCGGCGGCAGCGGCGCCGACCGTGAGGAGGCTGTTCATAGCGGCAGAGAATGGGAACGCGACCGATGCCGACGGCGGCGAATACCGGGACGGGGGGCGGTCGAGATCATCGCGATTGAAAAGGTATGGGTAGGCATATCCATGGTGCTGTGCGCCATGCTTGCGGCCTGCGCCAAGTGGCTGAACACGAAGAAGAGGGAGCGTAGGCAGACCCTGCTCGCGGAAGCGGCGATGGCCTCCGTGATAGGGTTGGGCGTTTTCCTCATGTATATGTGGAAGGAGTTCAGCGGCTACCTGGGCTGTCTGCTCTCGTTGGGGCTGGGCTTCGCAGGGGTGGAGGCAGTGGCTGCCGCGTTCTCGAAACAGGCGGTGGAACAGGCAGCGAAGCTGGCCGGTCTGCCGCTGGACAAAGACAAAAAGGAAGGTGAGAAGGAATGAGCACGCAGACTGTAGAAGCATTGACTAGGGACGAGGTCGTTGCCATCGGCTTCAACGGCGACGCGGAGCTGCTGGACCTCTGGTCCGGCATATCCTACAAGATACGCGGATCCGCGTCCAGGGACTACCACCACACGGACTACCAGACGGCGACGCCAGCTGACACGGAGAAGAAGATGCGGGCCAACGGCGGCAAGCGCAATTTCGACCCGAGACCGGTATTGATGACGCTCAAAGGGCGCAGGATAGCCGCGTCTACCCACACGCTCAACCACAGCAAAGTGGTGGCTTGGAACGCTGACGACATAGTCGGGACACTGATAACGAAAAGCGGCATAGGCGCCGAGCCATGGTACGAGAAGGACCTGAACGGGAACTGGCGCCCTGGCTCCCACTTCTGCCTCTACTTCAGGGACACGGCGGCCATACGCGGCGCAAAGCCCGGCAGCTGGGACGACAGGATGAGCCAGATGTGCCTAGTGGCGCTGGAGCTTGCCGGCGGCCGGGGCATCCAGGCAACCGCAGCCGCGCAGCCGGATCTGCCGCTGCTGGCGAGCTGCGACGAGTCCGCAATATGGGCGTTCCTCAAGGGCAAAGGCTTGAACGACTTCGCCATAGCAGGGCTGATGGGGAACCTATACGCGGAGAGCGCACTGATTCCGACGAACCTGCAGAACAGCTACGAGGGGCCGCTTGGCATGACCGATGCGGAGTACACGTCAGCCGTGGACAGCGGCGCGTACCGGAACTTCGCGCGAGACAGCGCGGGCTACGGCCTTGCCCAGTGGACATACTGGACGCGCAAACAGGGTCTGCTGGATTTCGCGAAGGCGCAGGGCAGGTCCATCGGGGATCTTCGGATGCAGCTAGATTTCCTCTGGCAGGAGCTGCAGGCGCATGAATACCGCAAAGTCATGTCGGCGCTCAAAGGCGCATCGTCTGTTAGGGCGGCATCGGACATTGTGCTGCTGGAGTACGAGAGGCCCGAGGACATGGGCGACGCCGCCAAGGAGCGCAGGGCGAAGTACGGGCAGGGCTACTATGGCAAGTACGCAGGGGGTGCGGCAGCTCCGCAGATACTGAGGCCGCCGGGCATATTCGAGCCATACGCGATTAAGACCACCGGCCCTGACCTAAACATACGCTCGGGACCTGGCACGGACTACTCCGTAGCGGGCATGATACGCGAAATAGGCGTGTTCGGAATAGTCGAGGAAGCCTATGGCCAAGGCGCATCGTCCTGGGGCAGACTCAAGAGCGGCGCCGGCTGGATCAGCCTCGACTTCGCCAGAAAAGTCAATATATAAAAGTGGATCAATGCAATGGATATTTCAAACGAGATTATAGCAGTGCTGGATGATTTGACAAGAAGGCTCGGGGTAGCGATTGATTGGACGCAGGATAACATCGTGCCATTTGCACAGGAGCTGTTTGGCAGGATAGTCATGTACCGCATTATTCTGAGCGGTGCCGCCCTGTTCGCCGCCATTGCTTGGACTGCCGCATTATCTGCATATCTGCTCAGAAGCAACAAAAGGTCGCGGCTGTTTGAATGGGAACACCTGTCATATTATGAAGGGCATTTCGTCAATGGCAATGCAAGAGCAGTAATTGCGATTGTTCTAATTGCCGTATCCATTTGCTTAATGGTTCATGCGTTGAAAGTTAGTCTGCCAGCCTTCATCAAATGCCTGACACTCCCCGAGCTTGTCGTGCTGGAATTCGTCAGGAAGCTAAAGTGAGCGGAATCTCCGCAAAAAAAACGTCCCCCCTGGGGCACGTCGCGTATGCTATGCAGACGGAGAGGTGCGGGGGGTCCTGTGTTGATAATATTACAGCATCTGGCACAAAAAAGCAACCGCATATAACGGCCGCTTTTCCCATCCGGGCTGGCGTACTTACAGTACGCTTAATGCTACGCATCAGTATCCGAACGTATACAGTACATTGCTGTCCGTGTGTTCATTATACATATGTTTACGGCAATGTCAAGACCGTTCGCGGCTGTTCGATTCCCTGAAACCAGAGTCGTTAGACTGCATATTCTTTATCATTTCAATCAGATGAGTTTCTTCATCGGTTGGAAAAAGGTGTTCCGCGATTATCTTGGGCAATACTGCTACTGCAGTGATTGTTCCCGCTATGCTGCTTACAATAAGAGCGATACCATTGGGTAAATCGAAGTCTGTCTCATCAGCACTCAAGGCAATAGATTTGATAATCAAAAGCGGCACAGCTACTAGTGCAATGAGTATGGACATAGTAATGACGAAAAACACAAATTTGTAGCATTTTTTGGTCTTGTTTTTTAACTTGTGTTCCTCGATGTACTCGTAGAGTATGTTGGAATACAGCACGTTGCGCACCATGTATTCAGTTTCGTCATTTTCGTTGTTGGCGGAAAAAAGAAGGTTCTCGTCATCAGCATCTAGAGATTTGTTTCTGCTGCGGGCGTTTTTGATGTCAGCTCGAATCTGTTCAAGCGTCACCTTGGTTTCCTTATCCATGCTATCCTCGCAATAAACTCAATTGATCCAAACGCACTTGCGCAGCATCTTTTGAGACTGCGAACTCTTTGGCAATGTGGTTTATTTTCATAAATGGAAGAGCATCGCCAAATACGGTTCCAGACATATCATCGAGCGCAGATGCTACCAAATGCTTCGGCATCAATATGCTGCCGGCGAATATATTGGCTTCCCTCTCTATGCCCCCGTTCTGGCCTGCGTCCCTGTGCGCGTAATATGGCTGAGATTCGTCTCTGTGCAGGATGTAGTGCGCAAGCTCATGTGCGATGGTGAAGCGCCTCCTGCGCGCACTGTCAGCCAAGTTGATAACGATTAGACGCCCGGTGCCGTAGTTCTCGAACTCCTCTTCTTGTATCACGATGAATCCCGATACATCCCTGGGCAGGTACTCCTCGAATACCGAGATGCCCTCTGCGCGGCATAATTCAACTATCTTCACTGGGTATTGCATAATGTCGTGTTTTATGCAGAATTGCTCCGCTCTTTTCATTATTTCCGATTTCTGCATGCGATTCACCCCAATCTAAACAGAGAATAAGCGTTTTTCAATACTCTCTTAGTATAGTAGAAAAAGACGCATATGGGAACATTATTACCAAACTATCGGAACATATTACAAAACTGTGCGAAGAAACAACAATAATAACAATGAAAGGAAACAACAAAAAATGCAAGATGCCATACTCACCATGCTCCAGAGCGTCATAATCCTGGCGGTCACGCTGCTGTCCACCTATGCCACGAAATACCTCAACGCCAAGGCGGAACAGGCGAAGGCCGCAGCCGGAAGCGAGGCGGCAGCCAGGTACATCGGCGAGGCCTCGGATGCGGTGTCCACCGCTGTGCTGCACACCGCGCAGACCTACGTGGACGCGCTAAAGAAAGGCGGCGCGTTCAATGTCGATGAGCAGAAGACCGCCCTCCAGCTGGCGCTCGCCACGGCAAGGGGGCAGCTTACTCAAGGCGCCGAGGACTTCATCAAAGCCGCCTATGGCGACGTGAACGGCTACCTCGAAGCCAAGATAGAGGCAGAGATCAAGGCTATGCACAAATAGAAGCGATGCAAAAACAGAAAAAAGCTAGAAAGCCGAAATGCGCCTGAATGCTCCATGGATTGCCGGAATATTGGAAATTGCGCTATTGCAAATCAAAAAAAGTCGCTATAGATTCACTGCATAGTCGCTATTCATTCGCTATAAAGCCACTACTCATACGCCATTACAAGTGCGCTTCCTGATTTTGCAGGAGGCGCACTATTTTTTTGTTTTTCATGTTTGCAAGTATTTTGCATGAGGTTTGATAGAACATGCGCAAGGAAAAAATCATCTCATGTCCTTCATTCACAGTCCATCGCTGTTTGCATCTTCCTCATCCGCAGCAGCTGCGGCAGACTCTTCCCTCTGCCTGTCATAGGCCTCTGCCGATGCTTTGAGCGCGTCCAGGAACTCCTGCCCCAGCGCTTTGCGTACATTGACGGCCGTGGCTTCCCATGCGGCCCGCAGCGACTCAGTGCCGCCCTCGCAAGCGAGCAGCAGGATTCCGCGCGCGCGTTCAGCCTCCCCATCGGCGGCCTCTGATCCTTCCTCGCCATCCACCCATGCCCTGATAGCTCTGCCGTCTTCCTCTGTTATGTAGCCCGTGCCGCGCCCCAGGTATGGCATGAGGTCTTCCGTGCATTTTATGACCGTCTGCGCCATGCCCTGGTCCGTCACCATGAGGGAAGCGGTCATCTCGAAAAGGAAATTCTTCTCCGCTATGGCCTGCAGGCCTTCCGACACGTAGACGGTCTCGTTTTTCTTCTTTTTCTCGTTGTAGAGCGTTACAGGCTTCGATTTCTCCCGGGCGCGGAGGCATGCAATTATGTGCATATTACTATATAGCATTGCGTTGACAAAACGCTTGTGTTCTGCTTTTGCCATAGCCCAGTTGGGCAAACCTCCAAGCTTGTTATTCTCAGCTATCTCGTTTATCCCGCCTTCCCCCTCTGCCTCGTGTGAAACTGAATCGATTATCAAGACTTCGATGCCTACTTGCTGAAACTCCAGCAGAGCCTCAATATACCTTGCTGGACTAAATGGCGGGATCAGGTCTCCAATTAAAAATGGCTCTTTGTTTGGAAGTTTGTCCGAATAGAGAGAAAATCTACGATTTTCCGTGTCAATGACACCAATCTTTTTTGAATTTCCATTTGCCAATCCATACGCAAGCCGCAAAGCCGTCATTGATTTACCGCCGCCTGAAGCTCCGCAAATCCCTATCAGAAGAGTTGCGCCTGCGCGTTTGGCTTCACGAATGTTAATTGCCATTATGGTATCTCCTTGCCTTAATAATCTGTGGTTTGCCCTGTAGCGAAATCCCTTTTTGTATTCATTTCTACGCCACCTCAGTCACAGCCGCCCATGAGGGCAGCGATATCACCCTCTCCTCCGCCCTGTATGATGGCCATGTCCCCGACTCCATGCACTGCTCGTACTCGATCACGCACACCGCGACCTCCGACAAAGCGTACATCAGCGTCGCCTCGTCCAGCTCGTATACCATAATCCCGTAAGGCGGGGATTTCTCTATTGCGACGAAGGAGAATGGGAAAAGCTCCCCCGTCGACGCGGCCGCGCCCGTGACGTAGTGCGCGGCTTGCAGGTGGTAAGCGTAGTTCCATACAGCGCGCGAGAACGCCGTCGGTCTCGCGTCTTCCGTCGTCTTGAAGTCGAGTATCCTGCCGCTCTTCAGAAACCAGTCCGGGCGAGCCTTGCACAGAACCCCGGTGCCCTCGTCCGTCCACTGGATCGGCTGCTCCGCGATGCCGTCCCCAGCGAGGTACCCGCCCGCTACGGGATGCGCCCTGACCGCCCGCGCAATGTCGGTTGCTTTACCATAGTCCGCGAGGCTGAGCAGCTCCTTGCCTTGGCTGTCAAGGATGAATTCCGCTTTCCACTCCCTGTACCTCGCCGTTGCGCGCGGCTTCGCGCCGCCTATCTTCTCGCATATGCCCTCGTCGTCGAAGGCTATGTACTTTTCCGCGAACAGTTCCGGCCGTAGTATGGCGGTTTGCTCC
>Ga0099364_10015188_pt1 | contig 10169 bp, 2 predicted proteins | sample TergutTh196P3_FD_73070 | JGI IMG/M metagenome (GOLD analysis project Ga0099364, IMG submission 73070) | Microcerotermes parvus P3 segment gut microbial communities from Pointe-Noire, Republic of the Congo - Th196 P3 | ecosystem: Host-associated > Arthropoda: Insects > Digestive system > Gut ...
TGCCGATCGTTGATGATCAGCAACCCAGTGATTAGCAGGTATTTGGGGATTGTGGCCGCTAATAAAGGTCGTTCATGATTTTCTGTTGGAGGGTTGCGGGGTCTAAAGCGGTGAGGTAGAGTTTGCCGCGACGGTGATAGCGGTATTTTGGGGCTACTTCGGGGGATTCTAAAAAGAGTTGCAGCTTGGCGCCGGTACGTGACAGGCCGGCTGTATTTCGGTAAGCGATGACAGCGCAACTGCCGGATGCGAAGATGCCTGCTGCATAAACCGTTCCGGTAATCTTTTCGCCGTCGCCAACTTCCTGCCATCCTTCGGAAGTGAGCGCCTGGTATTTGCCTTTCAGCAGTTTGTCGGTGGCCGGCTCCAAGTCGAAAACGGGCTGTGTATGTGCGGGTTGGATTTCCCTGTTTTGCCACCAGTATTCCAAGTCGATATCTTCCTGGTTGGGCGAGAGCCTGCCGCCTCGCTGCCAGGTGGATAGCTGTTGGGTGAAGAACTGGGAGCTGCCCTCGCTTTGGTTCCATACCGGCGCTACCGATTCATCGCCGGCGGCAGTGCGTGTCAGGCCGGGCAGGTGGAGGCGGGCGCTTGCTATGCCGTTGCTCGCTTCTACCAAGTAAGGTTCGTCCAAATTGGCACTCGTTTTGAGGGTTATTTTCGACGAAGGTGCGGGGGCGCTCTCCGTACTGACGCGCAGCCGGTGGTCGCCTTGACCGGAGGCTACTAAGAAGACGGCGCCGAAAGAGCCATCCTCAGCACAGAAAGTCTGATAACCGTCGGTTGCCGTATTGCGGTTGTGCCCTACCTCCTGCCATTTACCGTCCTCAAAAATCTGCATACGGGCGTAGCGGTAGTCGTTCAAGCCGGTAACGACGACAGGGATAAGGTTACGACCGCCTGTGACGGTAAATTCGGCCTTGCCCTGCTCGGCCTGTATCCATAGTGTGGGTTTGTTTTTGACCTCACTGCACTTGGTGGTCTGCGTGATACGCGGCGCATTATCACAGTAGTCGCGGACGCATTGATCGACAGGGAATGTCGTCGTAGAATCGCCGTAGCAAAACCAGTAGCCCTCTATTTCGATGACGTCGCCCTTTTTGAGGCTTACCGTCTGTTGGTTAGGGACTAAGCACAAGGCAGCGTCCCGGGCATGCTCCTCGAAAGCGGCTGATTGTTTGTAGGGGCCATACTGGACGGTTGCAGCAGGCGAAAACGGGGCGGAGAAACGGTTGATAACCATCGAGTTGGAACCCTTGTGATCGCCGTAGAGTGTGAGGTGGAACTTATCGGCAGGGAGGGGAACGCCTGTTACAGGGAAGGGCGGGTCGTGTGCGTCCAACTGTACCGGTGCGACGCCCGTAGCGCCAAAATGGGTATAGCGCAGGCTCTGGACGCGGGAGTTGATTGTCAGCAGACGGAAGTCGGTCGTAGCATTGACGACCTCAACCGGTTCCAACACTTCGTAGCGCACCCGGAAATAGCTCCTCAACTCATCGGTTTGAGGACTTTCCCATGCGTCTACTGTGGCGCGTATACGGCCATCGGTCGTCCGGTACTCCAAGCCGATGTCGTACCAGTTAGCCCCCGTACTGCGGTAAAGGGTACGGACATATTCGGGGAATTGCCAATCCTGTGTGAAGTAGGAGAGGAAAGAGTGGCCGGCTACGTTGTCGTGCTGCGGCTGACCGACCCAGAAGAATTGCTGGCTCATGGCACGATAATCGGCGATAGAGATGCCTTTTATGCCGCCATATTTGAAGGGGACATAACAGGTGGTCTCCGTCACACCCGTCGCGCTGTGAAAATAATCCATCCCGGCGCCGAGCGATGAAAAATGCTTGGTCATGTGACGTCCCCAGTTTTGATGCAGGTGCAGCGAGCTGAGCGTACGCCCCTCGTTAGGAGACAGGTACAACGGGAAGATGGTCTCGCTGAAAGGGATATCGGTTGGGTTATAAAAAGGCTCTTCTTTTTCGCCGCTAAAGTTCTTCGATACCTGGACCAAGAGGGGCAACGGGTTGCCACTCTCATCGGTTACCACACCGCCTGCAACGCTCACGACCGATTCGTGGCAGATATAAATCTTACGGCTTTGAGCGTCGTTGGCAACTTGAAACGAAGCTGTTTCGTACAGGTTGGGGGTGTCGTAAAATTTTTTCTGGAAATCACCCTTTTCTGACGTACCCACGCGGTAGCAACCCCGCACAGGGTCATATTTTACAGGGGCGGTTCCTTCCAATAGCGTAAAGGCCTCATCAGGCAGGGGAGGCTGCTCGCCGAACAGGGGAAAGGCAAACGACTGGATGTCGCCTTTCTTAAACGGTTTCAAGTCGAACTCTTTAGGGGCAATGCCTCTGATCAGTAGCCTGGCGCCTGCAAAATCTTCCTTGGCATGCCAGGTGACCTCTGCCAATATCTTCTCAGGATAGCAGAACAGCGCCAGGTCGGCCACCAGATTGCTGGCTGTGTTGTCGGCAGCCACAGGCATCAAATCGAACCAGTGTATCTCGCAGTAATAGGCCCCACGACGGTAGAGGTTGATGCGGGATTCTTTTTGAAAGGACAGCGTGGAGTAACGTTTGCCTTGCTCGTCGGTCACCTCCATCCAAAGCCACGGGTTTCCGTTACGCTCTTCGACTAAGCGGTGTGGCGCGTTTAGTTCGCCTATCAGGCGGTAGTCCTGTGCGTCGATGCGAAACTTATCACGTTTGAAGCCGTCATAAGCCACCTCTATGCGCGGACGTACCGCCAGCGGCTGGTGGCGGAAGTCTTCCTGCCAGGCGTCTTGGCGTTTGGCCTGTACTGCCGTTGCAAAATCCGTTACCAAGCGTATCGGCCCTTCTATTCCCGAAGGCTGTAACGGTGTTTCGGCGTTCCATGGGTTGATGTGCGACGAGGTACGGCGTTCATTTTCAGGCAGTCGCAGGTCACCTATCAGGCGGTTCATCCAGTTGTTCACTACTTCTATTTCGATGGCATTATCGCCCTGTCGCACAAAAGGAGTGACATCAACGCGGTAGGGCGCTGTCCACGCACCGCCTGCATATTGCCCGTTGACCTTCACCTTGGCCATGACATGTACTTTGCCTAAGTCGATGTATATCTTTTGTCCGGCAGGTATCTCTTTCACGGTTATGTTATTTTTATAAACGGCAGCGCCCGAAAAATAGCGGATACACTCGTCGCTGCTCTTTGTCCAGTCTTCCAACAGATAGAAAGGAACCGTTTCGGCCGGCCCGCGTCTTATCTCATCTGACTGAAAGGTCACCTGCCACGGTGTGGAGGCTTCGGCCAATGATGTCAACTGCGGGTAGTTATCCGCTAACCGTGAGGCGCGTGGAGCGCCGCTTTTGCGGAAGACCACGAAAGCGCTCTCCAAGGATTCCAACTGCATTGGAACGGTTGTGATGCCGTCTTTTTGGATATAGGCGGGTAACGAACGGATAGCGCCCGTTACGGCATCCCATAATTCGGGTACCATGCCATTGACGCGGAACCGGGGATTGATTTGGATGGTGTGCTCCGATTGGTTGGTAATAAAATAGACTTCGTTGCCTGCCACCGTCCGGTGCACGTACAACATCGGGTCTGTATCATCAAAACGACAGTCGGGCGCTACCTTCAACAGATCAAGCGCTTCCTGCATGTCCATATCGGTGAGGATAAGGCCTTTACCGTAGGCGCGTTGCTTTGTGGAGAGGTCGCCCCACATCTTCGATGCCATCGCCTGTACCTGCCTGTCGGCTTCGGGATAGTTCTGCATACTGGGCGAACGGCTGGGAGGCGGGCCAAGGATGACAGCGCCATCGGCCACTAACTGTTCGATTTTCTGTAACAGTTCGGGGCGCATGGTCTCTAACTTGGGCAACACTAACAGACTGTACGACGTGCCATGTGGCAGTATCAACCGCCCGTCCTTCACGGTAAGGTCGCGCTCGATCACTTCGGCATTGATATAGTCGAATGAATAACCCTTAGGCAGTTCCGGATCGCGAATACCGGTCATTTTAGGCGCATCCTCGCCGATGAAATAAGCCACATCGGCTACGTTCAACCCCTGCTGAAGCATGAAGTTGCAACGCTTGAGATAGGTCGTGAACAGGTCTATTTGCGGAAACCATGTGTTCATGCGGTTGAACTCATTGCCAAACAATACATTAACACCCGGATGCCTGTCCTCGTAGGGTTGCTGGATATATACATGCAGGAGCGTGTTGTTGATGCCCTCGGTAAACGACCAGTCGCCACGCCTTTTCATAGAACCCGGATGACGGCTATAGGCATTTCCACCGCAAGTGAACGATTCGGCAGACACTTTTGTTTTCCCGTAGATATGCGCGCACGACGAAGCCGCGCGGTTCTCGATGTTACCTAATTCGCCCTCGCTCCAGAACTCGCCGCCAATCTCGTCCGACTGACCGCCATATTGCAGGAACTCGGCTGGGAAGCCCCAGTGACCGTAGTTTTCCAACCAGGTTGTAAGGCCATGCTTATGACCCACATCGCGCAGACCGGCAACGTAATCATACGCCACCTTATCGGCTACCAAGCGACGGACGTCCCACAGGAAACGATCGGACAGGTCGGGACTTCCGATGGTATGTCCCTGATAAACAGGCAGAAAAGGGACTGGATCATAGCCATACCGTTGTTGGAACTCCTCCAGCATCCCATCCGTAAAGTTCTGACCGCCCGTCTCGTAGCTGTCTTCAACGATCACTTTCCACGTCTTGCGGTCGGCTTCGGGAACACGTTCCAAAATCTGCCCAAGGAACGCATAGAAATGGTCGGATACATGCTGTTTGTTCATCTTATCTACTTCAAGACCTGTACCTTGCGCTGATGCCGGGCTATTCGTTACCCCTGTGGGCGCCATCCCTGTACGCATGATGATCCATTCGCCTGCGGGCACATCCCATGTCAGCGTACCGTCGGCAGCGAGAAACTGTGAGATATCCTGCACCTTATCCGGAGAGGGTATCAGCGAAGGGTCTTTTACTTCGGCTTGTTGGTCCCAGAGGTAATCGTGCCAGTAGGGGAGCGGATTTTGAAACATCTTGGCCAACGATTTCTCGGCATAGCGTTCAACTATCGGCGTGGACGACAATATGATTTGGGCAATGCCGCTGTTAGGCATCACATTGCTGAAAACAATGCGGAAGTCCTGCGCCGTCGTTTCGGGGAAGCTGATAGCGATGGGCGCATACGGGTCGAAGCCCACATTCAGCGACGGGTTGGTACGGTTGACCGTAAACTTCTTGACCGAGCGATAGTCGTTGCCTTCTTTCACCTGCAGGTCGCCTTCGGCGAAGGTACGCCGGTGTGACGTATAGACCACCAAACTGCGGGCGGTCGTCTTTTGTGAAAAGGTAATGTCCAAGGTCGTTTCGGGCCGCATCAGCGTCAATTCCGTGTGGCCGCTCGACAGGTCCGTTTTCCTGGCAAAGGCGCCGGGCGCATTATCATTTGCGGCTGCCGAAGACATACGTATCTGTACGGCATCATCCAACAGGTTGCGACCATAATCGGCAGCTACCGGCCATGCCACTACTTTCACGTCCTGAAAGTCTTGGGTCGGCTGTTCTAATTTTCTTGATAACTTCTGCGGCCCCTGCACCCGTATCTCGGATGAAGCAAGGTAACGCATGGCCTGTTCGGGTTTGATCCATGGCCCTCCCGACTGGCTCCAGCCGGGGCAGTTGAATATGCCGAGTTCAATATCTAACGCGGTGGCAGTTTTCAGGGCGGTGTGCATGACCTCCCACCACTCGTCGGTGAACAGTTGCACTTTGCCATAGGGTTGGTCTTCTGCGGGGAGGCCGATATTACCGATGAAAGCGCGGTTGATGCCGCCTTCTTTCATGGCATGGAGGTCTTTGACAACGGCTTCTTTCGAGATATTGTCGTTGATCCAATACCAGTACGCACTTGTTTGCACATCGGCAGGCGGCTGCACAAAGCCGCTTTCAACAGCCGAAAAGTCGCCACGCTGGGGCGTTGTCTGACATCCCGCCAACGTAAGGGCGCATGTTACGAGAAAAAGGGAATAAAATCGATTCTTCATAATTGCAAATTTAAATATATCGTTAAGGAATAATCTCAATCCGGTCGTAATGCCAGTGCGATTTACATACATCGATCCCGACATAACCTGCATTACTGAAGGTGTTGTCGAAAACGTCTATGCACGGTTCGCTTGCACCGTCGTAAAACACGGTGATACGGTTGGCCTTGACGCTCAGCCTTACCTTGCGGAAGATACCCGGTCGTTTGTCAACATTTACCTCTGCAAGCAACTTATCGCCTGCATAGAGCTGTACTTTCTCATTGGCAGTCAGATAGACATGATAACCGCTTGCTTCGGGTTTATCTTCTATATTTTTCTTGCGTACATGAATACCTGCTTTAGCGACGTCGTAGTCCCATATCTGGTCTATATAACGCAGTGAGGCTTCGACCGTCACATCGGTATAGGTTGCCGCCGTATATTCGCTGTAATAGTTGTCATCCCTTGCTAACTGGCTATATTCTCTACCGTACTGTACTTCAAAGTTGCCGTTTACAGCCTTCCACTTACGCATATCGCCCGGGAAAACCACCTGTTTGTCCGATGGTTTCTTCACTTCATCAATGCGTACATTGACACGCCCGATGTAGAAATATTCTTCATACGAGCGGGCGGTGAAGAAGATGGAAAACGTACCGTCGTCCTCTTTTATCAGGCAGCAGGGGGTGCGGACGGAAGCCACAAAGTGATTGTTAGCCGACCAGTCGGTATAACCGGTGAGGTCGAATGTCTTGCCTGTCCAGTGGAAGCCGTCCGTAGAATAGCCGTAGCCTAACGAGTGTTGGTTGGACAGGTCGTCGTACACGCAGAAATAGACCTTTTCGCCTTTCGTATTTTCGTAGATATTGACAAACGGGTTTTCGGAGTATACAAAGACAGGATGCGTGTCCAAGTCAAGCCGCGTCCAGGGGCCGTCGATGTCATCGGCCCAGGCCAAGCCGTTGACCCACTGCATGTCGTTGGCATCGTCCAAGTCGCCTATACCTACAAACGTATAAAATTTACCGTCCTCGGCAATATAAATATTACCGAATGAATCCAACCATCCGTTGTCCCAGTACTGCCGTGTGCCTGCCAAGGGCGGGTAAACCTTTGTCGCCTCCGTATAAGGGCCTGCAAAGCCTTCGGGGCCTTCGGTAGCCGATCGGTAACGGAACACGGCATTGCCCCGCCAGAAGATGTTCCAGCGGTTTTCTGCTTCGTTCCAATACCATGAAGCCGACCAGGTATTGTTCTTCGGGTCGCCGGGTATGCCGTTACCCTGTACGATGGTACATACCCGTTCCCAATCGTCGCCATTCGTACTTCGCCAATAGCCCACCCGTCCCGGGACGCTCCCCAGCGTTTCCGGATAAGGCTTGTCGTCGAACAGTTCGGTGATGAGCAGGTGGTAGACGCCGTTTATCTTTATGACATGGCCGTTTTCATAGCCCTGGTCATTATCCGCCGAGCCGGGGTGTCGTTTGTCGACGACCGGTGCAGGATTACATCGTGCCACCGTCATGACATAATCGATGTCATCATCACCGGCGCGTGCGCTTGACATTGGGATAGGCGTTTTGTGAATGATCTGTTCCCAATTTTCGATGCCAATGATTTTTTTGGCAAAGGCAAACACCTCCTCTTCCCTGTATGTGCCGAAGGCCTGAAAAACAAACCAGGCGGGTTTACGTCCGCTGGGGTCGGTCTCGTCGTCGGGGAAACGGCGAATGCCAATCCGTAAGCCCCCTTCGCCGCGCTGGTCGAACCAGCCATGCATCTGATAGGCGTCAATCCCGGTACAGGCATCCATCTTTTTCAGCGCGTAGGCCATGCCGGCAGCCTGCTCCTGCAAGGCCTCCTCCGAATAGTCTTTCGAGTTAGGGTTTTGCTCGGAAAGGTACAGGGTACGTTTTTCTTTGCCTTTGTATAATACGCGCGGTTGCTTGATCCAGGCATCGAGCACTTCCAAGTTTTTGAAGGTGATCAGGGGGGTGTTATAGTCGAAAGTGGCGTCAGTGTCCAACCACGACTTGGGTTCGAACAGCGATTGCGGATAGGGATGATGGGCTACCCCCCATTTGAAATCGCCTTCGGCTGCGGTATAGTCGAGCAGGATGTCGAGCAATAACGCCGACGGATAACAATATTCGTTATGACGGTCCTGCCAGTAATGGGTAAGCGTGATAAGTGTTTCGGAATGGGAGTTATACTTGCGGGCGGTATAATAGAGCAGCCGCATCGACTTCAGGTAGATATCCATGAAGCGCAACGGGGTTTTGATGCCGGCATTCGTCCATACCCATCCGGCATCCACCTCATTATGCGCTATCCAATGGTGGATACGTCCATACTGCTTATCGGGACGACTGTAACGGGATGCCAGGAAATCCATGGCGGCGGCATACAGGTTAAGGCTTTCCAATGTCGGCATGTTTGGCATCGCATAGATACCTGCCGCGTCAAAGTCGGGATGCTCGAACAACTTACCTGCGGTCTTATCTCCGAAAGCCCTTTCGGGGGGTATCAGTACGATGGCTGAGACGATGACATCCTTCGAGGCCGTAAACTGCAAGTTGCGGTCGTATTGTTCGATGGTTCTTCTGTCGGCATAATACGTCTTGCCGTTATAATCAAATGGGATCGTGTTATTGGAAGGGGTCAGCCGCATAAAAGACAAATTGATGTTCACGGTGACGCTGGTAGCCTGCAAGTCGTCGATGTCCTGCTCAAAACCGTTCTTGCCGAACCCGCCGATGCCCTTTTTACTACGCACCACTTCGTGCGGCAAATCGTACAGCGCTTCCACATCTTCGGCATAACGACCGTGCGAACAAATGACATACCCGTCTTGTGCACGCTGTGCCAGTACCCAGCGCGAATAAAGGCGGTCGTATTTCAGGCCATCGACTGCTGCATAACGGTCGAAGGTCATTTTAAATGATGCGGGTTGCTCCACCTTTCGCGTGGTGAGGAAGTCCTTTTCGGTCAGCTCGCCGTACATGGGGACTTCACAAAGGAAGACATCGCCTGTCTGCCCTTTGAGGTCGCCGCTCACCGTCACCTCCTTGCCGGTCACCTGCACGTCGGTCACCTGGCAGGCATGTTTCTTTTTCAGATAGCTACTGATGTCCTGTTCTAAACGTTTCTCACGATTTTCACGTTCTATTTTCGCATTGGCCTGTGCCAGTTCTTTTTCAGTATAGGTACGCAACAAAGGATTTTTGATGCGCATAACGGTTGCGCGGGCGGTGTTTGGGACGATGAGCAGGTTCAGGTAATCGCCGGCATTTTGCATTTGCTTCAGTTTGTCCGACACATCGACCGAGAAAGTCGTCCATCCTTCGGCGACGGGCATCCGTATCATGTTTTCTTCGATGCGTGACCGGTCGTTATTAACGCAGACCACTAAAAACTCCAGACCTGTGGCGCAGAAATAGTCAAAGCTCAGCACGGTGATGTCGTCCGGCAGCCGGTTTTGAAGGGGTGCAAACTGCACTACAGCATTGCCCGGCGTCGCTGTTGTCACCTCATACATGCCTTTTTCAACTTCTTTCATCGCAAATCCGGCGCCCTCTTTTTTCTCGATAGAGAGCGAAACGGGGTTGTTTTGAGCGTTTACTATCGCCCCGCTAAAGAGCGTCAATAATAAGATAAACCAAACATTTTTTTTCATAGCACTATATTTTTTAAATAAAATTAACAATTGTTCGAAAATGCAGCTTCATTTACGGGGGCAAAAATAGGTAATTCATCCTACTTAAACACATTAAAAAAATTCTAAATTCATTCAATAGTTCATTATTAAATGATTTATTAGTTTATATTTCAACGAAATAGTTGAAAAGTCATTTATAATCATAATACTTTGTCAACTTTTCAGGTCTCAAAGATAGAAAAAGTTATTTAGTGTCTCTAAGAAAAATATATAACAGATTAACTATCAGAATATAGTAAAATAAAATCATTTTGAATAATTTCATAAAAAAGTTGCGGATTTGATAAATAAACATAACAAATCACAAATATACTTAAACGGTCAGTACGAAATGATCTGCCAATATGCTATTTAACGGGAATATCTCTTACGCAAAACACATTTTCGCCTTCCAGCGTATAT
>Ga0099364_10015189_pt1 | contig 10169 bp, 7 predicted proteins | sample TergutTh196P3_FD_73070 | JGI IMG/M metagenome (GOLD analysis project Ga0099364, IMG submission 73070) | Microcerotermes parvus P3 segment gut microbial communities from Pointe-Noire, Republic of the Congo - Th196 P3 | ecosystem: Host-associated > Arthropoda: Insects > Digestive system > Gut ...
AAACAGCACGTTTCCATTGATTTATCATCCGTGACACCGTAGGGGCGGCATTCTGCCGCCCGTTCCCCAACAACCGACCGTCACAAACAACCGCCCGTCACGAGGGTGGTGTGTGTTAAACGGGCGGCAGGATGCCGCCCCACCTGCGTACAATTAAGCGAATAAGCGCTGCAAAGCGTAAGTTCGCTTTCTTTTTGTCATCGTCACAGTGTATAAAGAATCAAATTTTTCCCTTAAATTAGAAATGCATAAATAATCCCAAAGAACACTGTTAACCCATTTTAATATCAAAAACAGTTCACACCACAAACTTCTACCTAACAATAAAAATGACGAAATTTTTGAGTTAGGGGGAAAAAGAAACTTGCTTTAATATGTGTTCACATAATGATGCTAAAAATAATTTGCCATAGAACCATGCTTTTACCGCTTCATCATTTTTGCTCGGTACTTTTCCATACCCAAAAAGCGACTTCAAGCGATAAAATACCTGTTCTATCTGCCAACGCGCACGGTACAACTCAAGTATTTGAGCGTTTGTATATGAGAGCGATGTTGCTAAAACAATGTACTCATTTAACTCAACTGTGTCAGCCTGGGCCACTTTTTCTTGTTTCTTGCTGGCTTTACGCAACATTCGGCGCTTACTTGCTTCTATCGCTTTACCATCCTTTTTCATTACCACTATACGTAATGGACGAAGCTTACCGTCTGTCTTGTAAAAACAATTTACTTCTGTACTTTCATGCTCTTTTAAATGCCTTAAATGAGCCAACAGCTCAAACGCTTTACCAGCCTCATCATATAGGTTAAATGCCTTAGATTTAAAGCGAATCAAAAAATCTCCCCCTTTACTCAATACATGTTCTATACCAGAAATCGTGGAATAAATACGGTCGGCTATGAAAATGTCGTTTTTGCTTACTTCATGTCTAGTGAGACGTTCTCCTTCTTTATTCGTCGTCAACTCCATACTTGTACACTGAAACTCAAAAAGATCAAAAACGTAGTGCAGACGCCATGTGCTTTTTTCCTTCCCTTTTGTCGTTTCATCGCTGGCGTCAAGAAGCTTGACATGCCTATCTCCAAGAAACGCAGGCTTTTCTATCTTTGCGCCCTGCATTGTACAGATTTCTTCCGCCATCCATTGAAGCCATCGCCAGCTTGCCGTTATTCGTTCATATGCTGCATTTTTGTTGACACTTATTCCTTTCGTTAATTTCATCATCGCTGAGGTCATCTGAAATGATCCATCATTCGTGATGTACAGCATATTTAACGCTAATAATTCTTCAACTGTTTTTATATTACGTGCTCGCGTAAAGGCTCCTGTTTCTTTTGCTTTTTCTTCCCAACCAGTGGGTAGGTATTGGATTATTTCTCTCATGCATTATTTATACCTTTTTTATTAACTGTACGCAAGTGGGGCGCGCATTGCGCGTCCCAGACTGTCCGAAAATCTCTGTTTTGAGGTCAAAAAATGCCTGCGAACCCGCATTCTTTCGTTGAGAATTTTAATTTTCGGGCAGTCTGGCCCTTGCTTTCAGATGCATTAAATCAAATTGTTGTAATGACAGGTTTTCTCGGTTTTTTCAAAAAAATATTTTCATAAATCTCTTGACAAACGGCCCTTAATTTGCCACACTATATATCGATATGTATTATATCGATATATAGTGTGGCAAATTTATTAAGGAGGTTATCACTATGCCAGCGAACTCGCCGATGTCCATTCTGCTGTACAACAGGCTGCTTAGTTATCTGAGATTCATGAAAGAACTGCCTGAGGGAAGTCAGGACAAAATTTCATCAACCGTGATATCAGCCGCGCTAAGCATACATGACGTGCAGGTGCGTAAGGATTTGGCGATTGTCAGTGACGGAGGCAAGCCGAAGATCGGATATATCACCAAAGATTTGATTGCCGATTTGGAACATTTTCTGGGCCATGACAATTACACGGACGCCGTTCTGGTTGGCGCGGGAAATCTTGGCAGAGCTATTCTTTCCTATGAAAATTTCAAACAATACGGTTTGAAAATCGTCGCCGCTTTTGACAGCGATCCTAAATTGGTAGGCACAACGGTAAACAATGTGCGGGTGCTCGATACTGAAAAAATTACAAATATTTGCGAACGCCTCAATATTCACATCGGCATCATTACCGTTCCAGCATTTTGTGCACAAGAAGTTTGTGACCAACTTATCGCGGGCGGCGTACGCGCTATCTGGAATTTTTCTCCGATAACCCTGAGCCTGCCCAAAAATATTATTGTTAAAAACGAGGATATGGCGGCGTCTTTAGCCGTATTGACAAGGCGGCTGACCGATAGTATTGCCGGGCAGGCAGACGAGGGAGAAAGGAATTGATTCAGTATGAGCCGTGAATTCGGAAAAAATTTTGAAATGGTTTGTGACATTTTAGACCGGTATGAACGCAATCCCCATCGGTTGATTACAATTTTACAGAGAATCCAGGATGTTTATTCATATTTACCCGAAGACATCATGACCTATGTGGCGACCGCGTTAGGCATATCGCCGGGAACCGTTTTCGGCGCGGCGACGTTTTACACCCATTTTACCCTGGAACCCAAAGGAAAATACGTAATCAAGGTATGCGACGGCACAGCCTGTCACGTAAGAAAATCCGGCGACATTATCAAAGTCATTGAAAAAGAACTGGGATTTTCGGAAAAAAAGAAAACCTCGGACGACATGCTTTTTACTTTGGAAACCGTCGCTTGTCTCGGCGTGTGCGGTCTCGCCCCGGTTATCGTGGTAAACGATGATGTTCACGGAGCCATGACAAAAGAAAAAACAGTCGGGCTCATTAAAAAAATTCGCGAGGAGGAAGCCGCTAATGGGTGAATTAATATCACTGGAAGCGCGCAAGGCACGCTTTGAAAAAGAAACTGCGTCCCACAAACACCGCATTGTTATCTGTGCGGGAACGGGCTGTATAGCCAACGGTTCCATGAAAGTGTATGAGCGGCTTCTTGAAGTTATTAAAGCCCGCGGGCTGAGCGTGGACGTCGTCTTAAAAAAAGAAGAAGGCGCGGAGTTTTCCGTCGCTCTGAGCGGCTGTCAAGGCTTTTGCCAGATGGGCCCGTTAGTGGAAATTTATCCGCGGGGCATCTTATATACAAAAACAAAAGAAGTCGACGTGGAGGAAATCGTAGATAAAACCCTTATCGGCGGTGAGGTTATAGAACGGCTTTTATACACCACGCCGAACGACAACAGGAAAATTACCGAGGCCGGTAAAGTTCCGTTTTATGCCCACCAGCGCCGGCTCACGTTGGAGCTCTGCGGCAATATAGACGCAAGGGACATAGATGAATATATATACCATGACGGCTATTTTATGGCTCGCAAAGCCGTATTGGAAATGAAGGACAAAGAAATCTGCGGCATTATCCTGTCTTCCGGTCTCAGAGGACGCGGCGGCGGCGGATTCCTGACCGGGAAAAAATGGGATTTAACCCGCCAAAATAAAAGCGACATAAAATATGTCATCTGCAACGGAGACGAAGGCGACCCGGGCGCGTTTATGGACAGGTGCCTTATGGAAGGCGATCCTCACGCGGTCATTGAAGGAATGATTATCGCGGCTATGGCGATAAATGCCCAAAAAGGCTATGTATATGTACGTTTGGAATACCCCCTTGCCATTGAGCGTTTCAGAATAGCTCTATCCACAGCCCGGGAAGTGGGGATTCTTGGCAAAAACATATTCGGATCCGGCAAGAATTTTGATATAGAAATAATGGAAGGGTCGGGAGCTTTCGTATGCGGCGAAGAAACCGCCCTAATAGCGTCAATTGAAGGACAGCGCGGAATGCCCACTTCAAAACCGCCTTTCCCGGCGCAAGAAGGGTTGTTTGGCAAGCCGACGGCAATTAATAATGTAGAAACATTAGCCACCGTTCCGTTGATTATGCGCATGGGCGCGGAAGAATATAACAAAGTGGGCACAATAAACGCGAAGGGTACTAAAACTTTCGCGCTCACAGGGCATGTAGCCAATACCGGATTAATTGAAATGCCCTTCGGGGCCACATTGCGGGAAATCGTAGGGGAAGTAGGTGGCGGCGTTTTAAACGATGACGACAGCCTTGCCGGTATTGATTTTAAAGCGGTGCAAATCGGCGGGCCTTCCGGTGGGTGTTTAACACAGGAACATCTGGATATGCCTTTGGACTATGACAACTTGTCCGCTGTAGGAGCCATGGTTGGCTCCGGCGGTTTAGTCGTTATGAACCAATCCACTTGCATGATAAAAATCGCGCGTTACTTCATGCAGTTCACACAGAACGAATCCTGCGGCAAATGCGTGCTTTGCCGGGAGGGTACCAGGCAATTGCTGGCCATGCTGGACGATATCATCGAAGGGCGCGGTACTTTGGAAGCATTGGACCTGGTTGAAGATTTGGCTCATACGGTTCGAACGGGCTCACTCTGCGCTTTGGGTAAAACGGCCCCCAACCCTATATTGTCAACACTAAAATATTTCCGCGATGAATATATCGCCCATATAGTCGATAAAAAATGCCCTACAGGCAACTGTGAGAAACTGCTGACCTATTCGGTGACAGCGGAAAAATGCAAATATTGCAGCCTGTGCGCCAGGAAATGTCCGGTGGACGCCATTAAAGGCGAAAAGGGCGTTCCGTATGTGATAGACGCGGAAAAATGCGTTAAATGCGGCGTCTGCATAGATGTATGCAAATTCGCGGCGATCGTGAAAGGGTGATTTTAATATGAAAAATCAAACTGTAATAATAGACCGCTTAATGGTCCCCATCAAAGAGGAGCGCAATCTGCTGGAGCTTTGCCGCACGGCGGGAGTCGAGCTGCCCACATTCTGCTATCACTCCGAAATCAGCGTGTACGGCGCTTGCCGAATGTGTATGGTGGAGGTCGAGAGACGCGGAGTAGTTCCGGCTTGCTCCACCAAAGCGGAGGACGGTATGGTGATACACACCAATACAAAGCAAATCCGGAATATGAGGAAGATGATCATTGAACTGATGCTGGCAAACCACGACCAACGCTGTACTACCTGCAAAAAAAGCGGGGATTGCCGGCTTCAGTCCATTGCCAAACAGTTAGGCGTAACCGATGTGCGTTTTGAAAAGACAAACCGTGAGGAGCCTGTTGATTTTTCCTCCGACGCGATTACTCGTGACCCGGGTAAATGTATACTATGCGGCGATTGTGTGCGGGTGTGCGGTGAAATTCAATCGGTTGGCGCGTTGGGCTTTGCCTACCGAGGGTCACAGGCGCGGGTGGGAACTTATTTTAACAAAGGCATCGGCGAGGTTGAATGTGTAAATTGCGGGCAGTGCGTCAAGGTTTGTCCGGTGGGCGCGTTGACCCCCAAATATCAAATCCGCGGCGTTTGGGAAGCTGTTTACGATAAGAACAAGACTGTCGTGGTGCAAATTGCCCCGGCTGTGCGTGTGGCGCTGGGTGAATACTTCGGAAAGGATCCCGGCGCTCTCAATATCGGACGCATCACCACCGCCCTTCGCCGCATGGGCTTTGACAGGGTTTACGATACCTGTTTCGGCGCGGATTTCACCGTTGTGGAAGAGGGGCATGAATTTCTTGAACGCCGCAAAAACGGCAGAAATTTACCGCTGTTTACTTCATGCTGTCCGGCATGGGTCAAATTCGCCGAGCAATATTTTCCCGATTTTCTCACTAATTTATCAACCTGCCGTTCCCCTCAGCAGATGTTCGGCGCGCTGTGCAAGGAACATCTGACCGCGGAGATGAATATTTCACGTGAAAATTTGGTGGTGGTTTCGGTAATGCCCTGTACGGCGAAAAAATTCGAGGCGAACCGTGACGAATTTAAAACAAACGGAAACCCGGATGTGGATTTTGTCATCACCAGTAATGAACTGGCGCTTATGATGAAAGAAAGCGGTATCAATTTTGACCAGATGGAACTCGGTTCCTTTGATATGCCGCTTGGCTTTTCCACCGGCGCGTCGGTTATCTTCGGTTCCTCGGGAGGCGTATGCGAGGCGGTGCTGCGATTTGCCGCCGAAAAACTGGAAAAAGGTTCAGCTCAGGAATTCAAGCAATTACGGAGTGAAAACGGAATAAAAACATCGGAAATCACTGTCGGCAACGAAAGCCTGCGGCTGGCTGTAGTCAGCGGCCTTGCCAACGCGAGAAAGCTGATCGACCGCATCCGCAGCGGGGAAGACCACTACGATTTGGTGGAAGTCATGGCATGTTACGGCGGCTGCGTCAACGGAGGCGGTCAGCCGGTTGCCTCGGACAGGACAGCGGTACAAAAACGCGCAAAAGGACTCTATGATAACGACAAAATGATGCAATTCCATGTTTCCTCCGAAAACCCGTATTTACGGAAAATTTACGCGGAAAACCTGAATGACGAAAAGGCGCATGAGCTGCTTCATACCACGTATGAAAACCGAAGGCGGATAACACGGGATGATTTTATGCTGGGAGAATCTTCCGGCGAAAAGATGCTTTCATTAGTGATCTGTTTTGGTACAAGCTGCTTTTTACGGGGCGCGCAAGCGCTTTATAAAGACCTGACGAATTATATCAGGGATAACCGGCTGGAGGATATGACCGAACTAAAGGCCAATTTCTGCGGAAAGCAATGCAAAAAGGGCCCCGTATTGAATGTGAACGGAAAAACGCTGGAGCATTGCACTTTTGACGACGCGAAAGCGGAAATTCAATCGGCGCTGCGAAAGTGAGGGGGTTACGGTGCAGCATCAAACAATTTATACCATTATAGCCAACTGCCAGGATTGTTACCGCTGCGTGCGTAAATGCCCTGTAAAGGCTATACGCATCAGCGGTGCGCAGGCGCAGATTGAGGATAGTTTGTGCCTCAAATGCGGTACTTGCGTAAGGGAATGTCCCCAGCACGCCAAAACTGTCCGTTCGGATTTGCGGGAGGCTAAGTCGCTGCTTACAGGCGGCGGGATTGCGGCAGCCAGCGTCGCGCCATCCTTTGCCGCCGTCTTTCCAGGAGCATTGAGCCACCGTCTGCCCTCCGCGCTGCGGCAGCTTGGGTTCGGGTTTGTCGGTGAAACTGCAGAAGGCGCAAAATATATCACGGAGCAATCCTTAGCGCAGCCGCAGCCGGGCAATATTTGCACCGCCTGCCCCGCCGTCGTCAATCTTGTGGAAAAGTATCATGTCGAATATTTGGACGCGCTTATTCCCGTGGTTTCGCCAATGATTGCCCACGGCAGGATGATAAAGGAGCGGCGCCCAAACTGCTCCGTAATTTTCATCGGCCCCTGCGCGGCAAAAAAACAGGAGATTTCACGAACGGAAAATACGGGTGCGGTGGACGTCGCGCTGACTTTCGCGGAGCTTTCGGAATGGTTTTTATCCGAAAATATTCAATTGGAAAACTGTCCCGAAAGCAGCTTCGACCAACTTTATGAAATCGGCGACGCCCGGCTGTTCCCCATTCAGGGGGGAATGCTGAAAACCGGCGGCATCCACAACGACGGCACTCAAATGAATGTAGTACATATGAGCGGCGCCGAGGATATCCTGGAGCTGTTTTCGGGCAATCCCGATTTTGAAAACAAACTGATTGAACCGTTGTTTTGTAAGGGAGGCTGTATCGGCGGACCCTGTTTTGGATTCGAAGAAACTTCGTCCGCCGGCAAAAGCCTGTTTGCCAGGCGGGAAAGCGTGATACGTTACGCCGAGACGGCAGATAAAAATGACGCGGAATTTTCGATGCGTAAAATTTCCCATCAGGCGAATTTTGTATGGGATGAACAAAAACCGGAAGAGGTGCCGGAAAACAACATCCACAAAATATTGGAACATACGGGGAAAATTGACCCGGTACATCAGCTCAACTGCGGCGCGTGCGGCTACAAAAGTTGTCTGGAAAACGCCGCCGCAATAGCGCGAGGCATGGCGGAGCCGGATATGTGCATTCCCTATATGCGGCGGCTCGCCCAACAACGCACTGACATGATCATTGACACGACTCCCAACGGAGTTGTGGTTTTAGACAGCGAGTTGTGCATGGTTAAAATGAACCCCGCTTTCCAAAAAATGTTTATGTGCAACAACGGTATTTTAGGGAAACGCATTTCTTATCTCGTAAACTCGGACGGATTTGAAGGCTTACAATCCGGCGCGGCGGACCAATACGAATCCATTCAGACAAAATACGGCATCAAGTACCATGAAAAACTGTACGCGCTGCGGAAAGAAAGACAGTATGTCGGGATATACTCCGATATTTCCAAGATCAAATTTGATTCCGGACAGTTGGATACAATCAAAACGCAAACCCTGATGCACGCGCGGGAGTTTTTAGACCACCAAATGCGGTTCGCGCAGGAAATGGCGCATTATCTGGGTAAAAGCACAGCGCAAAGCGAGGAAATAGCAAAGCGCCTGATTAGTTTATATGAGGAAAACAGCGACGAACGTCATGAAATTCTTTGATGATTTTCTTTGCCAAAAAAACAAAAAAGCTTACTCGGTTTGCGGTGATTACTGTATTTGTGAGCGAACGCCCACAGGTATGATTTACGTATTGTGCGACGGCATCGGTTCGGGAATTTACGCCAATATCTCCGCCATTACCTGCGCCAACCGCATTCTGGAGCTGTTTCGCGGCGGAATGTCCATTCGGATAGCCAGTGAAACAGTAGCGGCGTCCATGCATCGTGCCCGTGAAGAGGAAATCCCGTTTTCCGCCTTTTCCGTCGCCGTAATTTTACCGGACGGTCAATTCACAGTTTATTCTTATGAATCGCCGAATCCGGTTCTAATACAAAATAACCAGGCGGCGGTGCTCGCTCCGCGTTTTTATACGGCCGGTTTTGAAGTGATTGGCGAAACCTCAGGCATCCTTGAAATGGGAGATTCCCTGCTGCTGTTTTCCGACGGAGTAAGCCAGGCGGGATTAGGTCACGGGTACGGTATGGGCATCGGATCGGACGGCGTTTCCGATTTTGTCAACCGCAACTATGAGTCGGACGATAGTATTGCCGAGCTCCCCCGACGGATCGCGGAGATGTGCAAAACGACGTCGGGGGGGAACTGCGAAGATGATACCACCCTTGCGCTGCTTCACTGCCGCGAGGCAAAAGAGCTGGCGCTATTGACAGGCCCGCCTTCCAAGCAGTCGCTGGATTCCAATTTTGCGATGGATTTTATGAGTACGCCCGGTAAAAAGATTGTTTGCGGCTCAACGACCACCGTTATTATCGCGCGGGAATTAGGACAAGAAGTGGAAACCCTGTCTTTGGGCGATTCTTTTGGGCAGCCGCCGGAATACCGGATTGAGGGGATTGACTTGGTTACGGAGGGCGCTATCACGCTTAATCAGGTTCTTAATATTCTGGACGAGCCGGCTGAACGATTGTCCGGGAATACAGCGGCTGAACGCATGTGCCTTATGCTGCACGGCGCGGACGTGATTCATCTGATGATAGGAAACGCGTCTAATACCGCTCACAACGACTTAATCTTTAAGCAGGTAGGCGTTAGTGTCCGCAGGGCCTCAATTCTGCAAATCGCCGAAAGATTAAAAAACATGGGTAAGTTGGTGATTATGCGATACTATTAGGAGTTCGCTTAGGATATAATATGCTCGGTAGATTGAGCGCTGTATTATCAAGCGTTTTGATGTTGTCGCGGTTTTAACCGCGGCCAAGGCGATGTTAAAATCATTTTTAGGAGGTAGTTGGTATGGCAGGTAAGAAGTACATCTACGATTTCAAAGAGGGCGACGCATCCATGAGGTCGCTTCTCGGCGGCAAAGGGGCCAATCTGGCTGAAATGAGCAGCAAGATTGGGCTTCCGGTGCCTCCGGGATTCACCGTGACCACAGACGCTTGCAAAGCGTACTGGACGCAGGGAGACGCTCTGCTGGACGAAATAATGCCTGATGTCATGAAGGCGGTCTCGCGCGTGGAGACTCAGATGACCGGCGAGAAATTCGGTTCCAAAGAGAACCCGTTGCTGTTCTCCGTCCGCTCCGGCGCTGTGTTCTCAATGCCCGGCATGATGGATACGGTGCTGAATCTGGGGCTCAATGACGACACTGTCAAAGCCCTCGCTAAAGCGTCCGGCGACGAGCGTTTCGCTTACGACAGCTACCGCAGGTTCATCCAGATGTTCTCGGA
>Ga0099364_10015190_pt1 | contig 10168 bp, 11 predicted proteins | sample TergutTh196P3_FD_73070 | JGI IMG/M metagenome (GOLD analysis project Ga0099364, IMG submission 73070) | Microcerotermes parvus P3 segment gut microbial communities from Pointe-Noire, Republic of the Congo - Th196 P3 | ecosystem: Host-associated > Arthropoda: Insects > Digestive system > Gut ...
ACACTATCGCAACTTTGTTGCGAGTGTTTGCCACCCCTCCCCAGAGGGGAATGATGCCAATTGACAATTTACAATGAACAATGGACAGTTACGGGGGCTTGAAATTACTGTAGGGTATGCACCCCCGTGCATACCGTCCTTAATAAACATTTCGTGTTTTTTGTGTATTTCGTGGTTAAAAATAATTGTCAATTGTACATTGTCAACTGTTAATTGTCGTCAGGGGTGCCGCCGCAGCGGCGGGGTGGTCTTGTAGGGATCGTGAAAAACCCATTGACAATATGGGATAAATCATATATAATGGAGGTAGAATGTTGTTAGACAAGGTTGAATACTGGCTAAATTCGTGTGACGATGATATAAGAGTGGCAAAATCCATGCTTAAAGCAGGGCATTTTTTGTGGACGGCTTTCCTTTGCAATTTAACAACGGAAAAGGCACTCAAGGCAGTAGTGGCAAATGTTACGAACGAAACACCGCCTAAAATACACAATTTAAAAAGATTAGCCGTCATGGGATGTATTTTTGAAAGCTTGTCTGAAAAACAACTTGCCTTTTTTGACAGTATAGACCAATATCAAATCGAAGCGCGTTACCCTGAGTACAAGGAGCGAGCCCAAAAATCTCTCAGCTTGGATAAATGCAGGAGAATATTAAAAGAAACGGAGGAGTTTTTATGTTGGATAAAACAAGGGTTACAGAAATAGCTAAAAGATATTCTGAAGAAGTGAAAAAAATAATCTCTCCCGTTTCGGTGGTTCTGTTTGGTTCTTATGTAAATGGTGTGCCGAACGAATGGAGCGATATTGATGTTGCGGTGTTGGTAGAAAATATAAAGGACGAGGATTGGCATGACACCTGTACTCTTTTGCACAGAATTATCAGAAACAATGATTTTATCAATATCGAACCCCATTTGTTGGATCTCAACTACGATCCAAGCGGATTTGTAGAACACGTTTTAAAAACAGGCGAGATTGTTTATCAATCGGCGTAATAATATTGTGCCGATACAAAAAACTTTAAGGAGTGCTGTAAAGATGGAATTTCAAATCAAGCTGCCCCAGATAAAGCTGCCCACGTTTAAGAAGACCTATCCTTTGAATGAGGTTGTTCATATCAACGACCTAAAGGAGCTGCTATACCGCTCGGCGGAGACCTATAAGAACAACAATGCCTTTCTTGTAAAGGACGGCGGAGTATATAGAGGCATAACCTATGAACGGCTTCTCAGGGATGTAAAGTCTTGCGCCGCCATGCTTAACAGCATGGGTTATATGGGCAAAAAAATCGCCGTTATCGGAGATAACAGCTATGAGTGGTCTGTCGTTTATCTTGCCGTCGTCAACTGTGTCGGGGTTATAGTTCCTCTCGACAAAAACCTGCCCGCTGATGAGATATACAACAGCATTGTCGCAAGCGGGACTGAGGTTATCTTTCATACAGACAAGGTTAAAAGCGCAATAGATTCTATAAAGGAAAAACTTCCCGCTCTAAAGAAGACAATAAACATGAGTGACAACTTCAGCGGGTTTTTGAGCGATGGAAACGATCTGACCAACAAGGGCAACACTATCTATGATGATACGCTCATAAACCCCTATGAAATGCGTGTCCTGCTCTTTACTTCCGGCACCTCGGCCGATTCAAAGGCGGTTATGCTCTGCCACAAGAATATCACCTCCAATATTATGTCTATGTGTTCTATGATATGGTTTGATTCGTCCGATGTGTTTCTGTCGGTGCTTCCCGTTCACCATACCTATGAGGCTACCTGCGGATTCCTCACCCCGCTTTATCAGGGTGCGACAATTGCTATATGCGAGGGTCTCAAGCAGATAGTCTCCAATATGAAGGAATCGGGCGCGACAATAATGATCGGAGTTCCGCTGCTGTATGAGAGTATGTATAAAAAGTTCTGGCAGCAGGCGTCAAAAACAGGCGCAGACAAGGCTATGAAGATGGGACTTAGAATAAGCGGAGTTCTCAGCAAAGCAGGGGTTGATATTAAAAAGAGAATATTCGCTCAGGTTCATTCGATATTCGGGGGTAAAATGCGGCTGATGATAACAGGAGCGGCTCCCATAAACCCTGTTGTCTCAAAATGGTTCAGGGATATAGGGGTATCCTTTTTACAGGGATACGGATTGACCGAATGCGCCCCTCTTGTGGCGGTCAACAGGGATGTAAACTTCCGTGATTCGTCTGCCGGAATACCCCTCACTATATGCGAGATCCGTCTCGACAATGTCGATGCAAACGGCATCGGCGAGATCAAGGTCAAGGGCGAAAACATCATGCTGGGGTATTACAACAATCCCGCCGCAACAGAGGCGGTCATAAAGGACGGCTGGTTGTATACCGGAGATTTGGGACGGTTTGACGATGACGGATTCCTCTACATCAGCGGAAGAAAGAAGAATGTTATCGTCACCAAAAACGGAAAGAACATCTATCCCGAAGAGCTTGAAACACTGCTCCTTAAAAACAGATTTATAGCCGATGCAATGGTGTACGGGGTTAAGGGTAAAAACGATGACCTGACCGTAACTGTGCAGATATATCCGAATTTTGAAAGTCTTAACGAGGCAAATATAGACCGCACTCAGATGATGGGGCTGTTTACATCGGCCGTAAAAGAGATCAACGAAAAACTGCCCACCTACAAACGAATCAGCAAGACCATAGTAAGAGAGACAGAGTTTATAAAAACATCAACCGCCAAGATCAAAAGGCATCTGAATAAATAACCCTACCCGACCATTTCTATGAGGTCATCCTTGGTTATAAATCCTGAATGTCTTTGTTCTATGATTCCATCCTTAAAGAACAGCAGTGTCGGCACTGTTGATATATCATATTCGGCCGCAAGCTGAGGGCTTTCGTCAACATTGATCTTCACGATCTCGGCAACGCCCTCAAGCTCTGCCGCAGCCTCTTCCAGCACGGGCGCTAACATCTTGCAGGGAGGACACCACTCGGCATAAAAGTCGGCAATCACCGGCAGTTCGCCATTCAAAACGCTCTCCTCAAAATCCATCTCAGATATTTTTGCTATACTCATAATACAACAACTCCTTTTCATAGTTAATTATTTACATTCATGTTCGCAATATTCGCAGTAATATTTTCCGTCCTTGTTTATCTTTCCTGCGGGTAGATAGCCGTCGGTAACGGTGATACAGTTTTTGTTCAGGCATTCTGCATTTTGGTATATCACTGTGTCCGATTTTTTGTCTGTGTTCAAAAACTCCGGACTGTGCAGCTTTAGCAGCAGCGCCATCCGTGAGTATAGACCGTTGTATGCCTGCTCGAAATAGACTGCGCGAGGGTCGCTGTCAACCTCTTTTGTTATCTCGTCCACACGCGGCAGAGGGTGCATTACCAGCATATCCTTCTTTGCCCCGTCAAGAACAGAGCCGCTGAGTATCAGCTTGTTTTTAGCCCGCTGACTTCTCTTATTGCGTTCCTTCTGTATCCTTGTCATATATAGCACGTCAAGATCTCCGATCGCCTGTTCGAGCGAATCGGTTTGACTGTATGCACAGCCCGACCGTGATATTTCAGCCTTTACATAATCGGGGATAGACAGGGATTTGTCCGAGATAAACACAAATTTGTTGCCATCATTCCTGCATAGCGCCTTGGCTAAAGAATGTACCGTGCGTCCGTATTTGAGATCGCCGCAAAACCCGATGGTCAGATTGTCGGTCCTGCCCGCCTTTTCGTACAGGGTAACAAGGTCTGCCAGTGTTTGGGTAGGATGCAGATGACCGCCGTCCCCTGCGTTTATAACAGGACAGGCCGAATAGAGCGACATTGCCTTGGCCGCGCCCTCACGAGGATGACGGACAGCGATAACATCAGCATATCCGCTCACCATGAGGACGGTGTCCTTTACGCACTCACCCTTTGCCGCCGACGAGGTCTCGCCGTCGTTAAACCCGATAACCTGTCCGCCCATACGGAACATGGCCGTCTGGAAAGACATCTGTGTGCGGGTAGAGGGTTCGTAGAACATGGTAGCAAGAATCTTCCCGCTAAGAGAATGGCTGTATTCTTTCGGAGCGCTCTTTATATCGAGGGAAAGTTTGATTATTTCTCTCCACTGCTCCGCAGTAAAATCGGTAAAATCTATCAAATGCCGGATTGACATAATATCTCTCCTAACTACAATTAAAAATGCAGAATGCAGAGACTATTATATCAGAAGAAATGACAAAATACAAGAGACAATTTCTTCGGAGGTATCTTCATGCTGAAAAAAACATTTATTCTTTTAATAGCGCTGCTGTTGGTCTGCGGATGCTCGGGTGACAGCCGCAGTTTTCGCTACTCTATAGATGCAAACCCTCTCTGCCTTGATCCGCAGCAGGCGGCCGACTATGGATCGCTTTTGGTTGCGCGTAATATATACGAGGGTCTCATGCGTATAGACCAAAGCGGTCAGCCTGTAGAGGGAGCGGCGGAGGGACTGAGCGTTTCTGAAGACGGGCTGGTGTATGAGTTTCAGCTTCGCAGTGATTCCAGGTGGCAGGCGGTCTCTTCTCTAAATAAATCGAGCGGTCAGCCTGTAACCGCCCATGATTTCGTCTTTGCCTTTGTCCGCCTCTTTGACCCGCAGACAAAGGCTCCTAATGCGGGCGATTTCTTCTCTATCAAGAACAGTCAGGGCGTTCTCGGCGGCGGTCTGCCTGTCGAGAGTTTAGGGGTGTCGGCAATAGACGATTTCACCCTGCGAATCGAGCTTGAATACCCCAACAGCCATTTTCTTGAGCTGCTAACCATGCCTGCGGCCATGCCCTGCAACAGAGATTTTTTCGAGGCGACCAAGGGCAAATACGGTCTTGAATCATCGGCGGTATTGTCAAACGGTCCCTTTTATCTGAGCGGCTGGATACAGAACAGCTATTTAAGACTGCGTCAAAACGGCCATTATGCCCATCCCGACAAACCTCTTGCCGACAGCGTGACAATCATTATCGAAGGGGCTCAGGATGCCGCCGAAAGATTTGCGGAAGAGAGGGCGGACGTCATTCTGCACACGGGGCGGAACGCCGACATACTGAGAACGCAGGGGTGGTCGGCAGAGCTTCAAAACACGGTATGGGGTATAGCCTTTAACGAGCAGTCGTTGGGCGATATAAATATCAGACGTGCATTTGCCCGATGTATAGACAGGGATTTTTTCAGAGAGCATCTCCCGTCAAACTTTGTTCCCGCAGAGGGAATCATACCGCCGTCAATAGGCATCGGCGGCAGAAATTACCGCAGCACCGTGCAGAGCAATCGGCTGCTCCTGCCATTTGACCCGGAGCTTGCGAAGTCAGAACTCGCCGAAATCGACAGGAGCGGTCTCAACGCCGTTAAGGTGATCCTTCCGGCGGTGTCAGATGAGAGCCAATCGCCGCACGAATATGTTTTTTCGTATATTTCTCAGATATTTCAGAGAGAATTAAACATATTCTTAGCTGTAGAAACGCTGGAGGAATCCGAATATTACAAGCGAATACGGGAAAGGCGGTATCAGATAGCGATAGCTCCGTTTGAGTTCAACTCCGGCAATCCATCCTCTGTATTGGCGCAGTTTACGCCCGAAAAAAATCCGCTTATCACAAAAGACCTCGGACTGGGCGGCGCCATAGCTGGAGCGACAAGAGCCGAAGACACGGCGGACGTTATGGGATACTACTACAGCGCCGAAAAAGAGGTTATAGACCAATGCCTGTACCTGCCGCTCTATTATCAAAACCAATACTTTTCCATGGGCAAAAACCTATCGGGGCTTATTATAGACAACGTAAACAAGGTCATTGATTTTAAATATGCGGTTAAATAATGCAGAATTAAGAATGCAGAATGCAGAATTAAGAATGCAACCCTTGACTTTCCGCTGTGAATGATATAAAATGTGTTTAAAGGGGATATAGTATGGGAAAGTATATTTTATACGGCACAGAAATCACTGTAGAAATTCTTCTTTCTGCAACCAAACACGGTCAGAGCGAAGACGATATACTTTATGCTCTGGATCGTAGTATATATGACGAAACTCTTGAAACCGAACCGAATAAAACGCTATCTATCGGGTTTGATAAAAACGCAAGATTGTTGGAAATTATATTTCATGTTTTGTCGGATGAACATATTGTGGTTTTCCATTCAATGCCTTGTCGAAATCAATATATTGAAAGGATGATGGATTAGATGAAAGCAGACAGATTGACCGATAAAGAATATGAAGATCTGAGCATCCAATACGAGCAAAATCCGCCAAAACTCTCAGGGAGACGGGGATTTTTTACAGAACTTAGGGAACAAGCGCTTATAGATGAGCTGCTTCCGCCGGGTTATGCTCGTGTGGTTAAAACAAAGGCTCAGGTCATGTCTTTATCTCCATCGGAGCTGATACAGTTTATAATAAAATCGCAAATAACAGAGGGGCAGGGTACACCGATATGAAAGTAATAAAAGCCGGATATGAGATTATGACCCCTATTGATAGGACAGCTGTCTTAAAATCGATTGAGACGGCGGCGCGGTGCTGCTATAAATCCGAAGACAAGATCACCGATGACAGCGCTTCGGGCATGGTGCGTATGCTTGTCAAACACGGGCATGAGGCAATGATAGAGCATTGCGGTATTACCGTGAAATTCATCTGTGACAGGGGTGTGTCTCACGAAATAGTGCGGCACAGGATAGCCAGTTATGCACAGGAAAGCACCCGCTATGTCAACTATAGCAAGGGTAAATTCGGGAGCGAGATAACCGTAATAAAACCCCTCTTTTATCAAGAGGGGACCGACAACTACAATCTTTGGTATGAGGCTATGCTTGAGGCCGAGAAGACATACATGGCTCTGATAGAGAACGGATCGATCGCTCAGGAGGCAAGAGCGGTGCTGCCCTCAAGCCTGAAAACTGAGATAGTCGTAACCATGAACATGAGAGCATGGCGGAATTTTTTTAGACTGAGAACGGCAAACGCCGCCCATCCTCAGATACAGGAAATAGCCAAGCCGCTCTTAGCAGAGCTAAAAGAAACCTTGCCTGAATTGTTTGAGGATATTGAGGTATGAGCAGACTTTCGTTTAAGGCTTTTTGCACCGAAAAATATGCAGATTTCAAGTCTATTCCGAGCAATGAGGTATACAAACTGTTTGAAGAAAACGGGGTTATCCAAATGCTCAACCGTGATTATGACATTCTGCACGGATTCGGTTTTGAGTATATTGTCCGTGATATAGACCAGTATGTTTTTAACGTGCTTAAAACTTGCCTCAATCGAGAGAGTGAACCAACAATGCCACACGGAACGATAAGAGCGGCGACACTTCCTGCAATCGTGAATCTGATTATGGAAAAATACAACACCGATGAAGACCATGCAATGAAAATGTTCTACCACTCTCATACAGGCTCGTGTTATTCAGACGATGACAGCGGATTATACGGACAAAGCGCCCTGTATGTTTTTTCGCTGTTTGCGGAAGAATTTGAGAAAGAAAGCCGCCTACCCTAATCTCTCTATATTCACGTCTATTCCTGCGTTGTCGATGTTTATGTCGTGTTTGCCGTTTTCGCAGATGTACTCGATTTTTACCGACTTGTTATCAATAGGTACCTCAAGATAGCTTTTGCCGTTTTGCTCAAAGAGTGAGATCTTTACGGTGAGGCTGTCTGTTTCTTTTTCACCTGCATACTGCATCTCCGGCCCCATCGGTATGATCGCACCCTCTCTGATATAGAGCGGGATGCTGTCTATATCTGCATGGACGGTTATCCATCTGCCGCCCTGAATCCGCTCACCGCTCCACCAGTCTGTCCACATTCCGCCCGGAAGATATAGACTGCGGCTGCTGCCGTCATCGCAAATGGGGGCAACCAAAAGGCTCTGTCCAAAGAGCCACTGGCTGTCTATAGCTGCTGTGTTGGGATCGTCCTGATATTCTATAACAAGCGGCATCATCATGGGCAGCGAATCTTTTACGCAGTTTACCGCAGAGGCATAGATATAGGGCAGGAGCCTGTACCGCAGACAGATAAACTCTCTGCATATCTCGAATGTTTCTTTGTCGAATTTGTACAGCTCTCTGTCTCCGTTGCCGTGGATACGGCTATGCGACATGAACATGGCCGCCTGCATCCATCTTATAAGCAGACGCCCCGATGTCTGCCCCTGAAAGCCGCCAATGTCCTGGCTCCAGAACTGGAACCCCGACATTCCCAGCGACAGACCTCCTGCAAACTGCGGAATCATGTTATGATAGTTGGGGCTGTTGTCGCCGCCCCAATGAACGGGGTATCTCTGTCCTCCCGCCCATGCCGAACGGGCCCAGACCATGCCCTGCTCTCTGCCGTGCACCTCACAGGTAGCCTCAAAGACCGCCTTGTTATATAACAGCGGGTATAGATTGTGCATCTGTTGGCCGGGGGTGCCGTCGTAATAAACACCATCGGCAGGAGCGGCCTCTCCAAAGTCGGTCTTGATAGCGCGGGCTCCTAATCTTAACAGTCTTTTTATCGCATCAAGATATACCTTTGACCCGGCGGGATTTGTAAAGTCTACAACCCCTACTATTCCTTTAAATCCGGGGGTAAAACACAATCCGAGATTATATATGCCGCCCTCTTTGTTTTTGACAAATCCTCCTGCGTTTTTTATATCGTCAAACAGCTTTGACCCTTGGGGTATATAGGGCAGCTGCCATAATGATATTTTCACGCCGAGCTTGGTCATCTCTGCAAAATAAGACTCGATGTCGGGGAAACGCTCCTTGCAAAACTCCAGATTGCAGAACCAATCCCGCTCGAACCAGTGTGTGTCGAGATGCAGAACATCGAACGGTACCTTGTTCTCACGCATTTTGCGGGCTATCTCAAGCGTTTCTTCGGCGGAACTATAGCTGATCTTGCTCTGCCAGTACCCGAATGACCATAGCGGAGGAAGACTTCCTTTGCCTGTGAGCTGAGTATAATCAGCCAATATCTTTTTTATACTGCCTGTAAATATATAATAGTCGAGAAAGTCGTCATTTGCGGCGACCTGTATGTCACAGGCGCTCATACTGCCGACCCAGTATGTCATCAGACTGCTGTGGTTGAAATACACCCCGTATCCTTTGTCACTGACAAAGAAGGGTATGTTTTTATAGGAGCGTGGAGAAAGGGTACCCAGCGCATCCTTCATATTCAGATCAATGGTCTGCCCTGTTTTGTCGAGTTTTATGAATTTCTCACCCAGCCCGTAGATATGTTCGTCATAACGCAGATCGAATGATTCTGCTGCAATCGGTCCGCCTGTCTCTAAGTCCCTGCAAATTCCCGTATTGACAGAATCCCAGCAACCAAAGTTGTTTTTTTCAGGGCCGCCGATTCCGCAAATCAGGCGCTTTTGCCTGTCGTATATCTCCACACGGTATGGATCAAGCTGTATTTTTATCTCCATTCCTGATGTAGTTATGTTTATAAAACCATCGTCATCTTGACAGCTGTAATCAGCGGGCGGGTCAAAACTGCCCGCAATCATGGGTGTTATGTTTTCGGGACATTCTTTCGCCTGAGAATATCGCAGGCGTATCACGCTGTCCGACAGGACATCGATCCTTACAATGCCGTTGAGATCGCTCCCGACAGCCTTAGCCAGCTCAAACATATTCGGATCGGCCGATGAAATCTCCCTGCGTTTTTGCAGATCGCCATGCCCGTATGCCGAGAGGGTGACACCATACGGCAGCACCTCCCGCAGCTCCGCCCTGCTAACGCTCCCCCGCAGTATCTCCCTGCGTTCGATTTGTCTTGTAATCATGTTGATGGCTTCCTTTCTTAATATATGCGTATAGTAGCATATATAATAGCGTATGTCAATCTCTATTTTCCCCGTCACGCCCTCTCCGTCATGCTAACGCATGACACCTCTCCCAAAGGGAGAGGCAAGGAGAAAAACACCCGCCGCTGCGGCATCCACGGGCGGCAGATTGCCGCCCCTACGGAGAAAAACACCCGCCGCAAAATAACCACGGATGACCGAGGGCGGTCATCCCTACAAGAAAAACACCCGCCGCTGCGGCGGCACCCTTGCAGCAGACCACCCCGTCAAACACTATCGCAACTTTGTTGCGAGTGTTTGCCACCCCTCCCCAGAGGGGAATTTGAAATTATAGTA
>Ga0099364_10015191_pt1 | contig 10168 bp, 3 predicted proteins | sample TergutTh196P3_FD_73070 | JGI IMG/M metagenome (GOLD analysis project Ga0099364, IMG submission 73070) | Microcerotermes parvus P3 segment gut microbial communities from Pointe-Noire, Republic of the Congo - Th196 P3 | ecosystem: Host-associated > Arthropoda: Insects > Digestive system > Gut ...
GTCGCTTGCCTGATAGATAATCCCACCGAAACCGGCCGAAAAAGATACCACGCTGACGCCTGCACCCTGGTGCCATGTAAAATTGGTGGGAACGGTTACGCCATTGAGAGATACCCAAGCCTGATTGGGATACAGCGGCTCTGATATATTAATGTATACATCGGAATGTGGCGTGGCGCGGAATGTGACGACTGCAGTATCCATGGGGGCCGTACTGATCGACCATAACAGTTCGACACGCTGTGGATTAACACCTGCCGGCGACAGCCCGGCCAAAGGATCGGAGGAGCCTGATACATAGTTAAGCCAAGCTGGAATAGTATCTCTTATTATCACATTTTGTGTGGTTAGCGATGCGTTGACGGCCTCTATCCTGTATTTTATCTCTTCACCGTGAAGCACAGATACGGGATTGGAGTAGAAACCGTTATGCTCAATGGAATCGGTTGATGATATAAACAGCGTCGCGTATTTCTTCATCATCAGATGTATCGCCGGGTTAGGGATCGCTATCGTATTATTGGTCGTATCACATTCCGCCTGAACGGGGAAAACAATTCCGTTATCGTTCACGCGGATGACGATGTTTGCAAAAGGTAAAAAAGACGTTATATCCGGTATGTAAACGGTAACATATACGGTATCACCCGGCATTAATGTCGTATCCCGGAAGCCTGTAGCCATTGTGTCTGCGGAAATATAATCCTTATAGAGCGCCACATAAATCGGAGCGCCCATAGACGCATCTCTTTGATTGACAACGCCTACCGTAACAGTGACGACATTCCCTGAAACGGTCGATTCTACTAATGAGATGTCTGTTATGACGTCCGGCAATATCCAGAGCGGATCGCCGTCTTTACTTAACAGTGTCTGCTGTTGCAGGTAGCCGTTGAAGGGTTGCTTGCCGTTGGGAAAGAAGGTGGCGGGATTCATCTGAAAGGTGGGAACGGTCAGATCGTCATTTATATTTACAACGTTATAAGCGAACTGATTCCATACTTTGCGGGTAGGCGCCCATTTATCCTGCGTCGTCAAGGACGAAAAGACCATGATCCTTCCGGTCGCTATCGAATTGGTGGTCGCGCCGCATACTACTAACTCGGCGGCGCCATCGCTGTTGACGTCAACAACTATCGGATACTCGTTGCCGGTTGATGAATAACAGTTTATGCTGCTAACCATTTTATCCGTTCCATCTATTCCGTTGATAATCCGCAAGTTTGTTTGGTCGCGATAGACCAACTCACTCATTCCGTCCTGGTCGAAGTCGAACATAACCATGGTAGTAGCGCCCGAATTATCGGTGGTTGCATGATTCCACTTTTGTGTTAGTTGCTTAGTTACCGGATCATAATCGTATGCACGCATTACATTCATACCTGTCAGACATATTTCGGGGAGGCTGTCATTATCAATATCTCCTATAAATGCGACGGAAATACCATGCGGATTTGTCCCGTTATTCATCGTTCGGGGGATGTTATATACCGTGTTGCTGTTCATGATAGCGCCGGTACGGGGGTTCCAGATATAAAGCGCTGCATTGGCGCCAGTGGAGGGCGAGGTGGTAACTATCACATCCGGGAAACCGTCGCCGTCCATGTCGGCAACCGCCGTAGCGCCGTCAATCACTTCGGGACGACCCGTGTTGTCAGCCTCACGATAGAGGGTAAAGCTATTACCGGCTGCTCCGGCGGGGTTTACTATCGTTATCTTGTAAACACAGTTTCCGCCGATGACTTCCGGTATACCATCACCGTCGATGTCGGTAATGGCCATCATGGAACTAAGCGCAAAAGGAACGGAAGGCGTCCACCCGCCGATACCGGAAACAGCGTGCCCGCCAAAGCCAAAGCCTTTGGTAGCATCGGATAAAAATCCGGCGTCGACTAACAAATCACCTGTTACGGCATTGAAAATTTTATCATAGACTAATACTTCAGCGATACCATCATTATTAAAATCTACGATCATCGGTTGCGGACTTTCCCTTGTATTCATGCCCGAATAGGTTCGTCTCCATGATTCCACATACTGCGTCCCATTGAACACATATTTTATCAACTGACCCTGGTCGGCTGGCGCATTACCTGTAACAGCAGTAGCAATGAACAGAGCGGAATATGGGCCTCCATCTACATTGGCAATAGTATATGTATTATTTACTAAATTGAAAATGGGGACATCCAATTTTTGTTGACGCTTTATGGTGTCGCCGTCGACTTCAAAAATATACATCGCATTGGAATAAACCGTATAAGACGGCGCATTAGCAGCCGGCGCTATGATTTCTATTTTGCCATCATTATCTATATCTCCTGTCAAAGGTATTGAATAATAATTGACTACATCTTCCGGAGGGCTCATCATCAATAACTTATAATCCCAATCGATGACCGGCGGCGTGCCGTAACAGTCTGTTTCGATAATATTGTCGGGCAAGGCTATCACATTAATAAACACCTTTGCCGCCGACGAATCAGCGCCGCATTTGATATAATACATCAGGCTATCTTGTCCGGTATAACCGACGTCGGAGGTATAGGTCAGGATGTTGCCTGCGATGGTCGCCGTTCCGTGCTTGGCGCTTTCGCCGGTTATGATAGTCGGCCCCGTTATACCGCCTGTGCCACAACAGGCTAAGCTGTCATTGTCGAGCAAAGATATTTGAACCGGCATATTAACTACTGCCTGCGCATAATCGTTATATGCCTGTAAAAAGCCTCCTATCAGGACGGTAACGGTATCGCTCATTTCCGAACTACAATTACCGATAAATGAAATAACGGAATAATCACCGGTGACCGTTGCATTATAAGTATTATAAATAGCGCCCGCTAACGGCGACCCGTCCCTAAACCATTGGTAGCTATTGCCTCCCGAAGTCGATAGTAACAAGGAGGTAGCCGGAAGGCAAACGTCTATGATACCCGAAGGGGATATTACGGGAGTAGCAACCGAAACAACTGTTAGCGTAGATTCTACCGTTTTAGTAGTCATATTATCATCCATGAGGACGATTATCTTCACCTGATAGGTAGCTGGGGGCAGGACAGTGTCCCAGGTATACATGTCGCGAATGGAAGCTTGTTCCACATTGTCGATATACCATTTCAGGAAACCCGGGTTTGTACTTAAGTCGCCAAACATTTCGGCTCGGAAATGGAGCGAATCGTCCTGGCAGAAAACCTCCGAATCCACGTCCTGATAGTGGATATCATTGACGTAGAACGCAGCATCCAACGAACGCATACCCGATGAAGACAGATAATAGTAACTTTCGGCAGAGCCGGTGCCGTAGCCCATAACGATCAGACCTCCATCCAAATTGGTAAAGATATAGGACGATGAAGTATTCGTAAGCTGTATCGTATAAAACGACATGCCAGCGGTCGCGTTGTCAAACCACGTCCCGCCGCTCAAAGGCAGGTCCGACCCGGCGCCTATTTTCATGGTCGTACTGTTTTTAGTCGCCGTGGGAGAAATTATTAAAGCATAATGGGCGTTCAGGTTGGTACTTCCATTAGGAACAAAAGGGGCAATCAAGGCTGATTTTATCGTTTGCTCGATAGAAGGTACCCAGGCTTGCGCAGGGTCCGAACCTAAGGTGTTGCCGTTGTAAGTCTGACCTGTCAGGTAAGCGCATACGCCCACCGGTTTATCCGCCTCGATATAACATCCGTTATTCGACCGGTAAACAATCAGATCGACAAATTGTCCTGCATTGAGCGTTAGGTTTCCCTGTAATATCGTACCACCCGTTTGCGTTATTGTTGTAGCGTTCTGAGAAGCCATGATACGCACTACATCTCTCGACAGATGGCTTACCGGGACAAAAAAACTTTTTCCCCATGTATTGACGGGCGCCAACTGTTGAAACAAGATGTCGGCAGCCGAATATCCGATAGGTATATTCGTACCGCCATTCAAGGCAAAGAAAGCTGCCGGTTTGTCGGTGGTGATATATGACCCAGTCATGTCGGCAGTAGAAGTCCGATAATATACCTGCCCTGCATTAAGCGTAGTCGCGAGAGCGTTATTATGGTAAACTTGCGTGGCGTTCTCCGTTGCAATCACGGCGTAGGCATCATTACGTCCCGATATCGGCGCGTATGATATTTGATAATACTCTGTCCCGTAGGCCGTAACAGGGAGGATATTGGTTGCATCGGTAGTAGCCGACTGCTGGTTGAGCGCATAAGCCGTGACAGGCGATGAGCTTGTAATCCGCACACTGTAGTTAGTCGTCCCGGCTGTTATATTCATGGCTGCTGCAAATTCGGCGGAAGTCAGATCATGGGTAAATATCTGACCGGCGGCGATGGAGAACGGCACCGAAGTTCCCAAGTTCGTGAAATATATAGCGCCTGTGGCGGGTTGGTCGCCTCCTACAATACGTATTTGTAACGAGACCGTCACGTAAACAGTCGATGAGTTACGCCCAAAAGTGAGCCAGAAATCTGTTCCTCTTGTATCTACTTGCGCCTGAAGCGAAAAATGGAACAACAAAACGAAGAAAAATAAAAAGCGATATTTCATAATTATTTCTTTTGCAGGTCAATACTCCATTTTTCTTCAATACGTTCCGTACGTCCCTCACGCAGGTTGTTTAGATAGCTATGCGTAATACGCAGCGTCAACTTTTCACCGTTCATGCTGAATTGATACGATTGGGTGGCATCGGGCGCAAAAACCGTCAGCTGATCGCCCTCCAGCTTATATTTTGCTATTTCTTCCGTTTCGTCCGCATAGCGTAGCACAAGGGTAACAGAATCTTTAACCTCCCACGTTTGCGGACAACGAATATAGCTTTTTACTTTACTTACCGAATTGTATACCGTTGCATTATACCTGCCGTCGGTATACTTTTCAATTGTAGTCTGCACGACCTCCCACGTCCCTACGGGTATCGTGTCGCTTGCCTGAATTACTATACTTGTTGTCAAGAAGCATAGTAGTGATAACACTTTAATTTTCATTTTTTTAGTCTTTTCAAATTTTCAATTCACTTAATAACAATACGCTTCTAACCATTATATCTCAAATGGTCAAGGTGTCTGTACGAATATCGAATATAGGTTTGGGACATCAAAAATAATACACCTTTCCCTAATCATGCGTTAGCCGCATGTCTTATTCATTCATTCACTTTTTCAAATCGCGCTGCAAAAGTAAACAAAAATTTGATACAAATTTAATTTGTAATCAATAAAATAATGTTTTCAGTTGTTAAAAAAACTTATATTACTGATAATTAGCGTTTCCTTTTCAGAGGAAGAAAGGCTACGATTGGGCTATTAGTCCATAAAAAAGATGTTTTTTGGTATTGCGCCCTGCTTGCACTACCTTTGTAGCGATTATTAAATCTTCACGGTAGTACAGCCGGATATTTGCGTGATTTGCGATCTGTCGAAAATTGACGAGCGCGGCTGCTGTGGAGTGCCGGATATGATTATTGAAATAATTTCACCCTCGACCGGTAAAAGGGATTTAAACGAAAAGTTTGCGCTATATGAAGAATCGGGCGTAAAGGTATATTGGGCTGTTTACCCCGATTCAAAAGCTATCACTGTTTTCCTTTTGAAGGACGACGGTAAATACGACACCGGTAGTGTTTATGAGTTTGAAGGGCAAGTCCCTATACATATCAACGCTACGCGCAAATCGCCCATGAGTACGTAGTATATTTGATTTTTTTTGTCAAAAGTATTGCGGGCTAAAAAAAACCTTTATCTTTGCACCCGTTAAGAGAGTTGAAGAAATAACGAGTGCAAAAGTATTTATTAGCGTTTATTATCCACAAATAATCAAAAAATGGTTTGAATTTTATATTTGTAGAAAAGAAATAAAACCGGTTACGATTAGAAAAAAAATTTCAGGAGAAATAGAAATTGAGGATACGATGAAACATTTAGAAGAATTGAAAAAACAATTTTATCCGACAACAAAGAAACCCCAAAAAACAAAGAAGAATGAAAAATAATGATAAAAAAATATTAATCACAGATGCAATGTATGTTTCAGACTATAAAGTAAATATTACATTTGCGGACAAAACAGAAAAAACAATAGATTTTGGAATTTTCTTAAAAAATCACCCTCATCCACAACACAATAAATATTTAGATATAGAAAATTTCAAAAAATTCAAAATTGACGGAGGAAATATTATTTGGGGAAAAAATTGGGATTTGATATTTAATCCCCGAAAACTATATGAAGGAATAAACCCAAGCTGATTAAATGAAAACACCAGCACCTAATTATTTCGGATAATAAAAACTAAAAATCCATAATTTGAAAATACGACTAACTATTTGTACCTTTGCCGAAAAATCTGCACATAACAGTATAACGCTATGAAAACTAAAGTATTTATTTTCTTCCTGATGTGTATCTTTTTTCACGCTGTTTCCGGACAGGTGAAAGTAGAAGATACGGTGACCGTTACAAATAGTACGTTCCGGTTACTGGAAAACCTGTCGAAATCACAGTTGGCGACAGGTGAAATCTATCTGTTTACTACTACCCACCAGGATATTGCCTGGTTGGATCAACCGGAAGTATGTATTATCAACCGCGACACGTTGTGGCTGACGCCTTTTCTGGAACGGTTAGAAAATGAACCCGATTTCAGGATGGACATTGAACAATCTTCTATCGTGATGGAATATATCCGCCGTCATCCTGATAAGAAGGATTTAATTGGGAAATACCTGAAAGAGGGACGTATCTGCGTAGGCGCCACTTATATGCAACCCTACGAAGAGATGTATTCCGGAGAATCGCTGGCGCGTCAGTTCTATCTGGGAAGCAGGTGGTTGAAAAAAAACTTTGACGGCTACAAGGCTTTGTCTTATTTCAATGTGGATGTTCCGGGACGTACGTTGCAGATGCCGCAAATAATGGCGAAAGCAGGTGTTGAGAATCTTATCATCAGCCGTCATGAGCGCGGACTGTTCCATTGGGAAGCGCCCGACGGATCGAGTGTGAGAGCCTACTCGCCAGGGCATTATATTTATTTTTACAATGTATTGGGTAAAAGAGATACCGCCGCCTTCGGCGAGTTAGGGAAGGAAGCGGTGTTGTGGTATTCCAAGTTCAACAATGTACCAAACACCAAGGCTGTGATGCCTGCGATGCTAAACTATGAGTTTATTTGGGATCAGCGACCGGTGAATAATTGCGGACCCTTTACCGCCAAGTGGAACAGTATCCGCTATATCCAATCGGAGGATAATACGACCATCCGTGTCGATCTGCCCAAATTCCGCTATGCCACTGCCGACGATTTTTTCCTTGCTTTGGACAAGTCGACGACCGGCCTTCCTACTATTCGGGGTGAACGTCCCAACGTATGGCTTTATATTCACGGGCCTTCGCATGAGCGCGCCATAACGGCAAGCCGGAAAGGCGATATCGCGCTTACGGCAGCCGAAAAAGTCGCCTCTTTCAATGCGCTTGCACAGGGTAATTACATGCATTACCCCGTCAGCAGGTTGTACAGTGCGTGGGAGGCAAAGATTTATCCCGACCATGGTTGGGGCGGCAAGAACGGGGAAATAACCGACAATACTTTCCTGCGCAAGTATGAGTTTGCCCTATCCGAAGCAGAAGCCATGCTGACAGAAGGGGTTATCGCCTTGGCTTCGCAAGTGAAAACGAAAAACTCCAGCGGAATACCGATTGTAATATTCAACACCCTGTCCTGGAAAAGGGACGATCCGGCAACTGTGCCAGTACAGTTGAATAAAGGAGAGGCCAAAAGCGTATCTTTAAAAGATGCTTCAGGGAACAGCGTCCCCTGTCAGTTGTCAAATATCACATTTCATGCAGATGGAACCATCCATACGGCAGACCTCCATTTTGTTGCAAAAAATATCCCGCCATTGGGTTTTTCTACTTTTTACCTCGAAACGAAGAAAACAGAGGCTACAATCTCCGGCGTCAACAGTTTTGAAAACCGGTATTACAAGATAGACTTCACGAATGGCGGTATCAGGCAGATTGAAGACAGGGAATTAGGCGTCCCGTTGCTTGACGCCTCAAAATTTCTGGGAGGAGAAGTCATTACTATGCAGTCGGTCGGAAACGGGGCGGGAGAGTTTGACAAGGTACAACAACCAAGCATGGAGCATTTCGACAAGACGTCGAACCATTCCCCCCGGTGGAGCTTGAAAGAAAACGGGGAGGTGTTTACTTCCTTTTTCTACCGCAGCAAGATACGAAATGCCGTGGTGGAACAAACCGTTACCATATACCACGGGATCAAAAAAATAGATTTTGACATTGCGATACTCAACTGGGAGGGCGTCCTTTACAGGGAATACCGGATGATGCTCCCTGTCAACATTGCAGATGGCGAGGTAGCCTATGAAGTCCCTTACGGCATACTTCGGGTGGGTAAGGACGAGATGCAGGGCGCTGCCGGCGAACGCTACAATGTAGATAACAAAGAGCAGCGTCCGCGCGGCATCGGTAATTGGATTGGCGTCTCCGGTAAGGACTATGGCGTGACCTTAAGTTCTTCGGTAGCGGTTGCCGATTATATCGACCCGACCGACAATCCGGCGCCTTACACGATCTTGCAACCTGTCCTGCTTGCTTCGCGCAAAAGTTGTCATGGAGAAGGCAATGAATACCTGCAGACCGGCGACCACTTTTTTCATTTCTCACTTACCTCACACAAACCGGGATGGAACCAGGGCTACCGGTTCGGACAAGCAGCCAATGAAAAATTACTGTCAGTCTTTGCTCCCAAAACTTATAAAGAGGCTTCATTACCGCCATCATTTAGTTTTTTTAACATTCAAAATGATAATATAGTGGTGTCAGCCATCAAAAAATGCGAAGATGATGAAAGTCTGATCATCCGGTTGTATAATACGGGCGATCGGACCGAGACGGTCAAATTATTTGCAAAATATGCTCCAAAAGAAATCGTCCGTGTGAATCTTATCGAAGAAGAACAGGGAAAGGTGGACGAAATGGTAATAAATAAATATGCCATTGAAACATTCAAATTAAAATACTAATCGTCAACTATTACCTTCTTTCCGAGACCGTTGTTGAGCGTTACGACATACAGGCCGCTGGGGAGTCTGTACTTCGTTTCGCCGGGTTGGAGGATTATTTGTTGACGCAGCAGGACGCCGTCTAATGTATATATCTGGAGGATGCTGCTTGCTTTTGTCGTCCTGACAAAAAGCTCGTTTTTAACCGCCCATATCCGATCGTCCGACGAAATTGATAAGGATTGTATGTCGATTTCTTCGCATCCGCTAAGGAGATAGTTGGCATAGAATATCTTTTCGCCGGTTGAACCATACGGGATGGTAACCGTTAGTTGCGGTTCGTCGCCGTTTGAGCCTGTCCAGCCGGTGAACACATCACCCGCTTTTTCGGGTGCGATCAATGTGATGACGCCGGATTCAATTGTGTAGGAGCTGCCTGAAGGTAGCGGGGAAGTTTGGGAAATGGGGAACTGGCCGCCGTTCAGATAGTACGTGATCGGATATACTTCCGGTACAAAATCGGCACGAAGGTTTACGTTACCGTAAATGAGTAGCGTATCGTACTGCATGATACCTCGTTGAGCGGGGATAAGCACGCCCCGCATGGATAGATAGTCAGCATGACTCCAGCCGGCAAAACGATAGCCCTCGTCAGGCGCTATCACAATGCCCGACTGTGCCGATGTTCCGTAATTCAAGACCTGGTCGGTTGCCTTATAAATAGTCCCTCCGAAGCCGGCGGAAAATGTTACGATGCTAACGCCCGCACCCTGATGCCAGGTATAGTTGGTGGGAACGGTATTGCCGTTGAAAGTTACCCAAGCCCGGTTGGAATACAGCGGCTGTGATATACTAATGTTCACGTCAGAATTTGGCTTGGCACGGAAAGTGACGACTGCCGTATCCATAGAGGCTGTACTGATAGTCCATAAAAGTTCGTCACGCGTAGGATTTGCGCCTGCCGCATACAACGTCACTGTCGAAGGAACGGATGAGCCTGATACATAGTTAAGCCAAGCAGGAATAGTATCTCTTATTTGCACGGTCTGCGTAGTCAACGACGCATTCACGGCCTCAATCCTGTATTGTATCTCATCTGTATAAAACGTTGATACCGGATTGGAGTAGAAACCGTTGTGAACAATAGAATC